>Ga0080004_1181274_pt1 | contig 10351 bp, 9 predicted proteins | sample WasSprMetagenome_FD_69207 | JGI IMG/M metagenome (GOLD analysis project Ga0080004, IMG submission 69207) | Sulfidic aquatic microbial communities from Washburn Spring, Yellowstone National Park, USA - WS (SPADES assembly) (version 2) | ecosystem: Environmental > Aquatic > Thermal springs > Hot...
CTATCAATCTTTTCCAAACTAAGTTTTTCTTTATACCATTCAATCCTTCTTTCTCTGTCTTCTTTCCATCTCTTTGCTTTTTCATCTTCTTTTAACCAATTTTTAAATTGTTCGATATAATATTTAATTTCTTTCATGTTTTAAATTTTATTTTTCGATTAATTGTGACTTTACGTTTTAAAAAACAAAAGATTAATATATTGGCTGATTTTAATTTAATTTTCCCCAAAAGTCAATTTTTCTCAATTAATTTTTCAACTTTTCTTTTTGCTTCTTCTAAAAGTTGTTTTGCTTTCTTTCTAGTTTCGTGAGTTTTAAAATAAATTAGTAATTTCTTTCTGTTATTTGTTTCAGCAATTTTTCGATATTGTCAAACCAATATTTTTTATATCCTCCTTCCGAAACTCTATTTTTATCATCGCAATAAAGGGAAAGAATAACTTTGATTTTATAATTTTGAAATGGAAATGTTTTAGGATTCTCGCCTTCTTCAAATATTCTTTTGTACCAATCGACTTTATGCTCGTAATCAGTGTAAGTTCTACTTTTTGGATCTATAAAGAGAATGTAATATTTTTTTCCTTTACAAAGCCAAAATATAAAATCGGGTTTAAATTCTCGCAAAGAGTGTGTCTGAGCATCGTAATAAGGTAAATAAATGTTATCAGTATGTTCATCGATTTTACTGAAAAACCACCAATCAAATTTTTTAAAGAGATTGTTCTCTTTTTCTAAATATTTTTCTAAATTTTTGATGAATTTTACTTCGCTCGGCTCTGAGATAATGTGATTAATGTAATCAATTTTGTCTTTCTCAGAAATTAGGAGAGGAAAGTAGTAATAATTTGGAACATATTTAATTCTCAGACTATTTACTAAAACCTCTTTGGGATAATCTCTATCTAATGTCAAAATCTCTTGTGTGTATGTGTCAACATCAATCTCACCTTCTTTTAAATTTAATTTCAGTTGCTCTAATTTTCTTTCTTTTTCTCCTGCTGATTTTACTTTTTCAACTCCTTCCAAAAATTCTTGAAATTTTTCTTCTCCTAAAAATTTTATTTTTTTGAAATGAACAATTTCTTCTTCTAATTTCTTGAATTTATCAAATTCTTTCGGTATCAAAGAAAGATGATTCAAAATTTGATTTGTGATTAACTTTGGCTCTAAAATTGCAGTTTGACTCTCAAGTTTATAAAAATCTTCTTTTCGTTTAAAACTTTCTTTAAAAATTTTATATGTTTCTAAATCCGCATCGTGATACATCAAAAATACTCGTGGATCCTCTAAATAATCAATATAAGATTTTGCTAATTCAAAATCCTCGCTGTTTATAGAAAATTTCTGTGGCTCTCTTGCCTTTGCCAAACTATAGGGAGCTGGTTTATAAACTGGAATAAACAAAGGATGCTTTTGAATTTCTTTGTTGATTTCAATATTCGGAACAATTTTCCCTGATTTTTCTTCAATCTCTTTGAATGTAGCAATTATTTCTTTTAGGTTATCCCGTTTTGTTCCAGCAATAGATAATGTTTCTATTGGCAAAACAAGGTTTTCTATTTTACTAAATAATTTTTCTGAAATTTCCTTTGAATTAAACAAACTCAACAATCTTTTTCTTTTATCTTTTACCGGTTCTATTCTCACCCCTCTCCCTACCGATTGCTGAACAAATTTTTTGGCATCTTTACCAATCCCAATATTGATAAAAAGTATTAAATTTGGTCTATTCGAATCCCAGCCTTCATAAAAAGCCCGTGAACCCATCAAGATATTAATGTCTGAATCATCTCTATCTATTCTCTTAAAAACACTTTCATTATCAAAGCTTTCATTTATCTCGCAATCTTTGAGTTTTTCTTTAAGCCAATTTGTAATATCACCGATTTTAATTGAAGCAAATGGTTTTTCTGATGTTTTAAGTTTGAAAATGAGTTCCTGTCTATTTCCCGGAATTACCAAAACTTCGATATTTCCTGGAGTTTTTGAATTATAAACTTCTTCTAAAATATCTCGATATTCAATTTCTTCAAAGATTTTTTTATCAATTTCAAATTCATTTTCTTCAAATTCAAATTTTTTATTCCTTTCCAATCCTTCTAATAATTCTTTTTTGGCTTCTTTGAAAACTCTCTTTTTTATCTCTCCTTTTCCAATTTTCTCAATTTCTCTAAAAAATAACTCTAAATCTGCCTCTTCAACATTAACGGAATTTACTAAAGTCAAAAGCAAAGGCTTATGATAAATTCCTTTTTCAATCTTTCGTAATTTTCTAAAAAATTTCTGAAGATAAGTTAAAAGAATTAAATTTTTAAGGACAATTTTTTGTTTTTCTATTCCAGTAAAATCTTCTTTACTTCTAAAAGCTTCGGCTTCTTCTTGGGAAAGATAGATATGTTTTCCATAACCTTCATTGATAAATCTCTCCAAATTGAAATTAAAAACACAAGTGGCAAAATCTCTTGGATCAACAAAAGTAGCCGAAAAATTAAACAAAAATCCATTTCGGGTCAAAATCGAATAAATTACTTGCCTTTTTGATTCTTCTTTGTCTCCTTTATGGGCTTCGTCAAGGAGAATGTACCATCTACCTTCATTGTCATAATTTCTAAAATCCAATATCTTTTCTTTTTGTTCATCTGAAATTAAATCAGAACGATAATAAAAAACTGTAATTTCTTGTTCCTTAAAAAGTGATTGAACTTCTCTTTTAACTTTGTCGTATTCTTTTAAGCTTTTTAAATTTATTACAATTCCTTTTTGATAACTACTAAATTCGTATACATGTTTCTTTAACTGATCTAAAAGATCATCTCGATGAGTTAAAATCAAAATGTCATTTGCTGGAATTTCCTTACTTTCCATCAACTTTTTCAAAACTTCTAAAAGTTTAACAATGATTAATGTTTTACCCGAACCCGTCGCCATCCAAAAACTCATTCGATTGATAAAGTTAAAAAACTCAATTTTTCCATCTTTCTCTGAATAATATTCAGAAAGTAATTTATAGTTTTTCTTTTCCCTCTTTGCGCTATAATCTAAACTTACATCCAATCCATTTGCTTTATACAATTCAAATAAATATTTCTTCCTTTCTTCATTAATTCTCAAATCTTCTCCAACGTTGAAATCAAATTTATCTTGATAATAAAGCCATAATGCCTTGACCGCGTTTTCTATTCCTTTTTGCTGAAAATCCCAAAGAGTTTTTTTCATTGAAAAACTTTTCAAATCAAAGTTTCGCCAAACTAGTGGCAAAGAATCAAAAGGAATATCCTCAACGATGTTTTGAAGAATCAAACTTCGCATAATTAAAAAAGTTTCTCAATTTCCTTACCCAATCTTTTCAAATATTGATTTACATAAAAATAATCTGGTTCTGATTTTATCGCTCTAGTAATAATCCTAAAATCTGGGTTTTCTGGATTGTTTCTATCAAAAGTTATTAACCCAATACCAAATCGTAAACAAAGAGATTCTAATCTTCCTATATCAGCTGGTGTCGCATCCTTCGGGACTACTAAATAAACTTTGTGACTAAATAATTTATATGCGCAAGCTTGCCCGAAAGCAGTTATTAATTGAGTAGTATCAATCTTTATTTCAGCACTAACTATTTCTGGTAATGGCCTTATCGGTTCTGTTTCTAAAAACTTTTCCACACCAATAACATCCGGAGTTCCCCACTTATCCTGAAATTTACTTCCGCCCAGCGATATTGCTTTTGTACATTCTTCTAATTCATTAACTAAGTAATTTGCGAAGAGTGAGTAAAAAATTTTTTCTTCTACAGTTTTTACTACCCTCTTCGCTTCTTTTAGTTTTTCTTCAACCCCTTCTCTTAAATATTTTTCTAAAATAAATAACCCTCTTTCTGGTTTTAAAATATCTTTAAACTTTTTATGTAAATTATAAGTTTCCCACTGAATTACTTTAATTTTAATTTCTGGGTATTCAGAGTGAATTCTATTTACTAATTCAGAATATCTAACTCCCTCTGGACTATTTTCTAAAATTTCTCTCGCTTTTTTAATTATTTTTTCTCGTTGTGCGGGCATAGAATTTTATTTATTCTATTATCACTTCTTCATCTAATGGAGGATTTGTGAAAATAATATAAGGGCTGAAAGTTTTTACGATCGGTTTACGAAAATAATTCTCAGGAATATTATCATATGCTTGTTTAATATCCTTTGATTTTAAATTTGCATAGATATATTTTTCGGCGAAAAGCATAACGCTACGATTTATTTTTTCAACTTGAGCACGATTTACACTAATAATCTGTTCTTTTAGAGAAATATTTCTTAGTAGTAAACAAATATTTGGTGATAAGGTTAGAATAATAACTCCTCCCGCAAAACCAGAATTGAATGGCCACGGCACACCTTTTGATCTCTGAAAAGTAACCGGATTATCTGAAGTAATAAATGCCCTCGAAGTATGATTAATGAGCAAATGCCATTTTTTATAGAAAATTATAGGAGCAAGATGATTACATGCGAGTTCTATAGCTCTTTGAAAAAAATAAGATTTCCCTCCTTCTATTTCAACTTTGAAATGTTTGTCAAATTCGAGAATAGATTTTCGCATCTCTTCAAAGTCTTTATTATCTTTTATTTTTATTCCAGCATTTTCAAAATTTTGTTTTAAAGCATTAGGGTTTTTAGCAATTTCTTGACATATTTTTTTCATAACTTCGATCTCTAGATTTCTTTGCCATAAATCGAAAGCGGGTGTTCGAGTGGCTAAAAGAGCTACAAATTGGGATAAAAATGCTTTTTCATTATCATTTAATTTTATGTCTTGTTCTTTTATTATTTTTCTTAAAACGGGGCAAACAGCGTTTTCTATCTCTGCAAACATTTTTTCTATTATTGTAGTTTTTTGTTTGGTTCGTTTATCTAAAAAGGTATATAGATTTTTCTTAACTGCTATATCGGAAATGCTTGTTTTTATAATTTTCCCTTTATACTGATATGCATATAAAAATTTTTTATTACTATCGAAGGTAAAATTTTTCAAATAACATCGGGGAATATAGTGGTGTCGTTTTTGTTCCATTTTTTTCTCTACCACCAAATTAATGGTTTGATTATTTTGTAATCCAAATTTTTGATATCTACTTTTTCACCATCTTCAAATTCTACTTCGCTTTCAGTAATGCTTTTGATATTTTTTCCTAAAAGATTGGATAAAGTTTCTGCAATATCAATATTAGAATAAAGGTTTGAGAGATTTACTTTAACTTTGTTTTCCTTTAAATCGACCTCTAAAGCATCTAAAAGTTTTTTGTCTTTCAGAAAGACATATTGGGAATAAGGACTTTCGCTAGGGATTTCAAAAAGCGTTGAATCTTCATATTTTGCTTTTCTTAAAGTATCTTCATATTGCTCAAGTTCGTAGTATTTGAAGAAACCACCGGCATTATTTTCATTATATTTTTCTTTTACATCTTTTTCTTTTGAAATTCCTGATTTATCATAAGCTAAAACTTTTTTCATTCTCGGCAAAACTACTGTCCAAAAATGCTCCCCCATCTCTATTCCAACCCATTTTCTTTTAAGCTTATGTGCTACAGCTGTTGCAGTCCCTGACCCTAAGAAGAAATCCATAACTAAATCGTCTTCGTTGGAAGTGGATTCTATAACGCGCTTTAGGAGAATTTCGGAGTTTTCGGTAGGGAATTTCCATGGAGAAAAAACACCAAATTCATAGCCTGGAATATCTGTCCAATTATTATCTATATTCACATCCTCACTTTGAAGCTTTTCTGGAACGAAATTTATTCGGTTTCCATGTATATCTGTGTAAGAAGCATTTTTGTTGATCCTTATTCTTCCTTCTGCTTGAAGTTTATCTATTTCTTCTTGGGTGTTAGTCCAATGTCTTCCTTTAGGAGGATATAATAGAGTTCTTTGTCCATCGACTACAAAATATCTTGGTTCCTTACTTTCTCCAGCAGAATGCGCCCATGTCCAACGTAATTGAACAGGTTGCTTGCAATAGATACACAGTCTTGGTCTTTTTAGAGGATTTATTTTTGGATTTTCTGCGGCAGAATAAAAGAAAAGGCTCTCTGTTGTATTAGTAAAACCCTTAGATGCTTTCTGAAATCTATTTATTACAATTTCATTCCTAAAATTCTCCTCTCCAAAAATCTCATTCATCAAAAGCCTAACATACATATTCCCGTTATAATCGCATCTGACAAAAATGCTTCCTTTTTCATTTAATAAATCCTTCGCCAGTCTTAATCTATTCTCTAACATCGTAATCCAAGTGGCATCTTTATATTTTACAGAGTAAAAATAATCAGCTTCTTGCTCTTTGTTAAATGGTGGATCAATATAAATTGTTTGAATTTTTTCTTTAAATTTTGGCAAAATTGTATTGAGTGCCTGCCAGTTTTCCGATTTAATGAGCCAGCCATCCAGAGATTGATCTAAATTTTCAAAAAGTTGTAAAATTTCTATTTCTAAATCTTTAAAATATTTTGTATCAATAGGAAGAAATCGATATTCTGGTTTCAATTTTTTACCTTCTAAGGTGTTCTCAAATAAAAATTTTGGTTCTTTTTCTAAAATCCCAAGGTCTTTCCATTCTTTTACTTGCTCTTTCCAATTTTTGTGTTTAAAAATTTTCTCAATAACTTTTATTCCTCCTTTTTGTTTTTCAATTCGATCTAAAGTAATTACATAATTTGAATTCAATACAAATTTTGGCTTTTTCCAAATTTTTAAAAGCTCATCTTCAAATTGAGAAACAAAATCGATAATTTTGAAAGCAATGTCTTTTAAAATCTGAAGTTGGTCGATTCTTTCTTTTGAAAATTCTCCTTCCTCATCAAAAATATAATTGTGAAGCCAAAGTTTAAATTGTTCTCTCAAAAATTCTTTGGCATTTTTGTTAATGAAATAATCTACTTCTGCCTGTCTTTCAAAAATTTTAAATGCCCTATTTAAAATATCCTCGTTAATTTTGATTCCTTTTTTCTTTAACTCCCTTTGAATTTCATCAAGTTTTGTTTTTCTTCCCTTCTCTGTATAAAAAACTTTAAAAACAATTGTTTTATCTGACTTTACTTTCTCTAATTCATAAACCAAATCTCTTTTTTCAAATGCTTTTTTGTGTTCGGTTTCGGTAGCATCAAAATAAAATTTATAACCGTCAAATTCAATTGGCACGCTGTTAAAAATTCTGTCACTTTTAACATAGTAGAGAGGATGAGTTTTCCAAAACAAAGAAACATCTTTTTCATCGGTATACACTTTCTCATAAACATTGCTAGCAAAAGGAGTTTTATTAAAGTAAATAGAACCGGATTCTGTAAAATACCGACTGAAAAAACTATAAAGTTTGTCAAAAAGTTCTTCTCTAAATTTTGGGTGATTTTTTAATTTTTTTTCAATATCCCTTTTTAGGCATTCCTGAATTTTTTCAAAATACTTTGATTTAATCCGCATTAAATTAACATAACCAGATTCGCCCTCAATTTTCGCTCCAATAAAAATATCTTTTAATGTGTTATAAAATTTTTGTTCTTCTTTGCTCATATTTTCATTTTATCATTTTTCCTCGTAAAATTCTGCCATTTTTTCATTTTCCCATAAAAAATTGGCTTTTTCAAGCCGTTTTTGGTGTGGGGTAAATCCGACTTTCCTTTCAATAGCATTTATTTTCACTTTAAAAGATTTTGATTTTTTAAATACTCCCGTGCCTTATTTAAAGTTTCTTCCACAAAATTTAAATATTGTTTGGCTTCTCTTGATTCAATGATTATTCCTCCTTCATACAAATCTAAATTTCTCTTTTTTCTCATTTTATCGCCAATTATTTCGATGTCTTTATCATTCAAAATTTCGGATAATTTCTCCAAAATCTTAATATGATGTCCTTTTCTGCTTTTTATTCTGTAACCCTGGGCGGCGATAAGAGTAATTCCTATTTTGATTAAAGCAGAGTAAGAGAAATTAAAAATTACTGCCGGCCTATTATCGTTAGAAGCGATTCGAAAATCTTCGAGTGCGTTGCGAAAATATTTCAAAATTGTCCTTTTGTCAAATTTTTTCTTCTGGAAAAATTTTGTATCAAAATTAAGGTTCATAAAATTTTTATGTATTTTTTAGAAAAAACATCTTTTAAAAATGGGTCTTTTTCTTTTTTCCTTTTTTCAAATTCTTTTTTTGTTAATTCTACTGAATTTATTTCTCGCCCGGTTAACTTTTGAATTTCCAAAAGGGCTTTTTGAAGTTTTAAAGTATCGAAATCACCAATAATTAAAAGGTCGATATCGCTTTCTGTTGAAAGTTTATTTTTTGCGTAAGAGCCAAAGATATAAACAGAATCAATTCCTTCTAATTTACTTAATTTTTCTTTTAAAATTTTCTCAAAACCAAGACCTTTTAGGATGATTTTTTTATACTCTTTTAAAAAGGGATATTTTGGATTTAAAAAGAAATATCTCTCTTTTCCTCTAAATTCATCAGAAAGAATCCCCTCTTCTTTAAGTTCAAGAAGTTTTTTATAGAGATTGGATGGATCTTCTTTTAATAATTTAGCCAATTCATTAACATAAAAACTTTCCTTTTCATTCAGGAAAAAGAAGTTGAGAACTTTTCTTGTTATCTTTGAGCGAAAAGAAATCATAATGGTTAATTATTACTATAATTATAGTAAATTCCTACAAAATCACAAGTAATTGATCATAAACCATTTTTCCATAAAAAATTGGCTTTTTCAAGCCGTCTTCTTTTGCTTTGTAAAATGGTTTTGGCATATTTAAATTAATTTTTTCTCTTTAAAACTGAAGATTTTATTTTTTGAGATGATAACGTGATCTAAAACATCAATTCCCATTATTTTTCCTACTTCCTTGATTCTCTTTGTGATTTCCAAATCGGCTTTTGAAGGGGTTGGGTCGCCAGATGGATGGTTGTGGACTAAAATTACAGAAGCAGCATTATTTTCTATTGCGTATTTGAAAATTTCTCTTGGATGGCAAATGTTGGAATCTAAGGTTCCGACAAACAAATGCTTTTTGAAAACGACTTCATTTCTGGCGTTCAAATAAAGAGCGGTTAAGTGCTCTCTTTGTTTTTCTCTTAAATAAGAAAATTGAGCGACGACATCTTTTACCGATTCAATTTTTGGCAATGTCTCTTCGCCTATTTTTAAAATTCTTTTTGTCAATTCGATTGCTGCCAAAATCGTTGTTGCTTTTGCTTCGTCAATTCCCTTAATTTTTATCAAATCTTCATACTTTAATTTTTGAAATTTCTTTTTTGGAAATTTTTTCAAAATCTGCTTTGCCAAATCCAAAGCTGACTTTTCTCTTGTCCCAGTCCTCAGCAAAATTGCCAAAAGTTCTTCATCTTTCAAATTCTCTGGTCCCTTTTCAATCAATTTTTCTCTTGGCCTCTCAACTTTTGGCATTTCTCTAATTTTGAAAGATTTTTTCATTTAAGTTTAAAAAGCAAAATTAAAGCTAGGATTGTTAGAAAAAGGGAAAAAGAAAATGGGGCGAAAAGGCCGATTTTATCCCACAAAATTCCGGCTAAGAATGAAGCTGGTAAAGAGAAAAGGCCGTTTATCATTTGATAGCCGCCCAAAGCAGAAGCCCTGATTTCTTCAAAAACCAATTCTGAAACGAAGGCTCTTTGGGAAGGTTCCAATGCCCCCTTGTGAAGACCATAAAAAATGAAAGCCAAAATTATTCCAAAATAGTTTTTGAAAAATAAAAAAATTAGGCAAACCAAAATCCAAAAGAAAAAGGAAATTTCTAAAACTTTTTTTCTTCCGATTTTGTCGGAAAGTTTGCCAAAGGGAATCGAAAATAAAGAGGCGATGGCAGTGAAAATTAAATATAAAACTGGAATGAAGCCGGTTTTAAAGCCAAATTCTTTGGCAAAGACCAACAAAAATGAGTAAGAAAAGGCACCCAGAGAAAAAATGGCGCTCAAAATTAAAAAGTAGCGAAAACGAGGAGTAAAGGATTTGAAAGAAATTCCTTTGAAAATTTTTGTGCTATCCCTTTTTTGTTCCTTTGTGAAAATTAAAATCAAAATAACTCCGATTAAAGATGGAATCGATGCTAAAAGAAAGAGTTTTTTAAAACCTAAAAAATTAACTAATAAAATACAAAGTAAAATCCCAACTACCGCTCCCAAATTATCCATCATCCTCAAAAAGCCAAAATTCTCTCCTCGATCTTCATCTGTTGATAAATCGGCAATTATTGCATCCCTTGGTGCTGACCTGATTTTTCCTGCCCTGTCTAAAATTCTAAATGGAATTAAAGAAAGCCAATTTTTAGAAATTGCATAACCAATTCTTGATAGCCCTCCCATTA
>Ga0080004_1159552_pt1 | contig 10350 bp, 18 predicted proteins | sample WasSprMetagenome_FD_69207 | JGI IMG/M metagenome (GOLD analysis project Ga0080004, IMG submission 69207) | Sulfidic aquatic microbial communities from Washburn Spring, Yellowstone National Park, USA - WS (SPADES assembly) (version 2) | ecosystem: Environmental > Aquatic > Thermal springs > Hot...
AGATGAAGTTGTTGTTGCCTCCTACACAGTTGTTGCATCAACCGACGGGGTCTACACAGTCATCACGTTCTACAGGTACAGCCAAGGCGAGGGGAAGTGGGTGCGAATCAAGGTGCACGAGGAGGCTGTAAGCATGAAGTAATTCAACTGTTTTTTGAGGGAAAAGTTTTTAAGGTGTGTAACCAAAAAAGATTTTTGGTGAAAAACGTGGTTCAAATAATATCTGTACCCCTTATTAGGGAGGTGGTGGTGTATAGTGCAGGAGCCTGTGTGTGTTGAGGAGGCAAAGGCTCTGCGCATAGTGGACTCCCTGAGGCTAGCCGAGCGGTACATAAATACTGCTGCTGACTTCATTGTAAGCGGGCTTGCCTACTGCACGGGGCGCGGGGAGCTCTTAGACGCGGTGCTTGGGCTTGCTGTTAAGAGGGTTGAGCAGGCTATTGGCTACGCTACGGAGGCTCTTGAGATGCTCAGGGAGGTGGCTGGGCAGGTCAGGCGAAGAGAGCAGGCGACAGCCGCGGCACAAGCGGCTACAGCCGGCGGCGCCAGTGTCGAGGCTAGGCTACTGCCGTCGAGAAGGGCGCTGATTGAGTACATCAGGAGGCACCCGGAGCTCCTGGAGGACATAGTCAAGTGCAAGAGGAGCGTCGTCAAAAAGGTCGCTGAGGAGATTGGCATCAAGTGGGGAACGGTTTGCTGGGCTGCCGCCGAGCTCAAGAGGTACGGGCTGATATAGGGCGGGGAGCGGGTGAGGAATAGTTGGGCGAAGGGGGTGACACCGAGGTAATGGGTATGCTAGTGGCAGACATATTCATGCCCTGTGTAAATAGTGTCAATTCTTGCGGGGGTTCTGCGCAGACTAATCTACATGAGCTGTGTAGAGAGTGGGAGCGTGGGCTTGGCACACCTCGTTGAGTACCTCGTGCTCCTGAGGCTCTGCAACAACAGGACTGGCATTAGGGCTGCCGAGATGTACTTCGTCAGGAACATGAGCAAGAGCGAGATTGCCAGGAGGCTCGGGGTCACGAAGGACACTGTCAGGGGCTATGTGCTCAGAGTGCTTGAGAAGGCCGGGTCACACAGGGCTGCCGCGGCTGGGCTGAAGCTTGTGCTGCCCCACCTAGGCAGGGTGAGGCCCGTTGTCAAGAGGAGCGGGAGCACCTACATCTGCGAGCTGTGCGGGTACACCAGCGCGCACCCATCAACCACCCCTGTGCACATCATGACCAGCCACAGGGACGCCCTTGAGCAGGCGGTCCTTAGGGTTTTCGAGGTGGTGAGTAGTGGGGGTGCTAGAGCTGGCTGAGAAGCTGGTGGCGTACAGGCTGGCCGGGAACGACAGGGCGCTCAAGGCGCTGGAGATGCTGGGCAGCGGGAGGTCGCCTTCTTCAGTGTACAGAAGGCTCGGCATGCACCCCAGGACAGTGAGGCACTACATGAACACCGCGCAGAGGTGCATTGGGGTCGGCATGAGGCCTGCGCTAGACCGGTTGCTGGTCAAAGTGGTCAGGGCAGTTGTGGAGACAGTTGAGCCCGCCGCCGAGGTGCTTGAAGGCGGAAGGGCTAGGTGCAGGCTGTGCGGGAGAGTGTTCAAGAGGATGAACCTGGGCTTCATGCACAGGCACATCATGTACACACACTATGACCAAGTTGAGCAGCTCGCCAGAAAGGTGCTAGAGGTGGTTAAGAGTGGTGGTGACCAGGGTAGAGGTAGTTGAGGAGCTGTGTAGCGACCTCGAGCTGCCAAGCGACGTGTGTGACAGGGCCAAGGAGCTCCTGACAGCCGCAGACATTGTGGGGGCGACAAAGAGGTTCCCAGCTAGGGCCGTTGCGGCTGGGGTGGTGGTGGCGGCGTGCAGGGAGCTGTGCCACCCACTGCCAGCGCACATCGTTGCCGCGTTCGCCGGGGCGACGGCTAGGAGCGTCTTCAGGTTCCTGAGGCAGCTAGCAGCATCTGTGAACCTGAGGATTATCACAGACGCGCGGTGCTACGCCAGGAGGCTTGCCAAGCTCCTGGGGCTGAGCGAGGAGGAGGCCAGAGCCGCCGAGGAGCTGTGCGAGAGGGCGAGCAAGGCTAATATATCCAGCGGCAGGGACTACGTAGCGCTTGCAGCGGCCTGCGTCTACATGGCCAACAGGCTCGTCAAGGGGTGGAACACAGAGGTGACCCAGCGCAGGCTCTGCCACATCACGGGCGTCAGCGAGGTTACCCTGAGGAAGAGGATAAGGGAAATAGCTGAGAGGCTGGGCGTAAAAACATGACTAAGTGTGGAGGTGGTGGGGGTTGAATAGCGATATTGATGTGGGGAAGATAAGCGAGAGGATAAGGTTCGTGCTGGACAGGTACCCAGAGTCAGCGAAGTGGTTCATGGAGGCACTTGAGGGCGGCACAGCAGTCGCACCAGCGTGGTTCAGGGTCTGGCTAAAGGTGAACAACATCACCGACTCCAGGGGCAGGATAAGGAAGGAGGTTGGGGAAATAGTCGAGAAGCTCGTGCAGAGGAAGCTCGCCGTGGAGAACAGCATATGGAGGAGGGTAAAGCCATCACCAGAGTGGTTCGACGACATAGTTGGCTACGACGACGTGAAGCAACAGCTGATAGAGGCGCTGGAGAGCCCACACCCAATACACATACTGTTCGTAGGCCCACCGGCATCGAGTAAGACGCTGTTCCTAGAGGCGCTGTCAAACATGTACGGAGTGCCGATAATTGTGGCAAGCAAGGGCAGCATGACCAGCGAGGGGCTGAGGGACTTCATAGCCAGGCACCTGCCGGAGCTGCTGCTGATTGACGAGATTGACAAGGCCAAGAGCAGGAAGGACCTGTCAGTCCTGCTCTTCTGGATGGAGAGCCAGAGGCTGCCGATAACAATGGTCACGAGGTGGGGGGAGACAGAGGTGAGCTGCCCAACGAAGTGCGTAGTCATAGGCGCCTGCAACAACCCATCAACCCTACCACAGGAGCTGCTGTCGAGGTTCGACGTGAAGTTCACGTTCAAGAGGTACACGCCCGACGAGGCGAAGAAGATATGCGTACACATAGTGACGAAGAGGTTCGGGCTGGCGCAGGACGTCGCGGAGGCGATAGCCGCGGCAACAGTAGATGAGCTCGGGGTGCTGGACGTGAGGCAGTGCAGGGGAATAGCAAAGTTCGTGCCAAAGACAGTAGACGATGTGAAGAGAATCGCAGCAGTACTGAAGAAGTACAAGGGGTAGCCCGGGGCGAGGAGGCAGTGAACTTCACCCCGTGCAGAAAAGATGTAACGTGCATACTGAGCGTGGCGGCATTCATACTCATAGCTGCTGCATTTGCGGGAATCTCAGCCCTGCTCTTCACAGCGGCAATCCATGACACGAACCCCGCAAGCAAAGCGCTTGACGCACTGGTCGCAGTGCTTACACTAGTAGCAGCACTCCTGGCCGTAGCAGGAGCTAAGGAGGTGCTGGAGACATGATACTAAACTCAGCTTCACTAACACTCAAGACTGATGATGGTGCTAGGCGGTGGTCTGAATGAGCTTTAGGGAGCTCGTCGAGGGCGTTGAGAGGGGGAAGATTGAGCTGTGGAGGAGGCTGTACGAGGTCCCCGTGCCCCCGGAGGTCGTGGAGAGGCTGAGGCCCCACTACAAGCAGACTGAACAACCGCCGGAGTACTGGTTCGTCGGGACGCTGGCATACAGGTTCACAAGGCTTGACACGTACACCCAGTACGAGCTTCTCAGGCCCTTTGAGGAGTACGAGCTCTTCTGCGAAGAGGTTGCCGCGCCGCCCGCCGTGCCGCCGTGGTTTAGCAAAAGCGTTGAGGGGCTCGTGGCGGAGTACATGCTCGCTAGGTACGGGTACTACGGCACGGCTGGAGAGGTTGTGGAGCAGAGAGGAAAGATACCGGCGCCGCCGAAGGACCTGAAGCAGCTTGAGGAGGCAATGAAGAGGCTGTTCGGCATATCCCCAGACTTCATGCACAGCGTGAGGGAGTACCTGGAGGCATTCATGCACGAGACCCACTACGTGACGGTGAGGCCGGGCGGCCTGATGAGGCTTGGCTTCCATGCGTACAGAAAGGTTGAGGAGTATGTGGGGAAAGAGGTAAGTGACTGGGAGATGCTCGACTGGTTCGGGTCAATAATAATGAAGAGCCCCGGAGGGCCAATGTGCAGGCAGGCTGTCTACGTGTGGCCGTGGCTGAAGAGGTGGTTCCTGGAGACGTTCATAAACCTGAAGTGCGACGAGTACAAGGCGTCGACAGTAGGCTCAATCGCTATAGAGGTCGCTGACGCGCTGCTAATGATAGAGTTTCTGACAGCCGCATCGGCGTGGGCCATCCAGAGGGACTGCACAGGTGTCGAGAAGGGCTATGAGCCAGGGGCAGGCGTATTCGCAACGCATATAGATGCGTATGCAGAGCAGTGCAGGTTCCTGAGCCTCCTGCGCCCGGAGACGAGGTTCATGGAGTTGCTCGGGTCATGCGTACAGCCAGTTATAGACAGGTGCGACACCATTATAGGGGCCTATGTAGCGGCGCACAGGTTCCCGCCCAGGTGGGTAGAGCTGCTCAGCAGGGACTGCAAGGAGATACTGTCCAAGATATTCAGCGACGCGAGGCTACTTAAAATGCTCGTCGCTTACTGGATATATGGACCGCCAGCCATATGGCCAAGGCTGGCGGGAGAGCTCTACAGGGCGCTCTACGAGGCGACAGCCATCCCAGCATGGAGAAGAAGGCACGTGTTTAGAGCACTGAGGCTAGCAGGTGAGCTGTAGTGAACGCTGTGCTGAACTTCGTAGTCTACCACGCGTGGATAGACCTCAAGCACATAGGCGCCAGGAGCACGACAGAGGTTGTTGGGGTGTCCAACGAGTACGCGTGCATTGGTGGTGGGGTTAGGGAAGTTAGGTTCGCTGTGATGGAGGAGGCTGACTGCCCGGCAGACCCAGCGACATTCGTTGAAATCGCTAGGCAGGCGTCTGCGGAGGCCTTTGGGGAGGACCTCGTCGCAATGGTTGTCCAGACCAGGAACGGGTTCCACATATACCTAGACAAGTGGGCAAGCGGCTACTTCGACGCGCTGCTACTCTCAGCTAGGTTCAGGGACCGCCTGCCCTGCCTGTGCAGGGACTACAAACACGTGTGGTCAGCTGTGGCAGTGTTCATGAAGCTCAAGTGGTACAGGTACGTACTGAGGGTGTCTCCAACAAAGCACCTCTGGGACTGGTTCAGAGTTGTCTACAGGAGAAAATCGAGTGACAAGTGCCACGAAGACTACTTGACGCAGGTCGAGAGGCTCTACAGAGCCGGAGAAGTGCCCGTACCATAAAAGCCTTTTTGGATGAAAATAGATTTTTTATATAGCTTTTAAAAGCTTTTTGGAGACGTTTTTAATCGGTGGTGCTCTGTGCCTGGTAGGCTTGAGGAGAGGGAGAGGAGGGTTTTTGAGGAGCTTGACAGGCTTGTGAGGCGCTGGAGAGAGATATGTAGGAGGGCTAGGGATAAGGTGAGGGAGCTGTATGGCACTCATTGAGTACCTGAGGGAGGCTGTTGACGCTGTCCGCGAGGAGATGGAGGCGGAGTACGGGGGCCACCCGATGTGGCCCGTGTTTAGGGACGCCTACGAGGGCATGGCCAGGGCCATAGACAGGAGGATTCTGGGCGCGCTCGTGGGCGCCTGGTACAAGAAGCAGGCCGAGAAGGGGCTGGAGAGCGCGGCTGTCAGGAACACTGTCAAGCTGCTCGCGGAGGCCCTGTGGAAGGCGCTTGAGGAGGTGTACAGCGTCCCGGAGGCCAGGCTGGAGAGGGTGGACTTCAGGTCAGTCGACTGGAAGCCGCTGCTGGAGAGGCTCAGAGACTTCGATAAGGAGGACGAGGAGGGAATAAAGGACGCGATAGCAGAGGAGATTGGCAGGTGGGCGGGCGTGTCACCTAAAGCCATTGAGAGGGCTGTGGAGCAGACCATAGAGTACGCAAGCAGGGAGCTTGAGGAGCGCGTAGGCGAGCTGAAGAGAGTCCTGGAGACTGTCAAGGAGATTGACGAGAAGGAGTACGAGCGGATGCTGGAGAGGCTGGAGAGAGAATTGCTGCCCAGGGCCAGGAGGCGCACCGCCAAGGCCAGCAGGGAGGTGGAGCTCGGGGAGCTGAGGGCATTCATAGCGACCACAGCAGAGCTCCTGAAGACCGTTAAGGAGGCCATGGAAGAGTTCAAGAAGGCTGCCGAGGAGCTCAGGAAAGCAGCGGCTGCGCCGGTTGCGCCAAAGCCAGAGGCTGTTAGGCCTGCTGTGAGGCCTGTTCCCGTGGGTGAGGACGCCAGGGAGCAGGCGTACCTGGCTAGGCTCGCTGAGAAGTGGAGGTGGGGCTACAGCCCAGACACAGCGGAGTTCCTGGCGCCACTAACGGTCGTGTGGGCTGTTGCAACTGATAGGCTTGGCGAGTACCCCGACCTCAAGGAGGAGGCGAAGGCGTGGATAGCTCTGAACAGGTTCGTGTGGAGCAGGGCTGTGGGGTTCAATAGGGGCTTCCTAGAGGTTGAGAAGAAGGACTTCGACTGGGTCATGAGGTTCTTCGACGTCATGAAGCTCATTGAGAGCAGGAGCCCCGGGCTGGTGGAAATCCTCACCAGGTTCAGGAGCAGGGACGAGGTGCCGACAAACATTGTGTACTCTCTGGCAGACGGCAAGCTCTACGAGTTCAGGAGAACTGTATACGGGCCGGAGCTGGTGAGGGAGGTCACGCTCAGGGAGCTAGAGGAGGTTGCCAGCAGGAGGGCTGTGTGGCTAGAGGAGATAGAGGTGGAAACTGGGAAGACGTCGCCGTGGTCAGCTGGGAGAACCCGGGTCTGGGTGCCGAAGCCAGAGCGCCTGCTAGCAGTTCTCACGGGCAAGTGCCCCGTGTGCGGCTCTGAGAAGCTTGACCTGTCGCGGGTCTACGGCCCGTACAACCCGCCGCATACTAACTGCGCAGTTGCAGTGTGCTACAACTGCCAAACTGTCTTCAGGCTGTACGGAGACGACAGGAGAGTTATTGCGCCCCCCACGCTCGACCCTGAGAGGTGGAGGCGGAGGTGGGAGAGCAACCCGGCTAGGGACGAGAAGCACCCGTTCACAGAGGAGTGGATAAAAAATGTTGAGGTTTTTGCAAAGGCAAGGGGCTTTAGAGTCGTGCCGCAGTTCTAGCGCTATATTGGTGCTGATGGCCCTACGCTTCCGGGCGCCTTGTAGAGTGCTAGTGACTTGTACTCTCCTCTTACGCCAGTCTCCTTTCTGACCTCCTTGGCGGACTTGCCGGGCGCGATTGCCGCTCTGACAATGGGCTTCACAGCCTTTGTTGCCTCCATCTGGTCAACAACTTTCATTGGTAGCACAACCACTCTGGCAAGAGGTGTGCCTGGCGCTAGCTCAACAGCAGCCACGCCATACACTCCTGCAGAGTCCTTGGAGATTGCAACGGCCTTTGCGAGTCCATCGGCAACGTTAGGCATTTTACCGGACTTGAAGGTATCCTTAAACCTCTTGACATAGGCTTCTAGCGTTTCTTCTTTCTCCTTCTTGAAGCCCTTCCAAGGCACGCTCCTGCCAATGTAGTACTTCACGCTACCGGGAGCCTCTCCAAATGGCGTGTAGGCAACCCTTATGCCAGGTGTCTGCGCAATTATGGCCAAGTCAAATGGCGTTATCCTTGGAGCGGGAATCTTAGCCATCCTATCACCTCGGTAAGAGATAAGTGTTAGAGGATTAAAAAGCTTTTCTTCACCAAAAAAGCCTTTTTGGCTCTGCAACCACACAACCGCTCCTCTCCCAGCACTACGAGCACTCCTATTAGCAGCACAGCTAGGAAGACTGCAACAGCTAGAAGCAGGAGAAAGGCAAAGACGGCTACAGAGTCTCTCAGCAGCCTCAAGGCCCAGTCAAGCGGCGCTACGTTGCAAATGCCCTGCATATCTTCACGCACTTCTCAAAGTCTACTGGCTTTAGGCCCAGAGCCTTTTCTAGCTCTGCCCTCTTCCTGCAGAGCTCTTCACACTTATTCTTTCTCCCAGTCATCGGGAACATACTGGAGCAACCACGACTCGTCCCCATCCTCGTAGCGCATCCTATACAACTTTTTTCGGTGCTGGCTACTGACCTCCTCCCCGACCTGCTTAGCGGTACTGGGAGCAGTACCGCTGTCAGTGCTAGCCTTGAGCTCGAAGCAGACCTTGTCGTTTCCCTCCTCCCACCAGTCAACAAGCAGGCCCTTAGACCTGAAATAAGCAATGTTGCTCTCAACAGGGTACTTCATCTTAGACTTCTCATAGCACTTAACAACAGTCCTGACCTGAGCAGTATTAGGAGTAATATTGTCCCTAATATTAGGGGTAATATTCGTCGCAGAGCCTGAACCATCTGTATTAGGGGTAATATTACGCTGAATATTGTCCCTAATATTAGGGGTAATATATATGCTGTAGAGCTTCTCAATAAGGCTAGGGACAGTCAAACCCTCTCTATCGGCAAGAGCCTGCAACTTCTCAAAAAGTTCCTTCTTTATGTAGAGCCTCTTGTAGCGACTCTTAATGTACCTGTAGCTGGGCACAGATATTCACCATAATATTATGCATAATATTAGGGGTAATAAGCTTTTCAGGCGAGAGCCCAGCACATCATCAGTTTCAGAGCGGTTTTAGTCATCACAAGGAGCTTGAGTTGAGTCCAATACCCGCACCAGTGGTAATGTAAAGGTGTTTGTGAGGATTGTTAAGAAGTATTGTGAGATGCTTAGGGAAAAGTATTCAGCCGAGAGCCCATGTCATCATGCATCAGGGCAGTTTTCATCATCATTTAATGAAAAATAGAAATGTTTTTATAGGTCTAGAAATATTAGCAGGTCTTTGATTATCTCCTCTGCTTTTTCGTAGTTTTTCTGCTTAAGTGCTATCAATGCTTCAGCCAATTTCTCCTTTACAATAGCTTTAAAGCGTATTTTATCGGTAATTATGATGTCGATCGCTTCTCTGCATGATTCAGTTAGCTTGTTCATTGCTTACCCCTCTTCCGTGTAGCTATAGCCTTCAATTCCTCCTTTATCTTCTCATCCCTCACCTACTTTTCGTTTCAATTAGGCTGTGCAACTCTTTGAAGAACTCAAGTATTTCAACAGCTGTTTTTGCGAACCGCTTTCTCATCCCTGTATCTTCCTCCAACTTCCTAGGGTCTTCAATGAAGTGTGCTGTCCCCTCAAGTGTTTCTCCGCTTCTAGTGTCATGTACCTGCACAGCTACGTAGTTGCCTTCAATTGTAAATGTAACGATGTAGTGATCAACTCTTTCAACCAATACCTTCTTATCCATTTAGTTCACCCCTCCATCGGCACAACGAATAGCTGTTTAATCTCTTGTTCGGTTGGCACAAGGTTGCAGAACTCTGGGAGCTCTCTGCATGCTAGGGTAGCCGTGAAGAGGTAGTCTGTTAAACCGTCTCTCCTTAGAAGGTGTATCCTCGGTGCGAGGTAGAACACGATCTCTTCAACTCTACTGGCTTTCTCTCTGTACTTCTGTTTAAGCTCTTTCCTTAACCTCATCAATCTCGCCATGTACTTAGCCTTAAAGTAGTGCAACTTGTTCTTCTCCTTAATTATATCGTCGACATCCTGCTCGCTCGGGATCAGATCTTCGAATACCTTGAACTCCCTTGAAGCTAGGTACAACGTGAAGATGTAGTCGGCAAGATCCATCGCTCTAAGGTGCTTCAATTTCGGCACTAGGTGAAGATCTATGATCTCGGCAACCCTCTGATTATCAGCGTACTGCCTCTTGATCTCTATGAGCTTGGATAGCTGGGTCAGCTTAAATTTTAGGATATTCACCTGTTTATCACCTGTGAAAGTTTATCAACGATTTCTCTTGCGTGGTAACTCCTAGTCCATGACTTGTACGACGTTACCAGCTTCACAAGATCGTTCACATCCATCTCTGCTATCCACACGTCGGGGCTGTACAGCATCCTCATTCTAGCTACTCTGCTGTAACCCCATCTCTTCTCCTCTTTGTGCTTACCGTTATTCTTTACGAAACTGATTAACGGTTCGAGCCACCTCTGATCAGTATAGAACACCTTCACCTTTTCACCTGACGGAAAGTACAGCGTAAGTATGTTGTTCGCTCCTTCATAGTACCTTATCTTTACCTTTGTTTCAGGGGTTTGGTTTTGGGTTCGGGTTTGATTTGTCATCTGTTTTCACCGTGTTATACATATGCACTCGAGGTTAAAAAGTGTTCATGGAACACGTTAATAGGAGTTGTAACGAGCAGGTGTTCCAGGGCTGCGTAGGGTTTTTTAGTTTTGTTTGGTGTTCTGTTTGTGGTTGTAGGTGCTGCGCCTGG
>Ga0080004_1162221_pt1 | contig 10349 bp, 8 predicted proteins | sample WasSprMetagenome_FD_69207 | JGI IMG/M metagenome (GOLD analysis project Ga0080004, IMG submission 69207) | Sulfidic aquatic microbial communities from Washburn Spring, Yellowstone National Park, USA - WS (SPADES assembly) (version 2) | ecosystem: Environmental > Aquatic > Thermal springs > Hot...
GCAATATTCGCCACTTATGTTACCGGGTGTTGCCGGCGCATTTATCGAGAGGGGTTTAAAGGAGAGCCCACCTCTCGAACTCAAGGCACTCATAATTGCCCTCTTCCTAATTTCGGTCTTCCTATACACATGGTTTACCTACAACCCGCCCTACATCGACGTCTTCGTAAATCCTGAAACCCTAAAGGGGTGAACCCGGGTGGTTTTAAGGGAAATACTGAAGATTATGAGCGAGGAAGGGTCAATCACTACAAACGATATTTCCCAGCGACTAGGAGTATCTAAGGGACTTGTGGAACTCGCCATCCACGAGCTATCTAGGAGAGGGCTTGTTAAAGAAATCAAAAATGGAGAGGTGTGTCCATGTTCATCGTGCATCCTTAAAGACATATGCAATTGGAAGAGTCCCCAGTATTCCACAATTAACGTCTACTTCCTCACGGAGAAAGGACGGAAGACGCTGAAAAATCCGTCAGAATGATTGGCTTTGCCTATTTACCTCATACTCAGCATTTTTCTTGCCTTCTTTCTGAAATACAGCGCACGTTTCTTTTATAGAAGCTTGAAGGGCAACTACTCTAGGAGCTGTTCAATCTCTAGTCTCACCTTTTCGAGGTCGTCAAGGAGTTCCTTGCTGGGGGCTTCAGTAGCCATGCTTGTAAGCCTCGTAGAGCACTTCTACGATCCTTTGGAGGGCCCAAGGGTTGTGCTTTTTCATCCCCTCTTTTACTTCGCGGTTCAGGGCGTATGTTCTCGCGACCTCCTCCCACACGTACTCACTTAAAGCCTTTGTTAGAGCTACATGCCCAAGCAGGTACTCCACTCTCTTCATAAGTGCACTAAGCTCGCTGAGACTTATACGAGGCTAGGAGTTGAAGTCATAGCAGTCGAGACCCGCAGTTGATTATCTGGTGCTCTTCGTTAATGCGATAGGCGGGAAGTATTATACTTTGTAGTTATTTTCTAGCACTTTTTGAAAAATTTTTAATCTTTACGGACAGACTTATCTGGTCTCGTAGCACTCACTCTAGAAGTATGTATTAGCTTAAGAAAACAAGAAGCATCAAGTAGTATGTGCTTGCAATGAAGAAGAAAAAGCTTAGCGAGAAATAGTTAGGCAGGATAATAAGCTTCTTTAACGCGCGCTAAATAGGATTTCACAGGACAACATGAGAGCGCGCTGTAGAAGATGTTTGCTTTAAGATTCTTTCCTCTTAATAAAAAACGAGTTGATTTGCCATTTAAAATTTTATAAAAGTTTAATTTTTGTATTGTATGCTTTGGCCTTTTCAAGTAGTGTTCTAAGTTTTTCCCTGTTGACTAGTGTCTTTGGAACCGCTAGGACTGGCCTAGCCTTGAGGAGCTGGGCTTTCTTAGCTATCGATTCAATAGCCTGGTCTATGTTCTGGTTAGGTTTCAGAACTTCAATTGCAAATGTTTGCTTGTTTCCTTTGGCTATGATCGGGACAGGTCCCAGCCGTGTTGGGTGATTTATTTCTACGTGGAGGCCAGCATAGAGGTATCGGGCCGCGACTTTGCCGATGAGTCCGTACTTGTTTACGAGGGCTTTTCCTATGAATCTTTGTCTAGGAGTCGTCATGGGTGCTCATTATTTCTTCCTGATTTTTGTTTTTATTTCTTTTTTCGACTTTTGGCTAACGTTTTTTAGGTTAGCGTTAAATATTAAGATGAGTTAATTAATTGTTATCGCATGGATATTCCGCAGAGCCTCTACGAGATACTCCTCGCCATAGTAAATATATATAGTTCCGAGAAGCGGCCCGTCACAAGTGTCGAGATCGCCGAATACGTGGGCAAAAGCGACGGAACAGTTAGAAACGTGATCTCGGCCCTGAAGGCTATGGGCCTTGTCGAGGCAAAGACTGGGCCTGGAGGCGGCTATGTCCCAACAGTCAAAGGGGTTGAAATAGCTAGAGGCAACGTGGCGTTTGATAAGTTATGGGAGCCCATAAGGCTAATTGTAAATGGTAGGCCCACACAGCTGTACGTACTTGAGCTGGACTTCATGGGCTTGGGCGGGCCACTCTCGCCAAAGGTTGTTTTAAAAGTTGTGGGAAGCATGCACCAGGTAACCAGGGGCTCGCGGGTCGTCGTCGGCCCTACACAGGCTACACGCGTAATAGTGAGAGGCGAGGTTGTAGAGGTGAACTCTTCTAGGCGCGAAATCCTAGTAAATGTAGAGTCAATGGTTGCAGTGCCCAGGCTAAAGGCAAGAGAACTCATGACTGGCAACGTGTTAAGTGTCTCCCCGGGCGAGTCTCTACGGAAAGTCGCAGAGATAATTTTGGAGAAAAACATTAGGGCTCTACCTGTTGTCGACGGCTCGGGCAGGCTAGTAGGGATAATTTCGGCGCAACACATTGCAAAGGCTTTTCTTAGGGGCGACCTCACTGCGTCAGTTTCCGAATACATGGATAGAGATGTCCCTACAGTCACGCTGGAAGAGGACATCTTGGACATAATGAGGCTCATGGACAATAGAAACGTGGGAAGAGTAGTTGTGGTAGACGAACAGGGGTCTCCTGCCGGCATAGTAACTAGGACCGACATATTGAAGACGATGACAAGAATGTACGACTTTTCCGCCCCTAGCCGAGAAACTCCATAAGCGTTTTCTGCCTAGTAGCCACATTGATAAAGGTGCTCCTCCTAAGAGCTACCTCGAGAGGCGTCTTTAGCCTCGTTTTTATTGCTTCTAGAGCCTCTCGGAGAGACCCATACCTTTCAGGCGGCCTGCCTAGCGCGGCTCTAACACTTTCCCTGATCTGCCAGTTGCCAACAGGAGCAAAGTACTCAGGCGTAACTTCTCTTATTGCAAGTACCCTTGCTTGCCTCCCCCTCTTATAGAGATTCTCCAGAACAGGAAGCCTAATCGCGTCGTAGCCACCGTCCTGGCTAGAAGGCCTGCCATCGCTGTACTCATGTATGAGAGTCATATAGGGCTCAGCGCCTGGCACCCACACAGAGTTCGGCAACCATATCTCGACCATCTCCATAAACCATGGCCCCGGCAAAAACAAGAGTACATAATTGTTCCCAATGTAGCTAGAAGTATAGACCTCCACACCACTTATCTCCGGAAAAGTCTTTACCTTGCTCAGCAGATAGTCTCCAATAGCCCTGTCAACGGCGGTTATTGACCACCTTGTTGGGACAAATTTTTTGTCGACGCCGAGGGCCCCAGAAGACAACAGCCTCTGAAGATAGTACACATCGAAACCACGACTATAGAGCTCTATGAGTGCCTCCCTAGCCTTAACCCTATCAGCAACAAGGCTGTCGACCCTCCTAGGAATAACAGGGTTACTAGTCAAACTTATTTTTTCGACTTCAGCCGAGAACCCCACAGGCTTCACCAATGGGTCAAACCTCATAGTGAACACTGGTGGGCGACTAAGAATCACCTCCGACTCTACAGGCCTAATAGACATTGCCGCTTCCTGTACTGCTTCTGCAATTCTATTGGAGGCACTCCTGACCCTCAAGACCCTGTAGCTGTAAATCATAGACGCCCTAAGCTTAATTATGTCCAGTAGGCCCAGCCTCCCCCACCAAGAGCCCGGGTCTTCAAATAGAGGAGCATTATCCCCTTCTGCAAGATTCACCCCGACCCTGACGTAGGGGTAACCTTTCTCTCCGACAAGTAGAGATGGTGGAGAAGGAGCCGCAATGTCCCTTGCCTCCTTTAATTTCTCAAATATGCCTGCCTGCTCCTTAAGCCTCAGAAGAATAGGACAAGCAGGCAAGCCACACAGCCTACGAGAGCCCTTGCACCTAGCACACATGTAGGGCTTGGGACGAGTAACCAGAAGGCCAGACTCTCCTATATTTGCAAAGATGTCTTCAGTAGCATTTGGGCCTTCCACAGCTTTCTTCAGGCATTAAAATACAGCCACAGGTATATTAGCTCTTCTACACTTCCCGCGGCATTAAAACATTGTTACGTTAACAAAATGAAGAAAAAGATAGAAAGCTACATTACAAAGGCTACAAACTTGTTTAGGAAATCTTCTGGCTTTTCAATAAAGGGGGTATGGCCAGCTCCCTCCACAGTAAATTTCTCGTAGTATCCTCCTCTCTCAACATAACTCTCTAAGAAACTCCTTATCTGTTTAACCATAGGCTGAGGCGGAAACTTATCTTGACCAGGATAACCAGGAATGAAGCCCATAAGGCCCAGAGTACCTACATCCAGTAGCGACGAATCCGAAACAATAACGTCCTTTGTTCCATGCACCCAAATGATAGGAGGTTTCTGGGCAACATCTAGGAGTCCCCGCATCTTTAGATACTTGGGACTCATCGCATTTAATACGCCCCTAGTTCCGGGGGCAACATAGGGCCAGTTGGGGCTGTCAACATAGTCGCCAGGATAATTATCCTCATTTACCTCTGCACTAAACAGCATTTTCAACAACTTGTTCAACAGCTCTTCACTAACAACAAAGTCGTCTGCAAAAAAGGTCTAAGCCACATTTGCAGGCGCGGCTGGATGATCGACCCCCGTATATTTTTCCTTCAACAAAAGGACAAAGTCGGGGTTATACTTTGCGACAAGTCCAGCACCAGAACCCGCGTAGTCGTCATAGCACGGCGTTCCATGCTCGTCCTTTGTACCTCCAAAGCCGTAGGGAGACATTGGATCCACTATTACAACTTTCTCGATTTTTACCTGGGCAGGAGCATCTATCACTGTCTGAAGCGCCACTGCTCCGCCTAGACTATGTCCAACAACAATATACCCCTCATACTTGAGCTGTAACATCAACTGCAAGATGTCGTCAGAAAAATCTCTCAAGCCACGAGTAGCATCAACCGGTTTTCTACCACTTTCGCCGAAACCTCTAAGATCAGGAGCAACAACGTCAAACTCGCTGGGTATCTTTGGCATAAAGTCTTCCCATATTAGAGAGGATGAAAGGTTTCCATGTATCAAAACAACTGCCTTTTTACTGTTTCTCGATAGAAACCTATAGCTTAGAGAAAAGTCTTTTGAAAGCTTCCTTGAACGCAACTCTACACTAGACGTAAAACTCACACCCCTCGGCACCCATTTTATCCTGCAAGCAATTGAAATAGCCCGTGGTTAACTACCCACACAAATCCTTCAAGCCTTGAGCTCCCTAAACCTTTCAGAGATTAGTCTCCAGTCTTCCTGGCTAAGCCTCCAACCCATAGCCCCCGCGTTTTCCTCCACATGTTTAATGCTAGAAGCCTTTGGTATCGGCACCACTGGATTGATCACTATGAGCCAGTTTAAAGCAACCTGTGTAGCAGTCTTGCCATACTTCTTGCCAATCTCTGCCAAGAAGCTATCCTTCGAGAGTTGCCCCTTCTCTAGCGGAGTATAGGCTAGATAAAGCATGCCCTCTTTCTCAGCATACGGAATCACAGTGTACTCGTCCCTCCTATCCAGCAGGCTAAATTTGTTCTCGACAGCCACAATATCCTCCCTGCTTAGGCAGCTCCTCGCTTCCTCTATCAACTCCAGCCCAAAATTACTCACACCGATAAACTTGGCATACCCACGAGAAACCACAGCCTCTAGACCCCTCATCGTCTCGCAGAGAGGAACCTCTGTAGGAGGCCAGTGTATAAGGTAAAGATCTATGTATGTCCCAAGCCTTTTCATACTTGCCTCAGCAGCCTTTACCACGTCATCGTACCGGGCATGTGTGGGCCAAACCTTCGAAACAATAAACAAATTGTCGCGCTCAAAACCACTGATAGCCCTTCCCACTATCTCCTCGCTGTGCCCAGCTCCGTACATCTCTGCAGTATCAATGACAGTCATGCCGAGCTCGATTCCCCTCTTCAATGCCGCTATCCACTCTTCATCCATACTTGTATCCTTGCTCCAGAAGCCGCCGCCCACACCCCATGTCCCCTGCCCAAGGACAGGGAGCCACCTATCCATCTTCTTAAAATATTTTAGGTCAGCCATAACCCTGTAGATCAAGACCACGTTTAAATGTCTTAGCCTAAAGGTAAACAATAAGTATTGGTAACCCTAAACCATTTATAGAAACATAATGCAGGGCCAAGCAGAAGTAATAGGAGCAGTTCTACTACTCGTAATCGCAGTAGCACTCTGGGCAATAGCATGGAACATATTCTACCCAACATACCAGCAAGCATCCCAGCGGCTCGAGCGAGAAAGACTACTAGCAGAAAAAGGCCTCAGGGAATACATCCTCGTCGAGAGAATATACCTAAAGAACGGGCACATCTGTGCATGGATAACCAACACCGGCGACGTCCAAACAGAGCTCGTCTCACTATACCTAAACAACACACTCGCATGGAGCGGCTACATAGACCTAAAAGCAGGCTCCTCGACAGAGGTATGCACAAGCCTCACCACCAAGGCGACCTACAGGGTCAAAGCCTGTAGCTACACAAACTGCTTCGAGGTGACGGACTACGTTCCATAAGGGCCAAGCCTCCGCAATAGGAGCAGTATTCCTAACCCTAATCGTAATCCTCCTAGCCGCACTCATAGCAAGGCAAATCCAAGTCCAAACAGAAGTCCAAAAAATCGCATCCGAAGTAGCGAACCAGAGAAGTGGTGAGGGTCAAATATCACTTAGAGTAAACTATACGTATCAGCAAATTTCCAAAGGCCGAATAAATAATGAGTGTATTCCCGGAGACGGTAATGTATGTACGTTTACTTCACCTAGAAGGTTGACTCTTAATGTTGAGGCTTTAAATCCTCCCACATATTTCTTCAATGTTACAAGTTATCTTCAGCTTAGATCTAATGTATCTGTTCAAGCAACACTTTACGACTACGTTAATAATTCATTGATTGCACGTGGAACATATATTATACCGGACAATACATTTCTGACAATTACAACTTTTTCTCCTAAGTATATGCTCGATTTTTCGTCAAGTGGTCCATTCGAGATAGAAGTTAGCTACTTAAAGTTTTCTTTCACCGCTTACAATAATCAATCTTTTAATATAGAAATCTTGAACTCGGGAACATTACCACTCAATCTCTATGCTCTATGGATAATCAGTAACACTACCTCCCAGCGTCTAAATACGTCTTTATGGCTAGATTCCAGCGGCTCAAAAACATTCACAGTAAATATTCCCGTGACCTTTGTAAAAGAAATCAGAGCAATCACTACTACACGGGTATATGTTTTTAGGATAAACATTAAGCCACCTGCATATGCAGGAGTTCCTGTACCAGGAGGAGCTACATATCCTCATTTTACAATTTATTCTTATAATAGTAGTATTGTTGGTACTCCTTCTTCTAGCGAGAGGCTTGTTGTTGGTATTGTTAATAATGGTGGTGCTAGTGGTGTGGCTGTTGTCAGGGTCTTGGATTCTAGTGGCAACGTTGCTAGTTCGGCGTCGGTTAGTCTTTCTCCTGGGCAGAGGACAGATGTATCTCTCAGTGTTGTTTTGCCACCGGCTTCTGGCAACTACCAGTGGAGAATAGTAGCTATAAACAGTGCCACTGGGAACCAGGACGACGCGAGGACAGTCCTAGTACAGGTTGTCACTTATACGCCTGTCTTCTATATAGCTTCCTATACGGGGAATATTACTGGTGCTGTGTCGTCTAGGCAGCTCTTCAACGTGACCGTCACGAATACTGGCAACGCGACTGGCACCGTTAGGGTGAGGGTGCTGGATCAAGCTGGCAACACGGTTAACAGCACGGTGCTCGCTGTCTCTCCTGGCGCCAGCGTTGCCACAAGCCTAGCCTTGACTCTTCCATCTAGCAGTGGCACGTACAGTTGGACAGTGCAGGCTGTAGATAATGCTACAGGCACTATACACGACTCGAAGCCCATAACCGTTAGGGCAGTAGTCTACCAGCCGAAGTTCAGCATCCGGTCATACAACACAAGCATAACTGGCGCGGCAGGCTCGAAGCAGAAAATAGTGGTAGCGGTAGCGAACACTGGAAACGCCACCGGGGCCGTCCAAGTCAGCGTCGTAGACAACAACGGCAACACTGTAAATAGCACCCAGCTAACTCTAGCCCCAGGCATAAATGCTACAACCACTATATACATAGCCCTGCCTACAAGCACCGGCACCTACACCTGGAAAATACAGGCACTAAACCTAAACACTACACGAGTAGATGACGAGAAAACGGTTCAGGTTAGTGTCGTCACGTATCTGCCGGTTTTCCGTATAGTGTCTTATAACAGTAGTATTTCTGGCCCCGTGGGCTCTAGGCAGAGGCTGGTCGTAACAGTACAGAATACTGGGAATGCCAGCGGGAACGCTGTCATAACAGTGATCGACCAAAACGGCAACACTGTAAACAGCACAACCCTCTCAATACCAGCCGGCCAGACAGCAACAGCCACACTCACAGTAACCCTGCCATCTCGCAGGGGCACCTACACGTGGAAGATAAACGTGACAAACCAGGCCACAGGAAACATAGACGACACAAAAACACTGCTAGTCACGGCCAAAGACATTTATCTGCAGAGCAGGGGGGCTGTGTCTTTCTCGAGCTTCGACACTTTGCCCAGCTGGACGCAGTACCCCACTGGTAGCTGGAGCGTTAGTAGTGGAGTATTGACTGGCACAGATGTCTCAGCAACTAATAAGGCTGGCAGCATAATATATAATGCCTCCTATACCACCTCCGGAAGCCTTTACCTCCTCGTAGCTACCCAGCTTTCAACCACTGGGAAAGTCCACTGGGGCTTCATTCTCGCGAATGACACAAGCAGCTGGATATTTGCCGGCATATACACTGACACGAAAAGCTACTACCTTGAGGCATACCAGGTCCAAAAAGACAAGATAAGTGGCACACCTAGTAGGGGCAACGGGTTTACTGCGAGTGCTGGCTGGGTCACACTCTTCGCTGTCTACACCCCTACGTCTAGAGGCTCGAACTTCACAATACAGCTCTATACGACTGGCGGAAAGTTTTCCTTCAATGCTTCTTTGAGTAGTAGCGGCCTCTACCCAGGATTGACCGTAAACGACGACGATAGAAAACAGATGTTTTCAAGATTGTTTGACAACTTTATAGCCTCTACAAGCGATCCACGCATAGTCACAGTCACAGGTCTCAAGCAGGGCTGGATAGTCGAGCTCTACGACGAGGCGGGGAATCTCATAGCTAGAGCAACTGCAGACACAAGCGGCAAAGCAACACTAGGTGTCCTAGCAAGCCCAATAACAGCAAACGGAAAAATAGTCATAAATGACGCCTCAGGAAATACAATTATACAAAAAACATTTACCCAAATAGTAGGAGGAGACACTTACACATACGGGTAGCTCGTTTTTATTTTCAGCGTTAATTCCAATAGAGCCTAGAGTTATACCGCATAAACTTTAACTTTGTAAACTGGGAATATAAATGCGAGCTCAAGCCAAAGCTTTACTGTGTCTAGCAAGATGACACTTACCCAGCTAAAGCTCTACTACTGCATGGACGCACACCCACCAGGACTAGTCAACTCTTTGTAACTCGTTATCTCAATTGAGGGCGGCTCCACCACCCTCTGGAACCAAACTATAATCTGGCTGACACGTAACGAGCCAACTGAGGGCATCTTTGCCGACCAGCTAACACTACAACTAACACCAGGAACATACACCCCTTAGGATTAAAGCTCTCCTGGCTGTGAGGCAACAACTGATCCAGCTAGAGATTAGCGCGCGAGAAACAATAGGTATTATTATCGAGATGATAGGACACGCCTATACATATGAATTAATTACTTGAGATCAATAGAAAGACTTATAAGGGTACATGTTAAGAATGTTTCGGACGGTGGGTTTGATAGAATGACTTGACTACAAAGCTCCATAAGTAAAAGTATTGAAGATAGTGACTCTTCTATAGTGATTCGTTCGGCCACGCTCCGCGACTTGGAAGACATATTTAGGATACACTTGCTCAGCTTGGAGGGGCTCGACGAGGAGGACTATGATTGGTTCAAGGCGCTTTTGTCTGTGCGGTCGAAGCGTAGGTTTGTTCTTGTAGCTGAGCAAGGCGACAGGATTGTGGGGTTTGTTATTGCATACAAGTACCGGGAAAATGCGTACGTTGACAGCCTTGCTGTCCATCCAGAGTATAGGAGTCTAGGTATTGGTGGAAGGCTCCTCGCGACATTAGAGGAAATTATGGCGAACAAGGGGGTTGAAAGGATTTTATTGAGTGTGAAGGACAACAATTTGAGAGCGTTGGACTTCTACCTGAGGAAGGGATACAATATCCGTGGCTTGATACTCTTCATGTCTGTTAAAATTAGTTCTCTACCTGAGAAAGCTCCAGAGGGGTACAGGGTTGTCTGGAGGAAGACGCCGCTTAGGAGCAA
>Ga0080004_1139079_pt1 | contig 10347 bp, 16 predicted proteins | sample WasSprMetagenome_FD_69207 | JGI IMG/M metagenome (GOLD analysis project Ga0080004, IMG submission 69207) | Sulfidic aquatic microbial communities from Washburn Spring, Yellowstone National Park, USA - WS (SPADES assembly) (version 2) | ecosystem: Environmental > Aquatic > Thermal springs > Hot...
AATATGTTGATTAAAAGAATATATAGCTGTGTTTAAATGGCTTAATTGAGTATAACTGTCTCAATAGTAGTTCGCAGAGGATATGACAATATTAAATCTTCTTCATTGATAAAATCTCGACAGGATCTTTTTATAACTCTCGAGGAAGGTCAGAAATAGCGTGATTAGCAATAGAGTAATTCGTAGGCAATATTTTAAGAGATTATAGGAGGAGCTTATCTTATACGCGACTGAACTAGATCCTCCTCTTTTAAAACTTGATCGTTTCCAAATTTATAACTATAGATGAAAGATATATATGGATGTAGGTGAAGAATGATGACAAAGCCGAACACGGCTTTTGCTTTTCTATTAATTGGTGGAATATTGATACTGATTCAAGGAACAATATACGGATTAATGATAATCTCCGCAGGCATAGCCATTGCAACAATTCATGGAGCAGGTTTTTTCGGAGGTTTATTAGCTGTGTTAGGAGTAATTCTAATAATATTCGGAATCATATTGATTGGAGCCGCCTTGATGGTTAACACTGGCGAACCAAACAAAGTGAGATCCGGATCCATTATAGGCATAATATTCGGCGCACTTAGCATATTCTTTGGAGGCGGATTTTATACAGGATTTATTTTATCTATAGTCGGTGGAATCCTAGGGTTAACATGGAAACCAGAACAGCCTTCACAATCTACATCACAACAGCCTACGCAAGCATGACGATAAATAAAATATTTCCAGAGAAATAATTAATGAAAATAATGATCGATCGGAATATTTAACAAAACCAGCTTAGAAATCGACATTCTCCTTATCTTAACGCTAATCCTTGCTCTTTAGGGCGGAAAGGAGGTCAGAAAAGGAAGCATACATATAGATAAGTCGTCATAATGTTACGTCTCGTCTGTTCGATACGTTTTTATGTTTTGACGTTATTTATAAAATGTGAGTAAGGGCATGTCGCGTCTTCCCGTAGTGTCAGACGTTAGTCCAGCTAAGCTCAGCACATTGCCAGGGTATCAGAATTTTTTGAGGATATTGCGGGAGAAGTATAATCTAAAATCTATCGATATGATCAATATTGTCAAGATAGGATTAAGCATAGCAAGACGATTGAAGCCAGATTTGTCAATCCAAGACTTCTACTTACTGGTTGATAACGTGATTAGCCAATGTGTGAAAAATGGAAAGGTTGATCTTGATGAATTCAAGAGATTGTTAGAACATTACATCAGTAAGCATAAAGTAGGAGAGGCAGAGCTCAAGACTTTTGCTGAGGAGAAACGTAAGATCGAGGAGTTGCTTCAAGATGTTAAAGAGAAGCTAGTAGATTTCGCATTAAAATTTGAGAATACAGAGGAATTTGAAGAATGGTTTGAAGCTTGGTATAACGAGGTTTTGTCAGACGTCAGATTATGGAGAAGTATAGCTGAGAGGGCTAAGTCTATAGACTTCGGCGAGTTAATAAAAAGTATCAGATTGTCGAGAGAGGTGTAACGTTATAGCCATGCAGATTCATATTTTAGATGCGTCTAGCATTGTGAAGATATGTTTAACTCGTGGTTTAGAAATTCCACAAAGCTCTGCCACTATAGACTTGGCGAAGTATGAGACTTTTAACGCAATTTTAGTCTTAAACAGAAGAGGTCTGCTTAGAGATGATGAGGTGCCTAAGGTTGTCAGCCATGTTGAGAGGATCTTAAGTAGAATTAAAATATTAAATATAGATATTAGAGAGATGCGAGAAATATACGAGACGGCACGCCGACAAGGACTTACAGTGTATGATGCTGCATACTTATATACAGCTGAGAAGTTAGGAGGAGTGTTGATAACTGAAGACAAAGAGTTGCTCAGCAAATCTAGACAGCTGGGAGTAGAAAGTAGAACAATAAGTTAAACAATAGAACTTCTCTCTGTCCTGAAAAGAATGTTTCTTTCAGTTTTAAACTGTCGAAATATGTTGAACTATATTTCTCTCAGTTCTCACCTCTTCGCCATAGATTTAGAATCTGGCTCAACCATCTCTATATCGTGACATGATGGAGTCTTACTAAATGCCTCATAGAATAATGATATTATTGACATCTAGTCCGCCAGATATTATCATAAGATCCAGCTCTATGAGAGTGTATGGCAATATTTTAAAGATCTGATGTTTCTGATGATCTCAATTGCTTCGAGATCTTGATTATTGCTTCTAGATAGGCGTCTTCTCGTCAGATTTATCAAATAATTCAATTGTTGTTCTCAAAGCTATTTCAACAGCTTTCACCATTGTATCTAGAGACATGCTAGGTGCAATCCCCTGCCAATCAGATCTTCTGTGTGCAGCCTGCTCAGGAAGTAGTGGCAGATGCATGAAGCCAGCTCTCTTTGGATAACCTTTTAAAGCTGAGTGATGTAGTGAGAGATATATAACATAATTGCATAGAAATGTCCCGGCCGAGTTTGATATTGCAGATGGTATGCCTGCTTCTCTAAGTCTTTTCACAATAGCTCTCTTAGGAAGTGTTGTGAAATATGCTACAGGACCATCAGGATCTATAGGCTCATCAATAGGCTGCTCGCCATCATTATCAGGTGTTCTAGCATCTTTAATATTAACTCCTATTCTCTCTAAAGTGACATATGATATCCCAGCCCATTGTCCAAGCCCAATATATATGTCAGGCCTAAGATCATCAAAAAGATTTTTCAACAAGACGCCTGCTCTTCTGAAAGAGACTGGAAGAACAGCCGTATAAATTTCTAGACCAGATATATCAACATTTTTCTCCCCACTGATTCTTTTAACAACAAGCTCAGAAGGATTAATCTTATCACCACCAAACGGTTCAAAACCTGTGAGTAGAGCCCTCATAATAATCTCCTAAAAGATAATAGAAGAGCATCTTTTAACTACATAATCCAACGAATATATCAAAAGACTAAGGATCAATAGTTTTTATAAGCTTACGTTTATTTTAGAGAGACATTTTATATATGTTGGAGATCAGATGGCTGAGATAGGCATGGCGGAACTATTGATCTCTGTGTTATCACTTATCGCTACAATAATCATATCAATAGCCACTCTAGCCTACTGGCTCGAGAGAAGATTCACAGCTCTCGAGAACGAGATCAAGAGATTAGATAATAAAATAGATAATGAGACTAAAAGATTAGAGAACAAAATTGATAATGAGATTAAGCGACTTAAAGTTGGGTTTGAAAGTGAAATTAAGAGATTAGAGGATAAATTTGATAGCGACATTAAGAGACTCGAGACAAGACTTGAGAGTGAGACTGCTAGATTAAGTAGTGAGATCAGAAATCTAGAGACAAGACTTGGATCTGAGATCAAGAGATTGAGAGAGGCTATGAGAAGACTTGGAAATGCATTTGTAAGTTGTCAAAAGTTTTTCATTAAATTCTTGATCAGCGAGAGAGTTATAGCTAGAGAGAAGGGAGATGTTGTTAAGAGAGAGGCTAAAAGAATAATAAATGTTGCTCTCACAAATCCTATTAAAAAAGAGGAGTGGAAAAGAATTAAAGAGCTTCTAGACAAAGACGATCTGATATTAGAAGAAGCTTTAGAGCTTAGAAAGCTTGCCAGAAAAGTGGCTTGGGCATAGGCCACAGAATAGAGGCATGGAAACTACATCTATACGCGACGATGGCAGTTGGATTCGCAAGAAAAAACTTGAGGAGGAGAGAAAGAAACAAGAGGAGAAGAAAGAGTCTAAAGAAAAATAATGTTAGAAAGATCTGAATGATCATCTCTTGAACAATTACTCCTTATTACATATTTACAACTGATCTTGCGGATAACCGAAGTATTCTTATATTTAACGAAGGATCCTTTTTATCAAAGATCATGATTTCAGACCTTTTTTATTTAACATATCTATCAAATAGATCGGGATGAACATGTCAGAGGATAAAAAATTAGATACAGAAATCATGTTCCCAGAGTTTTATTTCGAAGATCTGAAGCCTGGCCTCAGATATAGAAATCCTATCGGAAGAACTGTGACAGATGTTGACAATATATGGTTTACATTATTAACAAACAATATGAATCCAATACATTTCGACAAAGGATATGTTGAGAAGAATTATTCTGGAGAACCTTTCAGAGGAAGATTAGTTGTCAACGGGATCTTAACACTAGCAATCGCTATAGGATTAACAACATATATATCATCAAAAGGAGTTATGCTGGGAATCGAGAACGTCAGATTTCACAAGCCGGTCTTTGCAGGAGACACAATATATGCTGAGGCTGAGGTTGTAGAGGCGAGAGAATCAAGAGGCAGACCAGGCTTCGGAATAGTTAAAATAAAGACAAGAGCCTACAATCAGAATAACGAGTTAATACTTGAATGTGAGAGAGTTATCATGGTTCCTAAGAGAGGACATGTATGGCAATAAAAGATCTTTAGAAAATAATAAGGATCTTTATGCCTTAATAGAATGATGAAGACTTTTAAATATTCATCTTTTCTCTATGGATAACGTCATTATTTTTCTTGTCATTATGATATAGATCACTGATAATATTATAACTAAGGCTAATGAGAGTATTATTAGTGGCGTCATTATCTCTGGTTTTCCATAGCCGAAGCATATTGGTATAAACATTATCACTATACATCCTCCCACTCCCACCTCGGTCTTCTCAGAAGGTTTTGATGATATTGTTATTACTGGGAGTATTGATCCTATTATAATCACTATGAATCCTATTATGATAAGTGTTGTCCCTATGATGAATAGTCTGTTCATATCCATCTCCACGCTCCTATTGATAATATGAACAATATTATTGCGAGCAGAAGTATTATTATGGCAAGTATCATTGTTATTCTAGCAATTCTCTGGCTTGTCCCGAATATTATTGGGAAAGGCCCTATAATGACTACTGCGCCAGCCTCAACCTCTCTCTTCTCCTCAGGCTTCTCAAAGCCTTTCCGTCTGATCATCTCATAGAATGTTGCCAGAATAAGAATTATGAATCCTATCAAGACTATCATGAATCCTATCAATATAATGCTTAACATTTCAATCCCTTCCATAGCCGTATAAATATATTCATTAGATAAGAATAAAAATCTAAAGAATTATTCAGACAGATTCTCCAGCGATCCTCTATATATATGGGGATATTTCTAACGCGTTTAACATTATAAATGATACTGAAAAGCGATTCATCATGTCAGGTTTTTATCTCTTAAATAGATCGGTGCAATCTATCTTTGGCATAATTTAGATAATATATTTTTAACTCTCACAAAAAATGTTTTCTAGATCGATTTTCATAAAAACTTTATTAATAATAAGCTGAATAATACTTAGGCACACACATATATAATCAGGCTATGCCTATCCATGGCGAGATACTACAGAGTATATAAAACTTAGATTGGAAGAGGCGATACAAGAGGCTGAGCTTGCCATAAAATTTCTTGATCAAGGACTTTATAGAAACGCCTCTGGAAAAGTCTTTCAGGCTTGGAAGGCTTTAATGTCTGCCGCGACAGCGAAAAACAGAAAGTTAATAGCTAAACATTATACAGGTGTTGTCAAGGACGGGACCGGCAGAATCAGGTCTAGAGCAGACCTGATAATAGCCCTGATGCCTACTACCAGGCTGAGAGAAGTTGCATCAATATTGGTGGAGGTGTATGGTAAAGATATTTTACATCTTACGGACACAGCGATCAACATTCACGAGTTTAGATACAACGGTTTAGATCCTGAAGGAATTATAAGTCGATACACAAATTTAAATGATGTTGAGAAAGACATCAAATATTTGACTGAGAAGATCATTGAATGGGTCAGAAGATTAAGTCAGACATGACGGCTAAGCATGAAAATAATTGTGTTGAGACAGACACAGAGATTAAAACTGATTCTTATAAAAATCGGCTGTAAATAAAAGTGGAGAATTTGATGACATCATAAGTACAAGCCTCGCCCTTTAGGGCAGGGAGGGGTCATAACAATGCGGGGGGTGGGATTTGAACCCACGCAGGCCTACGCCAACGGGTCTCTCATCTATAGGCTGGAACTTGAGCCCGCCCCCTTTGGCCCGCTCGGGCACCCCCGCCCATATCTATATATTTATGTGAGAATAATAAGTTTGTCCAAAGATCTTTATCGCAGTGATCATTAAAAAATTTTTATTGAAGAATATTTAATTTTATACGGTGTGTATATGTCTAGAAGAGTTGTGATTATTGGTGCTGGTGGGAGAGATTTTCATAATTTCAATATATTTTTTAGAGATAATCCTGATTATCATGTTGTAGCTTTTGTCCATGTATCTCAGATCCCTGGTTTAAAAAGTAGAAGATATCCTCCTGAGCTGGCCGGCTCATTATATCCTGAGGGGATCCCTATATATACTGAGAAAGATCTTGAGAAGATCATTAGAGAGAACAAAGTTGATGAGGCTGTTATAAGCTACAGCGATCTATCGTATAAAGAGCTTGGAAACATTATTAGCAGAGTAATTGCCTCAGGAGCTTCCGTAAGGATCTTAGGGCCTGACGAGACTTTCATAAGATCTATAAGACCTGTGATTGCAGTCACAGCTGTGAAGACAGGATCTGGGAAAAGCTCTCTATCAAGAAAAATCTCAGAGCATCTAAAGAGGAGAGGAGTGAGATTCGTCGTCGTGAGACACCCTATGGTTTATAAAGATCCTGGGAGAATGATCGTTCAGTATTTTGAGAGGCCTGAAGATCTTGATAAAGAAGATCTTACTATTGAAGAGAGAGAGGAGTATGAACATTATGTGTTAAGAGGCGTCAAGGTTCTTGCAGGAGTTGATTATGGAAAGATCCTTAGAAAAGCTGAGGAGATAGCTGATGTAATAATATGGGATGGAGGAAACAATGACTGGCCATTCTACAGGCCGGACCTGATGTTCACAGTTGTAGATGCTATGAGACCTGAGTATATTGATGAGAGCTTTCCTGGAGAAGTCAATGTTAGAATGAGTGATGTGCTGATCATCAACAAGATTGATCAGGTTTCTAGAGAAGATCTTGAGAATATAGAGAAAAAGCTTAGAAAACTGAATCCAAAGGCAGAGATCATAAAAGCTGTGAGCGAGGTTTCTGTAGACAGACCAGATCTTATATCTGGGAGAAGAGTCCTCGTGATAGAAGACTCTCCAACAGTGACACATGGAGGAGCTAGATACGGTGCGGGCTATGTCGCCGCCAGAAAATATGGAGCCAGAGAGATTATTGATCCAAGGGGATGCGCCGTTGGAATATTAAGAGAGCTTTATAAAGAGTATCCTCATATGGCAGAGATCCTTCCATCAACAGGATATACAGAAGAGCAACTTAAAGATCTTAAGGAGACTATTGAGAGATGTTCTCCAGATGCTCTCGTCATTGCCACGCCCTCTTCTATTGAGAAGATACTTGATATAAAGATCCCTTCGGCCAGAGTATCATTTGATCTAAAGGTTGTTGAAGGAAGAAAAATAGAGGATATTATAGATGAATTTCTTGAGAAGATCAGTAGATGATTATCTCTCTAGATAATTTATCAATCTCTATAACAAGATCATCATCAGAGATAGTTATGTTGCTCTCAACTCTTACTCCAAAGGATCCTTGTATATATATCCCTGGCTCAACAGTAAAGACAACTCTTCTCTCAAGAACATCATCAGAGTTTATAGATAGATAAGGAGGCTCGTGAACCTCAACACCTATTCCATGACCAGTTCTATGAACAATATATCTTCCAAGCCCATTGTCTGTTAAACATGATCTTGAGACGATATCAATTTCAGAAGCTCTCACATTAGCCTTTATGCTTCTCAAAGTCTCTTCATAACAGTTTTTATATGTCTCAAAGATGTTCCTAAGATCTCTTGATGGAGTACCGATCATATATAGCCTGGTTAGATCAGAGACATACCCCTCCTCAACTCTCACACCAACATCAACAAGAACAAGATCACCAAGTCTCAGAAGTCTATTGGTAGGCCTGTGATGAGGATTAGCAGTGTTTTCTCCAAAAGCTATTATAGGTTTGAAGCTGGGCTCAAGACCTTCCGAAGCGATCAGATTTGTTATCTGCATCTCAACAAATCTCTCTGAAACACCTGGAACAAGTATATTATAAAGATCCATAAGGATCTTCTCAGTTTTTCTCACAGCATCAAATATTTTTGTAAGCTCCTCAACAGACTTTCTATACCTAAGATCTCTAGTTATTTTTGATAAAAGAAATATCTTCTCAGGAGAAAGCTTCTCTCTAAGAAACTCTAGATCCCCAAGCCTCATAGAGTCTTCGAAAAAACCTCTTCTACCAAAAATCCTTAGATCTCTAATAATCTTATCAAGATAAGGTCCTGGACCTGTAGAGTCGCTCCACACAACTATGTCTAGAAAATCTCTGAGATAATCATCCAGTTTGACAAGTTGTGGCGCTAGAAGAAGAGCTTCTCCATCAACATTTATAAATAATGCCATCAGTCTCTCAAGAGTCTCTTCACGAATCCCTGTGAAATAGATCATGTTTGGAGAAGGTGTGACAACTATATAGTCTCCACCAAGTCTCTTAAGATATGACACGGCTTCGCTAATTCTTCTCTTATACTCAGCTGTTGAGAAAACCATGATCCTCTCAAATAAAAATTGTGTATCAAAATATAAAAATAATGATCTTTTTAACAATCAATTAATAATTTATTTAAGAAATAATTGATTTGGTAATAAAATGTCTTCAGCTGAGATCTTTAGAAGAAAGATCATTACTTATATCGAGGAGAATAAAGATCCTTTGATCAAGGCGGCTTTCTACTCAGATAAAGAAGTGATGAATATAATGAGATCTTTAACAGAGAGATGGGAAAGATCAGGTTTTCAAGGAGTTCCTCTAGACTATGCAACATATGAAGAACTTAAGATTCTTGCTGAGAAAGCTGAGTATTATAAAGATGCTCCTAGAGAGACTTTTCTAAGAAAAATATTTAGAGAAGAATTCAGCGACTAGGTCTATAGATTGTTAAGCCATTTGACATACTCTACAAAACTTTCCACAGGATCTTTAAATATATAGCCAGATCTTTTGATGAACTTATCTGAGGATATCCTAAGATCTTTCTCAGACAACACGTCTATAAATCTTCTCAACATCTCATCTCTTAAAAAGATCTTTAGAAGTCTTGTTATTCTAATGCTTCTCTCACCAATTCTTACGAAAGATCTTTTGTTGAGAACCTCTAGAAATATTCTGCTGATCTCTTTAACAGAGATCTCTTTTGGAGAAACTATATGATAATAGTCGTTATAAAGATCTTTTCTATAAAACAATAGGTTAATTATCTCCACAAGATCTTTGACGTCTGTAATGTTAGTCTTTATATCAAGATCTAAATAAACTCCCAGTCTAGAGATTCTGTTGAGAAAAATCCACTCATCATGTCTATTATATCTTCCGATCACAATATTAGGTCTGAGAATAACATAATTAATTCCATGTCTCTCACATAAATCTCTGACAACAATCTCGCCTTCACATTTAGTCTTCTCGTATGACGTCTTCAGATTATCAATATGTGAACAATGGATCTTCTCTTCGGCCAGAGGCTTCTCTCGAGAGATGTCTGATGCCGCTGTCGATGATATATGAATATACAACAGATCTTTACTTTCTGAATATATGATGCCTCTCAGAATTCTTCTCGAAGTCTCCACATGAGCTTCATAAAGTCTCTCTCTGGATCCTCTTAACAATCCAATGCTATTCACAACAACATCAATATTCTTCTCTAAGATGATCTTTGAAAGATCTTTTTCATCAATATCTTTAATAATCAGAGGCTCCACACCTTTCTTAACATAATGATTATACAGTTCTTCTCTTCTAACGCTTTCTCTTCTAATAACTGGGTGAACAACATGATTCTTCTCATGAAGAATCTCTACAATGTTTCTCCCTATGAAACCTGTGGATCCTAAGACAAGAACATTTCTACTCTTAAACATCTAATCCTCTCAATATCTTATTTATCTCATAATAAACTGCTCATATCCTTAAAAATATTTCGGAGCAGAATTATTAGGTAATACCGTGAGAGGATTATTACGATAAAATAAGATCCTATAGATCATTGGTAGACAATTTTTATGAAAACATTCATATTAAGAGACCTAGAAATTATTATAATACACCTGTCTCAAAATAATACTCGGATTTGTATGAGGCTTCTCGGACAGGTAGAGGTTATACTCAGAGACAAGGCTGTCGTGAGAATTGCCGACGTCTCATCTATTCCTATGATAAGCTCCTCAGTATATAATGAGAGAAGAAAATACAAAGAAAAATAAA
>Ga0080004_1063172_pt1 | contig 10346 bp, 7 predicted proteins | sample WasSprMetagenome_FD_69207 | JGI IMG/M metagenome (GOLD analysis project Ga0080004, IMG submission 69207) | Sulfidic aquatic microbial communities from Washburn Spring, Yellowstone National Park, USA - WS (SPADES assembly) (version 2) | ecosystem: Environmental > Aquatic > Thermal springs > Hot...
GTAGAATCTTCTTATGGTCAAGGAGAAGCTATTGTTAGTGGAGAAGTTAATCCAGACACTTATGTTATCGATAAAGAGAGCGGAAAGATTTTGGAAAGTCATGTTGGTACTAAAGAGAAAATGAAAATAACGAAAGGGAGCGGAGAACTAGAAGAAATAGAAGTTCCTGAAAATATGAGAAAAGCTTTGTGTTTAAGCGAAGATGAAATAAAGCAACTTTGGAGCTTAGCAAGAAAGTTGGAGGAACATTATAACTTTCCACAAGATTTTGAATGGGCTAGTGAAAATGGAAAAGTCTATTTGGTTCAATCAAGACCCGTTACCGTATTTTACGAAAAGAAGGAAGCGAAGATAATAACTGAAAAGCCGCCAATTTTAAAAGGATTGCCTGCATCTCCTGGAGTAGCTATCGGAAAGGTTAAAGTTTGCTTGACAATAGAAGAAGCGAGGCAAAAACTTGAAAAGGGAGATATACTTGTTACTAAATTTACCTCCCCCGACTGGGTTCCTTTCATGAAGATAGCTAGTGGAATAATAACAAGCGAAGGTGGGGTTGTTTCACATGCAGCAATAGTTTCGAGAGAACTTGGTATACCTTGTGTTGTTGGTGTTACTGAAGCTTTAAACGTTTTGAAAGATGGAATGATAGTTACTCTAGATTCTAGAGAAGGTTTCGTCTATGAAGGAGAGATAAAAGAACTTCTCAATAGAGAAAAAGCTTTAGAAGTTTCACCAGAAGAAGCTGCAAAGCTGAAAACGAAAACAAAAATTTTGATGAACCTTGGAGTTCCAATGGAAATTGAGAAATACAAAAACTTGCCTTTTGATGGAATTGGGTTGATGAGAATCGAATTTATAATTGCAGAATGGATTAAAGAGCATCCCAATTATATGATTGAAAAAGGAGAAGAGCAAAAGTACATTGATAAGCTTGCAGAGGGAATAGCAATGGTTGCGAAAGCTATTTATCCAAGATTTGTTGTTGTAAGGTTTAGCGATTTCAAAACGAATGAATATCGCAAGCTAATTGGTGGAGAAAAGTATGAACCACAGGAGGAGGATCCTCTTATGGGTTGGAGAGGAGTTTCTCGTTATATTTCGCCGCAATTTGAAAAAGCTTTTAGGTTAGAATGTAGAGCGATTAGAAAAGTTAGAGAAGAATATAAGTTAGATAATGTTTGGGTTATGTTGCCTTTTGTTAGAACAACTTGGGAAGTTGAAAAAGTTTTGAAAATAATGGAAGAGGAAGGACTGAAGCGTGGAATGAAAAACTTTCAAATATGGGCAATGATAGAGGTACCTTCAACAGTTTTCTTGATAGAAGAACTTTGTAAATATTTCGACGGATTTTCCATAGGTTCCAATGATCTTATAATGGGGGTTTTGCTCGTTAGCAGAGATTCTGCTTTGCTTGCAAACATGGGATACTTTGATGAAATGAATCCTGCAGTACTTAAAGCTATAAAACAAGTTATAAAAGGAGCGCGTAAGCATGGACGAACCATATCTATTTGTGGTCAATCCCCTAGCATAAACCCTAAATTCACGGAATTTCTTGTTAAGTGCGGAATAAATTCCCTAAGTTTTAACCCTGACGCCCTTTGTAGAATGAGAAAATTTGTTTATGAAGTTGAACAAGGCCTAAAGTAATTATCCAATAGAAATTTGGGATTTATTTTTCCTTCTAAAATAAGTAACACAGCTTTTTTTAATCATTTTAACCATTTCTAGTGAAACCGCCCCACAGCGCCTAAAAAAGCTCATATTTAAAGATACTCGATACTCTAAGTGTAGTTTTCTCAGGCCTACCGAGTAAACATAAACGAAAAGCTTAAAAATGCAATTTTTTATTAAATAATTTATGGAGTATTATCCAAGAAAAATAGAAGAAAAAGTGGAGAAATGGTTAAATCGAAAAGAGATTATATTGATAAAAGGTCCTAGGCAATGTGGAAAAACAACACTACTGCTTCACCTCCAGGAAAAACTTGGTGGTAATTATGTTAGCCTAGAAGATGAAGCAATTTTAAAAACTTTCGAGGAAAATCCAAAGGAATTTGCAAAAAGATACTCTAATGGACAAAAGTCTTTTCTTTATATTGACGAAGCGCAATACAGTAAAAATGCTGGAAAAAATTTGAAACTTCTTTTCGATCTTTTTTCAGACAATCTTAAATTGATAGTTACAGGCTCTGGGTCTTTTGACATAAAAGTTGAAATTGGTAAACATCTCGTTGGAAGAGCTATTTATTTTGAAATGTTCCCCTTAGATTTTGAAGAATTCTTAATGTGGAGGGCTAGGGATTTGCATAAAATTTTCATCGATTACAAAAATGCAGTAATGGATTTTATACTTCAAGGTAAAGGTATATTCGTTACTCCTTCTTTTGAAAAAGAATTCCAATCTTTGCTTTCTGAGTATCTAATATACGGCGGGTTTCCAGCAATCGTTAAGGAGAAAGATGAGGATATTAAGAAAGAACTATTAAAAAATTTAACTAGAACTTACCTTGAAAAAGATATTTTCTTTTTCCTTAACATTCATCATATAGAGAAGTTTAGATCGCTCCTAAGTTATCTAAGTTTTAACGTTGGATCATTAATAGAAATATCATCGATTATGAACGAACTAAAAATGGATTATAGAACTGTTGAAAGTTATATTTCAATTTTGGCAAATACATACGTAATTTCTTTAGTTTCACCATTTTATAGAAATTTAGCAACAGAATTGAAAAAAGCGAAGAAAGCCTATTTTATTGACGTTGGCTTGAGGAATTCAATAATGAATAATTTTATGCCTTTAGAGAATAGAACAGACAAAGGTGCTATCTTAGAGAATTTTATATTTAACGAATTGAGATTAAGTTTTGAGGAAAAGATAAACTATTGGCGAACCACAAGCAAGGCTGAAGTAGATTTTGTTATCCAAAGGGGTGATGAAGTAATACCAATAGAAGTAAAAAATCAACCAAAATTGAAAAGCGGCTTTTTTAGCTTTCTAAAAGCTTATAAACCTAAAAGAGCACTAGTTTTTACTGAAAAAGAATTTAGTGTAAATAAGTTTAATAATATTGAAGTTGCATTTGTACCGCATTATTTCATTTGATGTGAGAGTTAAGCTTAAATGACGAAACAATTTTTATCTCTAGTTAATAGAAAATTAAAAAAACTGTCGATTTTTGTCGACAGTTGATTATAATTTTTATAAAAATTACGAAAATTATAAAGATTATAAATTTAATAAACTTTATAATCTGTTTGGCAGCCGCAATCCTTCTTTTCACCTGCTTAAAAATTGGAGTTGTAATTTAATTTACAAATTTTTCTTATTTACTCATCACATTCTTTTGTTTTTTAAAATTCAAACTAAAAATTATTTAAACTAGCAATCTTCTTGAGAATATGAGAGCAATCAATTTAAACTCAAAATTTGTGACAATTCTTTTCCTTAAGCCGCCTTTCAATTTTGATGCTACAGTATATGTACCACATCATTTTCCAGAACCTGATTTTGAATGGAAGAAAGGCGTTTGTTGGCAGACAATGAATTTCCAGGGAAAGCTTCTCGGAATAAAAATGAAGAATGAAGGAACAATAAATAAACCTAAAATTAGGTTAACGATTTACTCGAAGAAAAAGCTTACAAAGAAAGAAATAGAAAGCATTATTAATGAAATTAGCTTTAGATACGGCTTAAATAAAGATATTTCAGAATTTTGCAACAAATTCGAATCAGATAAGTTTCTTAAATTACCTATAAAAAGGTTGAAAGGCATGAGAATAAATTGCGCAAATTCTTTGTACGAACTTTTTATCATTGCTATTGTTTTGCAAAATGCTACTGTAAGAAGAAGTGTTCAAATGATGAACAATCTCTTTAATGCCTATGGCTGGAAATTAAAATTTGATAACAAGGAATTGTTTGCTTTTTGGAGGCCAAAAGATTTAGAAAATGTTAAAGAAGAAGAATTGAGAACTTTAAAAGTTGGTTATAGAGCAAAGATAATTAAAAGAATTTCTGAAAGTTTTGCTAAGGGAGAAATAAATGAGTTTGAGTTGAGAAGAATGACAACAGAGGAAGCGAAAAATGAGTTAATGAAGCTATATGGAGTAGGACCTGCTACAGCTCAAATAATACTAGGCGAATATTTGAGAAGGTATGATGTATTCGATTTGAAAGGAAGGGTCTGGGAGCAAAAAATCCTTTCAAGAATATTGTTCAATAAAAAGCTCGTTTCAGAAAAGAAAATAGTTGATTCTTTTGAGAAGAGATATGGAAATTGGAAAGGTTTAGCTTTTTATTATATTTTTACCGATTTGTTTTGGAGGTATAGAAAGAAAAAAATAAATTGGCTAGAAAAAGAAATTAGAATATAGTGAGAAAATGAAACATATTAACAAGAGTAACGAAACTGTAAAAACCTACAATAAAATTGCAGCAAAGTATGCTAAAAAGTTTCACAAGCCTAGTTATTTCTTAAATAAGTTTGCTTCACTTTTGCCTAAGAATGCAAAGATACTAGATGTTGGTTGTGGTCCTGGTACTGATAGCATATATTTAAAGAGAAAAGGCTTGAATGTTGAAGGTATTGATTTATCTAGAAAAATGGTAAAAATTGCCAGGCAAAGGTTCTCGTCTATTAAATTCAAAGTGATGGATATGCGTTCTTTGAAATACCCAAATAGTTATTTTGATGGAATTGTTATTGCTTTCTCTCTAATTCACATATCAAACCAAGATATTCCAAAAACATTAAAAGAATTAAAGAGAGTTTTGAAAAATGGCGGAGTTATTTATTTCGGATTACAAGAAGGCAAGGGAGAAAAGTTTTTAGAAACTCCATTAGATCCTAGGTATAAAATGTTTTTGCATTTTTTCACAATAAAAGAATTCACAAGCTTACTCAAAAGATTTGGATTTAAGGTTATTTTTACTGCCAGGCAAAGACCTAAAAGAAAGGAAGAGTTTCAATGCAACAAATTATTTATAATAGCGAGAAAAATGAAATAACTTTTGATTAAAATTGGTTCTACCCTAATTTGAATTTCTAATAGGTTACTTTAAGTAAACAAACCGCATTTTTCAAATTTCTCTCTAAAAACTATAGTATATTATCATTGGTAATATACTGGCTTTGATCTGCTAGTAATATATTAATGATATATTACTATGTATTGTTGCCTTCCTTCTGCCTAGAATTGACTTAGTACATTACTATGATAATATACTATTAGTTTATTACTATGTCTGAAAAAGCTACAAAGATTAATCGTTACACATACAATCTTTCAATCTGCATTGCTTTGATTCTAATGCCAGTCATATGAGTTTCGCACACAAAATTTCAACAGGACATTTTGAGCATAATGGATTTGTAGGTTTGCAATAATCCCTTCCTAGTCTTATTAACAATTCATGAGCTTTTACTAGTTTACTCTTAGGGCAATCTTCATTATTGATTCTTGAACCTCCTTATATGATGTATTTTTGAACAATTCCAATTCTCTTTACTACACGATTTATATTAGTATCTATAGGGAATACAGAATAACCGCAACAGTAAGCAATAAAAACATCAGCAGTTTTTGGTTCCACCTCTTTCCATGTAGTTGCACCTTTATAAGTCTCTTCTAGAAGGGTTAGCAATTTCCTGAGTTCTCTTTTTCTAATTTGTATGTAAGTGGAATTGCCGTTTATAAACTTTCCTTTTTTCATTCTCTATATATTGCTCTCATTTAAAGTAGAGTTAAAATGACGAGGTTTTCTTAAAGACAACATACTGTTTCTTTGCATTCTTCTTAGTAGGCCTTTCTATAAATTTCTCTAATTGGAATTTTATCTCTAAATGTATCTTCTTTCAATCCTACACTACTCTGATTTTAAAACTTTTTTAACTTGAGTTTTCCTCCTTTTTCATTTCAACCATCTTAAATACCTTCAATAAAAATTCTAAATTCCTATCTAAAGACTTATGCCAAAAAATAAAGCTAGAGTTTGATATTATGCATTGCTCAAATCTTTTTCAAAAGGCTTAACCAATAAATATTTAAATAATTTAACGTTTAACATAAGGATTTAAATTATATGAAATTAAAGATTTTTTATGAAAGATAGCTTAGAGGAACCGACAAAAGTTTTAGATTTGATTAGAAAATCTCCTGCAGAAGAAATTTTAACTGAAGAAAAATTAACAGAATATTTGACACAAAATAAAAGGTTAATACATTATATAGGCTTCGAGATTTCAGGATTATTACATATAGGGAATGGAATATTATGCATGCAAAAAGTAGCAGATTTTCAAAAAGCTGGAATAAATACCAACATATTTTTAGCAGATTATCATTCTTGGATAAATAAAAAATTGGGTAGTGATCTAGATTTAATTAAAAAAGTTGCAGGAGATTATTTTAAAGAAGCAATAAAATACTCCCTTTTATGTGTTGGTGGCGACCCAAACAAAGTAAATTTTATTTTGGCCTCAGAATTTTATGAAAAAATGGGAATAGAATATATGGAAAATGTTCTAAAAATATCCAAAAAAATAACATTGAGCAAGGCAAAGAAAAGTATGACAATAATGGGTCGGAAGTCAACTGATTCGGCTGATTTAGCTCAATTAATATATACACCAATGCAAGTTGCAGACATATTTTCTTTAGGTGTCAATATTGCTCATGGTGGAATGGATCAAAGAAAAGCACATGTAATTGCAATAGAGATTGGAGAGAAAGAATTTGGTTATAAACCAATTGCTGTTCACAATCATATCCTTTTGGGAGTAAATATTGATAAGAATAATCGTGAGAAAATTATTCGGGCAAAAAAATATAATGAGAGGGAACTTTTAGATGAAGCATTTGTTGAAATTAAAATGTCTAAATCTAAACCAGAAAGTGCTATATTTATTCATGACACGGAAGAAAAAATTAAAGAAAAAATTAAAAAGGCATATTGTCCACCAAGGGAGTTGGAAATCAATCCAATAATTGATATCCAACATTATGTTATATGGCCTTATATAGCAGAAAGGGGGGAAACATTTGAAATAGCGAATATTAGAAAGGGGGGAATAAAAATTTATGAAAATGTTAAGGATTTAGAGAAGGATTATCTAATGGGGAAAATTCATCCTGAAGATCTTAAACAAGCTGTTATTAAGTATTTAACTGAAATACTAGCCCCAGCTAGAAAATATTTTTTAGAAGGTGCTGGTAGAAAATATCTAGAAGAAATGAGAGAAATAATGTCTAGAGTGAGATAAATGAATATACATATATTTCCATATTATGGGAGAAATTTAGATAAATCACAGATTGAAATGGTTGAAAGAAAAGGTATAGGACATCCGGATACTTTAGCCGATTTAATTGCCGAAACTTTTTCGAATAAATATTCATATTTCTGTTTTAAAAAATTTGGTGTTATACCTAATCATTGGGCGGATAAAGTTACTTTAGTGGGTGGAAAAACAAAAATAACTTTTGGGAAAGTGGAATTACTACAGCCAATTAAAATTTTTCAATTCGGTAGGATGACCCCTGATATAGGTAAAGAGATTATCGATATTAATAGTATCTTTAAAGACTCTGTAATTGATGTTTTCTCCAAAGTTTTTGGCAAAAAAAATGATATTTTAAAGTTTTTAGAGTTTCAAGTTAATGTACATGATGGATGCGGTCCAGATCATCCCAAAAATTTTTATGATCCTCAGTCTCCAGAAGACATCATGAAAGTACACTCGAGTATAAGGGCTAATGATACAGTTATATGTACCTCTTATGCTGGTTATAGCAAACTTGAGAAAATTGTCATCGAGCTTGAAAACTTTTTAAACTCTAAAAAATTTAAAAAAGAGTTCCCAGAAACCGGTTATGATATAAAAATTCTGGGCATCCGTCTAAAGAAAAAAATAACTTTAGTCATATGTATACCATTTATAGCAAACTTTACACCTACGTTTAAGTATTATGAAAAAAAGAAGAAAGAAATTTTAGAAATAGTGAATAAAAAAGTTAGAGAATTTCTACCAGAATTTGAATATTCAATCCACTTAAATACTAAAGATAGAGAAAAAGGCTCTGTATACCTTACAGCATTCGGCACATCATTAGATAAGGGTGGTTGCGGTGCTGTGGGAAGAGGAAATAGATATAACGGTTTAATAGCGCCAATGAGGGAAACACCAATCGAAGCATATGCTGGAAAGAACCCAGTTTATCATGCTGGAAAATTATATCACGTTGCCGCATTTAATATTTCTAAGAATTTATTTTTAAATTATTCATTGGAAAACTACATAAACATTATCTCTTTTAATGGTGATGTAATCCAAAACCCCTCATTCATTTTTGTAAAGCTTTGTAAACAGGGATTTGGTTTAGAAAAAAACATCATCGATACAATAAACCACGAGATTAGCCATATAGAGGAATATACCGGAAAAATTATCTTAAGAGATCCTGTTAAAGATCATGTAAATAGACCACGTGAAATTTATGAAGAAAGAATTAAATAAGATAAATTTTAAACTAGAATTTGATTGGCACTTAACAGATTTATGTAATTTTAATTGCGAATATTGTCATCCCCAAATAAGATTGTTTAAAAACCGACCGCTTCCTTACAAGTTTTCATTAGAAAAGGTTGTCAATGTGTTTAATAAGCTTGACTCTCCTTCACATATATTAATGTCTGGTGGGGAACCCTTTCTCTATCCAAATTTTATAGAATTATGTAGGGAGCTAACAATGAAAAATTATATTACCATAAATACGAATTTTTCAACCCATGATGTTGTAGAGTTTGCAAATATAATAAATCCTTCTCATGTAGTGAATATAGACGCTGCTCTTCACATATTAGAAAGAGAAAGATTAAACCTACCATTATCGGATTTTGTTTCTAAGGTATTATTTTTTCAGAAAAAAGGATTCAACATTCATGTAATTTATGTTCTTTACCCACCGTTAATAAAAAGATGTGAGAAAGATGTGAGAAAACTAAGAAAGTATGGCATCGATAAGATTTATATTAAGCCTTATAAAGGCATATACAGAGGAAGACTGTACCCAGAAGGATATTCTGATAGGGAAAAAAAGAAAATTTTGTCAATTAAAAATGACTACCCTTATATTAGAGATTATTTGACTCGTAAATTGTGTTTCAGGGGAGAAAAATGTAAAGCAGGTTATAAATCATTTAAAATTGAGGTTGATGGAAGTGTATTTCGTTGTATGACAGTAAAAAAATATTATGGTAACCTATTTAAAGGAAACTTAAAAATAGAGAAAAAACCACTACCATGTCCAGCAAATAGAGTTTTATCATTAGCATGGTGCTATAGATTTTTAGTTTAAAATCATTTAAATTTTTTAGATTCTCCTGCCCACTTAATTCCATTAGAAAGTAATTTTTCTATTATAAAATATCTCATATTTTTAATAGTTTCTTCATTAAGGTACTTGGTTCTGAAAACATATCCACTATCTTTATCTCCTATTGTTTGCCAATATTTAGACCAATCTTTATCTATGAAAGTGATTCCAAACTCTTCAGGATGATTAAATACATAAGTACCAGGATATGGTATAAAATTATATACCTCAATTTCATCTGGCATGCACTTCAACATTAAATTTACAGTTTCTTTTACAGTCTCCCATGTTTCTCCGGGAAATCCAACTATCAAGTATGCTCTTACTATTAATCCTGCCTTTTTTGCATTTTTAATACCCTTTTTAATATCTTTGACTGTTTGTTGCTTATTCATCAAATCAAGAATTTTTTGAGAACCTGATTCAACCCCAAAAGAAATGTGTTTACATCCACCATTTGCCAAAATTTCTGCTACTTTCTTACTACAATGATTAACTCTTCCAAAACATCTATAGATTATATCCAATGGTTTAAGTAATTCATTTATTTTTTTAAGCCTAGAATAATTCATAGTAAATAAATCATCATTAAACCGAAAAGCTTCTACATGATAATTTTCCTTGAGCATGGTAATTTCTCTTACAACATTCTCAGGACTTCGAAATCTCGGTATTTTTCCTGCCCCAAGAATTATACTATTACAAAATCTACATGAATAAGGACAACCTCTTGAAGAAAGTATACTTAAACATTTTTTACCATAGATATGCCTTTTATATTTGAAGATATCACAAAGCGAATAATCTGGAAAAGGAAGATCATCCAAATTCATTATTGGTTTGCCTTCTATTATCTTTTTCTTAGGAGCTCTGCCATATTCGATTTCATTTACTAATTCTAGTAATGCTATTTCACCTTCATTTCTAATAACATAATCGAAATGGTTTTTTACCTCATTAGGTAA
>Ga0080004_1173802_pt1 | contig 10344 bp, 7 predicted proteins | sample WasSprMetagenome_FD_69207 | JGI IMG/M metagenome (GOLD analysis project Ga0080004, IMG submission 69207) | Sulfidic aquatic microbial communities from Washburn Spring, Yellowstone National Park, USA - WS (SPADES assembly) (version 2) | ecosystem: Environmental > Aquatic > Thermal springs > Hot...
GGATGCTTGGACTAGATAAGAGTTTCAAGGAAATGTTGAATAATCACGACATACTCTACATACCTTTAGTAGCATACCCATTAATACCATTAGTAAAAAGGAATGGGTTAAAAGTGGTAGTGCACCTCCACAACTATGCACCAATCAGATACAGTTCCATTAAATATTACCTCGAACCAGAGGCCATAGACACAATAAAAGAATTTAGATACGCCATCTTTCACGAATTCCACATTCAAAAAAGCATTCTAAGAACATTACTCTGTCCCCTATCATACACATTGTATCCACAGAGCAGAAAATGGGTTTCACAAGCAGACAAAGTAATCTGCGTCTCTAAGAGGCAAGCAGAGATAATAGCTAACCAAGCACCAGAGCTTAGAGACAAGATAGAGGTTGTTTACAATCCGCTACCACCAGAAATGATCAATGCTGAACCAAGGAAAGAGCTTGACGATACACCTACATTTCTATATGTTGGGGGAGACAGCTACGTAAAAGGCTTCCACATACTCTTAAAGGCTATAAAGGAGTTGGGTAGGCAAGGGATCAAGGCAAGGTTTATACTAACAAATAAATATAGCCGTAAAAGCATAAAGATTCTAAACACATTGAACAACAAATATGAGAAGCTAAGGATTGAACTTGTTGGAAGAGTGGGGTATCATGAGCTTCTAAAGCTTCATGAGAGGGCATGGGCCTTGATATTTCCATCGATATGGGAGGAACCATTACCTTATGCGGTTGTTGAGGCGATGGCTTTGGGTACAATACCTATTGCTTCTAAAGTGGGGGGTATACCAGAGTTATTAGATGACACTATGCTCGAGTCATTTATGTTTACACCACAAAATAGCAGTGAATTAATCAAAATCATCAAAAAACTAAGTACATTTGATTCTAATGAAGTGCTGTCTTTAAGTCATAAACTTAGAAGTATTACATTGAAAAAGTTTGATACAAATAACATAGGCAGGAAGATAGTTCAGATATTCTCCTCTTACTAGAGTACAAGCTGGAGGGAGGATAAGTTAAAAATTGGGGCATCCTAATGATGCACATTGTAGAGCTGTGTACAGATAGACTGCCTTGCCCACCGCACAAAGGCGGTGCTATTGAAACTTATGTTTACGGCATTTCAAAAGCTATGGCTATGCAGGGTGCAGAGGTTCACCTAGTAACCGTTGAGAAAAGGCGTGATGTAGACTACGGCAAGTTACATATACATGTAATAAACCTATCAACGCCAATTGCAAGTAAGCTACGCAAGTTCTTTGTCGCTATCAGTCCTTCAAACAGTAATATCCCATACTTATCTATGAAGCTGCTTGAATTATTTAATGAAATCGAGGATGCCTACGGTAAAATAGATATTATACATAGTCATTATTTCACAAAATCGTTTGCGCCTCTAATCTATAAATACATTAAGGAAGGAGATGTTGCTATTGTAGGACACCTCCATAATGTGCCCAAGCCCAATAAAGTAAATAAAATGCTCATAGAGCTATACGACCTTCACCTAGCTGTAAGCAAACACGTTAAACATCGTACAATCGAACTTTTAAGAGTTAGCCCAAATAAGATAGGCGTAGTTTACAACGCTGTCGATACCGAGTTCTTTAAGCCATGCAAACCTTCTGAGAAAACGGAGAAGAGAAAGATATTTGGGGTAGAAGATGAATTCACGATAGTATTTGCTGGGCGAATAGTCCCCGAGAAAGGGCTTCACCACCTGATATTAGCGTCTAAGATCTTGAAGGAGAAGGGATACAGGTTCAAATTACTCATTGCAGGCCCTCTGGGACACTTTGACATAGAAAAATTAGAGGGTTATCCTAGGTTTTGTTTTGAATTAATAAATAAGCTTGGATTAACAGATAACATTAGATATATAGGTAGACTTGAAAGAAATGAACTACGAAATCTTTATTGCACATCTGATCTTGTAGTAGTTCCTTCGTTGTGGGAGGAACCTTGTGGTATGGTAGTCTTGGAGGCTATGGCTATGGGCAGACCTGTGGTGGCTTATGCTACTGGTGGTATACCTGAGTTAATACCCTCCTACAGTGGCATAGTTATTGAAAGAAAGGGTCCTAAGTATCTTGCAGAAGGTATTGAGATGGTGATGCAAGGAGCATTTTCGTTTAATGAATTTGCTACTGTAGAGTATGTGAGGGAAGGATTTTCTTATACAGCTGTTGCCTGGAGATTGCTTAAGATGTTTGAGAAGTTGAGGAACAGGGGTTAGTATTGATGCGAAGAGCATTCATAGTTGCACCAAATATTGGTCTATCGTTTGGTGGTGGAGGAGGTGTAAAGGTAGCTCTATACATGGCTCAAACACTCTTAGAGCATGAATTGAAGGTTCATCTAATTGCTCTTAGTGGTCGGCGTATCGAGGAGCTGGATAGGGTTCACGGGACTGATTTACGAAGGTTCTATAGAGAGGGTAGAATAGTCTTAAATTACCTATTTGGTTTTGGAGAGAGTCCGAGAATTCCATTTCCAATAGCTGTAGGTCTCATAGCATCATACATAAGGAGGTTAGTTAGAGAGAACCTGCCTGATTTACTGATATTCCACGATGATGCACCAAAACTCGACGAGGAGGTATTTAAGAATGTTTCAAAGATTGTTCTATACTCTCACTTCCCATATGCTGCCCGAGTATGCTTTAACATTGTTGACGCTGTTGAGGTTGGATTGGAGAAGTACCAGGGTTACAAGACGAGGCTCTACAGCGTTGCTCTCAAGAGGGTAATATACTACAATGACACGCCTAAGGAGGTAGAGCTCGTAGCCAACTCCACAATAACTAAGGTCTTCATGGAGCTTCTATGGAGAAGAAACGTAAAGGTGCTATATCCTCCTATTACGTTTCAACCCAAACTCATAGAGAAACCTAAAAATGACTCTGTAATCATAGTTGGTGGACAGCCAAATAAGAGAATCGGTGAAGCTATAAAGGTCCTTGCCGAGTTAAAGAATAGGAATAAGCCGGTGCCCAGACTATACGTTGTAGCACACTATTTTGTACCATGGTATAAAGACTGGCTTATAAGCCTAGCCCACGAGCTCGAGCTACGGCGATACGTCCACTTCATGGAGCACATTCCAGAAGACGAGCTTATCAATATCTACACCTCCGCCAAAATCATCCTCAGCACAGCACACTTCGAGCCGTTCGGAATGAGCGTTGCAGAGGGAATGCTATTCCGCGATGTACCAATAGTATATAGAGGTGCCCTTAGCGGCCCATGGATAGACATAGCAGAGAGGGGCAAATACGGAATAGGCTTTAGAACATTAGAAGAGCTCGCGGAAGCTATAGAATACATAATGAATGCTGATAGAACGGAGCTCTCAGAACTACAGGAAAAAGCATACAAAGGCTCTCAAAGATTTTCATTTGATAAATTTGAGAGAAACATTATTAGATTATTAGAATCTCTAATGAAGTAATTATCCTGGGGGTTTGGCGAATGGTAACTTACAACTCAAGATACCTTGAAACAAAGTCTGCAAATCCCTATGTCATTTTCTATTTCATTCTTGTAATGGTTTTACCACTACTTGTAAACTATGTGATATTGAATTCTAAAGTTGATACATTTATTGCAACGACTTTAGTGCAAGCAAAGATAATAGAGGTTTGTGGTCACATATGTTCAGATCCTGTAAACGTGGAAGTATCTCTGCCTAACTGGTACTGGCAAGACCATACACTAGGTTATATCGAAAATGGATTGGTTATTCCTAGCATAGAAACGTATATTATTTCTGCTGTAACGGGTTTAGATGCGACTGTAACTGTGTATTTACCAATTCCTCATATAGTTTCATCAATACTATTGTATCTTATTGTTAAAAAGATCTGTGATGATCTACAGATCTCACAACTCTTTACCTCCATTATATTGCTACTTTCTATGTTTGTATTTATAGCAAACTATACTCTCGGGCGTTATTATACTATGGAATATCATTCCTACTCGGTTGCTCTTTTCCTTATCATGCTCTACGTATTCGTAAACTTATCGTTCAATCATATCAACGGCCGATACGATATTGCCCGCTCAGCGATAATAGTATTGCTAATTGTTTCTACTCTCGCAGGAACTCATTATCACTTAATAACTCAATCTCTTGGGGGGCTCATTGCAACTATTGTGGTAGTAGCTCTATACGCTGTAGTTAAAGGCGTACGGAACAGGTACTCATTCATAACTAGTATAGAAACATATTTACTATTCATATTAGTAGTACTCTTAGCTATTTTTCTACAAGGCTTTTACATATCGTTCGTTGGCAAAATTGATATTAGCAAAGTCGTTGAAAACATGGTTGCATACTTTACTACCTTCTATAAAAGCCCGATATATGTGAAGGAAGAGCTAGAGCCGTATGTTATAGTTAATCCATTGTATTCGTTGGCTTTGAGAATTTTCACATACACATCGCTTACTTATATTTTGCTATTTGCTTTCAGCGTAATATTCTTTGAATATGATAGCGAGGAGTTCCTTAGCATCGTTAAAACCTTTGGGTTTATTCTTGGCGGGAGCGTTGTTTCATGGTTAGCCTATTTTGTAGCTTACGGTTATGGTAACTTCGGTCTACAACATCCATGGCTAGTGGTAGCTACAATATTAGCATCTTCTTTGGCTATTACAAGGAGAAAGAGAGATATACCATTGATAACTAAACAATTTCTTATCAGAATAGGTGTATTGATTCTAACCATACTAGTAGTCTCAAGTACGCTCGTCTCATTCTTTCTTAGAGCAGAACAAGCCTCATCTTATAATGCCTTAACTCCTCCTCCAGCGGGGGTCGAATTGATTGGAAAACTCGTTATAACAAGCACTACAGAGAGAATAATAATTACTGGTGCACATTCAACAACATCAAGAATATACATTCAATCAGCGGTCTCATCCCTCGAAAATCTTCAAAACGCCGTAGTTGCAAATTCGCCTTATACAACAAATGTTTCTAAACTATGTCTAACGATTCAAAATAGGTATGATATAGTCGTCATATCTTCAATGGATTTAACTAAGGGAATGTTCGGCGATGTATCCCCATCCTACCTTAGCCCAGATATTGTAATGAGGTTGACCCGGTGCTTGGCGAACACTACGCATGTCATACTGAATTCCAACAATTATGTTGTATTCTACAAGTAGCGATAGAAAGAGAAGAGAAATGATAGATACCAACTCAGAGTACCTAAGCCTGTGTCTGGAGTTTAGTTAATATACAGCACCCGCCGAACACCCATTAGACTGCGGAGAACTAGTTCTTCAAGCTGTAACAATACCCTTGATACTACATTTCTGTACGTAAGAAACAATACAAAAGCAACGAATGGTATGATTTCCACCTCGCCTCTTGGTAGATATTACTGAGAACTTTGATTTATCAGCCCCTATTAGAACAATCCGAATAGACCTTGTTAATAACCTTAGTGATGTAACCTCGGGTTTGCTTAGCAATCAAGGCGTCAAAGTAGTAGACTTATGCTCAGTAATAATACGGGGGTTGAGATATGACGATCTACATTGTGCTCTAGGGGAATTTGATGCTTTTATTCTCACTCCTCTCAGTAATCACTGTAGCTTGGTTTACAACAATGGAGTTTACGAGCGAGTATATATTGGATGATGTGATGAAGATACTCATCTTGTTCCACGGTTTCGGCAACGTCGGCAATTTCACTGGTTTTGAAAGTACGATCAGGGTTTTTACGAAGGTTGCTTCAGGTGTGGATGTATCCATGATAGACCCTCGAGCTGTTCCAAACACCTGCTGGGTGCTGCTATTTAATACCTCAATATTTAGAGTTGGATGTATATGAGAATTCTAGCACTGGCTCATGGTCTAGGGTTTGGTGGGGCTCAAATATCTACATTGGAGTTTCTGGAGTGCCTCAGGGAAAGGCTCGACTTGAAACTCCTAGTTTGTAGCGGGGCCGATGAAAACTTCACCTCTAATGCTACTTCCATGGGGATAGGAGTATATCATGCTCCCTGCAGGATTAGTAGTGGCTATCCCATAATAGACGTGAGCAACGCCAAGGATCTCATCAAATGGGCTGACATTGCTTGGATCACTGATGTGGAGTACTTGTCTGCACTACTAGTCAAGCAAATTAGGAACATTCCCGTAATCGCACATGCTCACTCTTATGCATTGATTTGTCCTTGGTGGGGTGTGCTATACGGCTTTAGGGAGCCTTGCTTGGGGAGGTGTTCTGCTTGGAGGATTACTAGGTGTAAGCAGGGGATAAACCTTGAGCTCACAAAGATGGGCTTGCTTAGTAGTGCTAGGGCTAGGCTCTATCGGCTACTGGATTTTGTTAAAGGCCCCATCGATTACTTTAGGTGGACTAGGCTTATGGACGACGTCGTAGAGTCTATTGATGGGTTTATAGCTGTTTCTAAGGCTCTGTGGAATATCCATATTAGCCACATGCCAGATCTCGGTAGTAAACCTTATAGTATTGTGTATAATATTGTTACCGAGCCTCTGAGATATATTAAGCCTGATCCTCGTGAGCCCTATGGCGACTATGTTCTATATGCTTCTGGGTCTAACCCTGTTAAAGGGCCACACCTTATCCTTGAGGCGTGGCAGGAGGTCTCCAAGGAGTTTAGAGACCTCAAGCTCTACATGGTTGGATGCAAGGACACATGGGTCGAGAGAAAAGCCCGCCAGACGAATCTCCGAAACATAGTATTCATGAATAGGCTACCACCAGATAGAGAGTATTACTATTTAATATACAAGGCGAAGGCGGTTGCGATGCCCTCACTAGTCCCAGAAACCTTCGGTAGAATACCGGTTGAAGCAAACAGACTAGGAGTCCCAGCAATAGTCAGCAATAGGGGGGCGTTGCCAGAGATCATAGAAGACGGTGTTACAGGCACTGTAACCGAGGCTAATAGCGATGAACTTGCGGAGGCTATTGCTAAGGTTGTTTCACATGATTGGGATAGAAGTAAAATCATCGAGAATACTTGGAAAAGAATAACTCCTCATAACATGATTTCAAAAATGTTGGATTTTTTCGAAATGGTCTCAAGTAAAACATAAAGAGGTATGTTTATATGTCCGAGAAAGTTGGTTTGTTAACATTCCATTGGGCTCCGCATGTAGGTGCCTATTTGCAAACATATGCCCTTTACAATATTCTAAGGAGCTTTAATTTTGATGTTACAGTAATAAATTTCTTGCCCAAGTTGTGTACCATTGTAAAACCTACTACTAATCTGCGTGATTTACTCCTAAAATATCACTATATTGTTTCTGGAGAGGGATCTCTCTCAAACACCATAAGAGGTATCGCAGGTGAAATATTAACGCAACCGTTCTATCTTGTTTTTGAGAGAAGGAAAAAAACAATATATGAGACTTACACAGCGCTTATGAAACTCAGTAAGAGAATTTTATCTCTTTGTGAGCTAAGAGATATTGTCAACACTTTTGATGTTGTTATTGTGGGTAGCGATCAGGTGTGGAACCCTCTCTACCTCAGGTACTCTGACTATGCATATTTAATTCCGTTTCGCTTGAAAAATACAAGAAAAATTGCATATGCTACTAGTTTTGGAATAGATTATCTAGATAGTATTCCATCACATTTATTAAGCATGTATAAAGTGTGGTTAAGAGACTTCGAGGCAATATCCTTGAGAGAGCAAAGTGATGTAGCTTTTTTCTCAAAACTCATAGGCAGAGAAATAACACATACGCTAGACCCTACACTCCTTCTTAATAGTGAGTGGTGGAGCATACATGGAGTGCCTCCTGATGTGCCTTCACTAGATAATATAGCTGATTACGTATTTGTATACAATTTAACTTACGACATGATTAGATTAATAGAACCACTCCTCAATAAATTAAGGGGAAAAGGACTAGCTATTCTTGCTTACTACGCGCCAAGGCCTTTCCCATTAAAACAAGGTATGAAAGATATCCTACACCTTGTAAAGATACATAACAAACTCGGCGTTACATTTGTGGAGTATATAAGTCCGTTCGAGTTTCTATGGCTTGTAAAAAACGCCAAGTACATTATCACAAATAGCTATCATGGAACTATTTTTTCTATACTCTTCGAGAAAGACTTTGTTGCAATACCGTTTCAGAAGAAAAGTAAGAGAATTTTTGACCTGCTTAATTTACTCGGTCTCGAAAAAAGAGCTGTACGCGCTTTTCGGGATATAGACAAGTTATTGCGTATATTAATGGAAAAAGTAGACTATGACCCCGTTATGGAAAAATTAGAATTTTACAGATTTCGTTCTCTCAACTTTCTTTCATTAGCTTTACTAGGTGAACGTTACGCATAATCCATACGGTTATTTTATAGGCCCTTTTATCAAAACTTATCTTGCTTGGTCAACCAATACTAAGGTAAGGTATCTCTCAGCCTCAGGTGGCGTTGCTACAGCTCTCCTCACATACCTACTCAGGGAGGGCATTGTCGATGCCGCCTTATTACCCAAACTAAAGTTTGTGCGCGGTTCGGGTTTGGCGTATGGCGTATTGACTATCATTGAAAAAACCGAAGATCTCAGCAAATACTCGGGCTCTCTATACGCTCCTGTTTTCGGTTTATCGAAAGTACTTGGTTACGCGTTAACCAGATTCAAGCGTATCGCGATTACTGCTGTGCCATGTTACGCTAGGGTTATTAGGAGGGTTCTTGAATCCTGGGGTCGCAGCGGGGATGCATTCATTATTGGACTCTACTGTAATAATACCCCTGGTATGCTGGCTACTAGGTATGCACTAAAATACTTCAATATCAACGTGGAAGACGTAGAGAGTATTAGGTTTAGGGGGTGTGGCTGGCCCGGCTATACCACTATAGAGACAAGGAGAGGTACCATACGCGTGCCATCCCCGGTTTTCTGGGATTCGGGGTTGGGGCAGTACTTCTATAGTGTGGGGTGTTATTTATGTGCTGATCAAACCAATACTTCTGCCGACTTATCTCTAGCTGATCCCTGGACTCTCCCACACGAGCCTATCAAGAGGCTTGGAGGAGCCACACTAGTTGTTGTGAGGAGCGAGAGGGGTCTAGGCGTGTTCAGGGAAGCCGTGGAGGCTGGTTACCTATCTGCTGTAGAAATCGACCCAGTCTACGCAATTCAGGATACCACCCTACTCAAGTTGTCTAGGAGGACTTTAAAGAAGGGTTTCAACACGGATGAACATATACTACCACCGGGTTTCATAACGACCGCCTATGAACTAACTTATCTAGTAGGTCACTTCCTCGCGTCTAGGGAGGAGCTGTGGCCTCTTCTCAGAGCATACCATAAGACGCTCATGCCTTTAGCACTTAAAACGGCATCCGTACTAGACTATAGACTCCACACTACGTGGAGTAAAATAAACGCTCTCATTAAAACAATGCAGAGAACAAGACTACCAAGCGAGTTCCTCAGCCTGGCAAAAGACTCAACTATCAACCATGATTAATCACTTGGAGACAGAGAAGCAGGAATTAAGTTGACGTCCTCTCCCCAGGTAGGAAACTAGACCCTCCCTTCTCCAATATCTCTCTCTAAACTTGCTTATTTTCTCATGTCGCATTAGGGGTTTAGAGCCATATACTTCTCCTTGACCAGGGGGTGGTTGCCTCCCTAGGCCAACTGGTTGGATAGTGTTTTCTACACGTGGCTCTCATACTCTACTTAACTTCTCCTCTACCAGGACCTTCTCCTACTTGAAGCATTGTTTGCTACCAGGGTTTTCCTAGGGTTTCTAGTCCCACTCGTAGATTGACTTGTACCCTGCGGGCATGGTTTCTAGTCTATGTTTAAGCCCTGCTTCATGGTGGACTTGATGATGGACTTGTATGTCTAGTATGAGATGGGGTATTGAGTCGCGCTTGCATATGTGTAAGGCACAGTAAAACAGGGAATGTGTTTGTGAGTAGCGTGGTTGAGTCACGCAACTTGGTAATGCTTACCAGTGTTTGTCGATATGTAGTAAGGTATTGTTTTCGAGTTTTTTAGTGTTAGGAGAGTGCATGTGTGAAACTAGTATTAAACAAGTGTGAAATAAGCCTTGGACACTCTCCCGTGGTGGAGTAGGATGGGGGTGTGTTTCTTCGAGAAACATGTGTAAGCCATAAACAAGCCTGAAACACGCGTGAAACATGCCTGTGACAGCCATGGGTAGGCGTAGTCATTGTATTAGCTGTTCTCTCGTCATGGAGTCTATCAATCCGAGGAGTGCATTAACAAGTCAAATCCACCAATTATGGTTTCAACGACGAGCCCGCATGCTTAGCCTATGCATGGTCTATATAGGAGCACG
>Ga0080004_1101212_pt1 | contig 10343 bp, 19 predicted proteins | sample WasSprMetagenome_FD_69207 | JGI IMG/M metagenome (GOLD analysis project Ga0080004, IMG submission 69207) | Sulfidic aquatic microbial communities from Washburn Spring, Yellowstone National Park, USA - WS (SPADES assembly) (version 2) | ecosystem: Environmental > Aquatic > Thermal springs > Hot...
AACTAAACGCATTCATAAAAGGAATCTTCGAAGGAATAGAATCCAGATACCAAATCCAAACAAAAAGCTACCCACATAAACCCCACAAAACCCAAGTCTACATACAAAACCTATACGAACTTGTTAGAGAAAGAGCAAAAGAACCAATAATAGTCTTCGAACCGGAAGGAGAACCAATAAACAAAGTCTCAGAAAAACTCGCAAACCTGGTAATAGAAAATGAAAGAACAAACTTCCTCATAGGCTCAAGAGAAGGAATACCCCTAGGAGTATATCGATTCGCAAACTTAGTCATAGACCTATGCCCAGGAGTTACCATAGCAACAGATCTAGCTGCAGCCTCAGCTCTAACAGCACTAGCATTCGCAATACATCAAAAACTAAGCAGTCAAGCAGAAGGGGGAACGCAAAACCAAAACAACAATTAAACCCACAAAACACCAACCCCAACAATTTAACAAAACCCAAACCATCAATTCACAAACAACACACACCAAAACCAGGTCCCGCAACAAAACACACCCCAAAACAAACAATCAAACTCGCCTTTTCACAATCAAGCCAAGCCCAACAACCACAATACAAACCCCCTCAAGGCGCCCCGCACCAAAATTTGTTTTTGGGGGTGTGGGCTCCGCGGCCGCCCCGCTCATTTGCGGGGCGCCCTCGTCGCAAAGCTTAATTCAAGGTATCTCTTCACTGCCTCCATGGGATGCCTATCATATATGGATATGGCCGTGGTGCAGGTGAGCCAGCATCCACTACAGGCTTCCACTCTACGCCAAACCTCAGGGTTTGCCTCCCCATTTAAGGCTTCACTCAGCGGGACTTCCAGAATACTGCCTAAACTGACTGGAACCATATCTGGACCTGGACTACATGGGATAATCTCACCATCAGGTTGAACTGCAAAATACAATCTACCTGCATCACAAATCTTTGGGGCGACGCCAGCCACATACAATGGTATCCCATGCATGTATAGTTCAGGAACATCTAGGGCTAGGAGGCGCCTCCTCCAAAGCTGAATGAGAACCCTTATGAGGCGGCGTACACCATCAGCTTCAAACCCAATTGGCGGCGGATTAACAGGCTGCGTGGAATAATACTTGACGTGGCTGGATAGGCTAAGCCAGAGGCGGGGGATTTCGCTTAGATTGGCTGGATGGATAACTGTGTTGACGCCCACATTTGCTCCGGCACGGCTTAGATGTTCAATAGCCTTTACGGCTTTGGCTTGCGTTCCAGTTACGCCGCGCATGGAGTCATGGGTGGCTTGGAAGCCGTCAATGGAGACTATCACGTAATCAAAGGTTTTGGCAAGCTTCTTGGCTGTCCACTCATCCACAAGTGTGCCATTGGTGTTTATGGATGTGGCTAGGCCGTAATCTTTGGCGAGCGTGGCGAGGCTGTAAATGTCACGCCTCAATAGGGGTTCGCCGCCACTGAAGCCCAATGCAGGCACACCATACTCGCATATGTTTTTCACGGCCTTCAAAGCCTCCCCCCCACCTAGCTCGCTCATCCTCGTACGCCAATTACTGCAGAAGCTACATCTAAGGTTGCATTGGAATGTGACGTTATAGTATGCGGCAAGCGGGCGAACGCTACCCCTAAACCTTGCGTCTAGATATGCGCCTGCAACCTTGAGCATGCTCCTAGCTGACATGTGAATGCTCCAAAAATATTATGCCAAATGCAGCCACATAAGACTATTGTTGAAAGTCTGCGTAAACGGAATACATGGATAAGTCACGTTACTATTTTAGTACATGGTTGCCCTTTTCCTCTCCAGTGTGAGGGAGTATTTGAGGGCTATTATTCCAATGGGTATTAGTATGGATGCTTGTAGGGCCAGTGTGATTATGTCGCCTTTAACATCGTTGAGGGCTGCCCCCATAAGTAGCGTTCTCCTTATGGCGTCTACAGCGTAGGTTTGGGGTAGTAGGCTTCCCAGAAATGCAAGTTCCCTTGGGAGGATTTCCCTTGGAATATATATTCCAGCAGTGAGGGGGACTAGTAGCCTCGTAAACCATGCAATGGGCTCAGTGCCCCTATAGGCGCCAATAAGCCAGTACATTGAAGCTGAAATTAAACCTATACCGCTACATGCAGCTATGCTGAGTAGGATTATGCAGATTACTAGGCTTGGATCCGCCTCCATGGAGGCTTGGAAGCCGAAGAAGAGTACTCCAATGAGGAAGTATAGGGTGAACATGATTGTCTCCATAAGATACCTCCAACTCGTCCTAGCGAAGATGAAGGTGTATGGGGATATCCCAGCCAACTGCAGGTAATCCCTCCTAGACAAATGTACACCTCCAACTCCCATTCTACCATGATATAGGGCTGCAATAGACTGATAATAGACTTCCAGGGAGGCATCCATATAGGTGTTTATCATTAAACCTGAAATTATGAAGGCCATGAAGTTGCCGCCATAAAGTGGGCTGGAGCCGCCGAAAGCCAATGCATAATACTTGTATAGTAGGAGTGAGAAGATTATCTGGAGGATTTGGAAGGGGATGCTCCAAAGCCACCAAACAGCCACCCTTGAAGCCTCCTCATAATAGAATGTGAGGATATGCCTCAAATTCACCTTAACCCTCTCACGTAAACCCTGAAGCCTAGGCACATCCACCACCCACATAATAGAGGAATGCATCCTCAAGGTTAGCCCTCCTCACCCTACTAACCTTAGCCCCCATAGATATAAGTTCACTGAGAAGTTTGGGGAGAACCACATCACTATCCCTAACACCCAAAACAACCTCATACTCGCCAACCTCCAACCTCATGGGGCGAACGTTAACGTAATTGGCTTCAAACCTCCCCAACACCCTATTTAAATCGAAGTAGACGCCATAAACCTCCACAGCTATAGACTCCCCCACACCACTACCCCTAATAAGCTCTTCAGGCTTACCATCAGCGACAACCCTACCACGATCCAAAATAATAACCCTACCAGCCACCTCCTGAGCCTCCAGAGGATGATGAGTAGCATAGAGAACTGTCACATTAAACTCCCTATTCAATTTGAGGAGATGCCCCCGAACCAGCCCAGCCTAGCAGCCTCAGGACTTAAACCCATGGTAGGCTCATCCAACAGGTAAACTGGAGTCCTCCTAAGTATACCAAGAGACAAACCCACCCTAGCCTGCTGACCAGTGGAGAGAGAGCCGAAAGGCCTATCCAAAACCTCCTCAAAAGAGTAATTGAAAAGCCTAGCCATTATACGGAGATTCTGCCTCACAGTCAACCTAGGCTGAGCCCACGCACCAACACCAATCAACGAGGGAATATAGGTAACCCGCCTAACAACCTCCCCCCTCTCCCTCACAACATCAAAACCCAAAACCTCAACCCTCCCACCACTCGGAGGAATAATACCAGCCAAAACCTTAATGAGAGTAGTCACCCACACCAACCCTAAAGGAAACACCATTCAAAGCATAAACATCCCTCTTCCCCAAAACACTACGCATAAAAACCTCATACAAAAACCTACCACCAAACCCCTCATAAAACACGCCAGGATCATAAAAACCAGCACCAAGAACCCTATAAACCCTAACCAACCCCTCAACAAAAACAGCATCCACACCCATCCCCACAAACCTTTTTTCTAATTTAAAAATTAAATTTTTACGTTTAACTTTAAGTTAGAGAGCCCAATAAGATGATGATAAAGAGAAACCCATGAATAGAGATGTAATCAAATTTCGCTAATCATTGGCGGACTGATTAAACGTAGAGCATGTAGTATTCCGCCTCCTCCACCCTCCCCGTTGATGGATCTACCCTAAGACCCAAAGTTTCTAGAGTGTCAACGCCTATTACAGGCATAGCATCCTACCTTCAATTCAACTTCAAAGGGTGTTTCAATAAAGTGTTTCTCAGCTAAATTGAGGGGCATTATCGTGAAGGAAGCTCCCGTATCCACCAGTATCCTATCAACCTCCAACACATCCTTACCCCTAAACCTGGCACCCACAAACATGCGACCCATATCTTTAACTCCCTATATAACGGAAACTTTCTCATTAATAAAAGCAATCATGAATTCTAAGCAAATATCAATTGGAATCCGATATTCCAACAAAGAACATTTTATTATAAGAGTTTCCTTAGTTTTTCAATGAACCTTTTTACATCTTCTATGGCGTATTTCACGTCTCTCGGGGTCATCCAGTTTTCATAGAAGTTTTGGTGGAGATTGTTGGCAGCCCACCACATGCGCCTCAACTCTCCATCTTGAAGTTTCTCAGCAAGCCCATCCACATACCCCCATAGGCTAGCATGACTCTTAAGCTCCAACCCCTCCCTAGCCGCTACAGCTTTAACCATCTGGGAAGCTGCACCCCAACCCTTCTCCGAAGCCTGCACATAATCACCCTTAACCAGAAACCCCTCCGCCTCCCTCAAGAATTTCTCAGCAAGTTTAAGGTGAAGTTCAACCTTCTCGTTGGGGTCTAGAGGGTGATTGAGAGCTTTCGAGAGAACTTCCACAGTAAACTCTTCTATGGACATACCCCTGTAAAATTGTTGCTGCAAGACCATAAGCTTTCCTTCATACTTTAACCTTTCATATATGGCGTTCTTTACAACAATCTCCGGATACTTGAAGTAAATGTAGGTGATCAGGAATTATGAGGGCATTCGACGCGGCTTTAACAAGTTACTTCATATGCCTTAAGAGGATTCTCATTCACCAACTTCCTAAACGCCCTCCATCACTTCCAACCAAATCCTGTAATGCTTCATAAACCCTCGCTGGAGACATCTCAAAGAATTCACCGACAATATCTGGATTCTCAATGTAAACCCTCAATGAAAACAGCATCCACACTCATACATATACCAAGCCTACCCGCAAAAACCAGAGACAACAAATCCCTAACATCATCAACACCCATACTTTGCTTAACCATAAATTCTCATCACTTCACCGTTTAAGCAAGCCCTTCCCTATATGTATCCCCCATCTCACAACACTATTAATTGCCAAATTATCCGTTATTTTTAGGCTCACCTTAGCCATTAATCTCCAATAAATCAACCACATCAATTATCTGTTCAACTAAGCTTCTACCTAACCCTAAAGCTCTCGACCCCGTTAATGGAGGGGATCAGTAGCCCATAACCCTAACCCCCAACTCTCCACCAATAACTTCAGACTTTCCTATTATACTGGAATCCATTGTAGCGAATTCCCCACATCCAGCCACTTTACACGTTATTATGTGTAGTAAGTCTAGAGTCTTCAGCTTCAAGATGGGTGCTTTTACAATTGCAATTCTCAAAATTTCATTGAAATCCACTTCGACAATCTTCGCCTTTATTCTCTTCAACGAATACATTGCGAGGGGGAGCGGATCCTCCAATCCCGCCCTCGAATAGACTGATACCAACTCAGCAAGCGTCAATCTCGAAACAACCCTATCACCACTCAAACCCTCCACTAGCTTTAACGCTTTCCCATGATTTGGATCAGCCTCATCAATATAAGATATAATAACATTGGTGTCAATGTATATCAAGGCTGAAAATACACCTCACCGGCTTCTACTCTCCTCTAGAAGCTTACTTAAACCGCCATGCTTCAACCTGAATCCCTGCCCCTCCAACTCTTCCACCCTCCTGTATATGCCATCCCAATACTCAACCTCTTTGAGAACCTCACTCAACCCCTTCTCAATCATAATGTTGAAGGCATGAGACCTACTCCTAGCAATACCATAACTAACCATCTTATCAGCAAGCTCCACAAGCTCCCTACGAACCTTAATAGATACCGAGACACTCATAAAGGTACACCAAGTATACCTATAATACCAAACCTAAAAATTTTACCACTATCAACAGTTAAACTTAAAGCAAATTTTATACATACTACAATATTGTATTGTGAGTGTCACTATAACTGTGAGAATCCCAAAGAAGCTTAAAGAGGAAGCCAAGAAGTATGGCATAAACATAAGCCAAGTTGTGAGAAGAGCCTTAGAGGAGGAGTTGAAGAAGAGGAAGCTTGAAGAAGCCAGAGAAGCTGCAAAAAGGATTGGAGAATTCTTCTCCAAAATTCCTGAAGAGGATATCGTGGGATGGATGAAGATGGCGAGAAGAGAGAGATGAATTATCTCATGAGAGAAATGCATTTTAAAGAGAATAAAATGGGAGTGTGAAAGACGTCATGATGCTGGCTATAGATTTAAACTTAACCCTTTTATGATGCATAATATCTCCATATAGCAAAATCCAGAAATGCGAGATTGGAGTGAAAGCATTTAGGGTAGAGGAGTATCTGAGAATTTAATATGGCTACAATTCATTGCCATACTGAGCGTTGAACAATTCCTTTGCCCTAGGCTTCCCCCCTAACCTTTTCAGCTAAAGCTTTGCCTAAATCCACAATCCGCCTCATAATTTCCTCTGTGGGTGGACCATTAACCTCCAATACGCCAACCACATCTATTCTTAGCCCATTAAGCATTTCCTGAATCTGTTTCACTGCACCTCCACCCCAACCGTAAGAGCTCAAGATGACTGCAAACTTTGTTGGTGGATGCAGAGCCTTAAAGAGGTATGTGGCGTAAACGGCTAGGGGGTGAGCTCCACCCAGAAAGGCTGGTGCACCCAGCACAATCCCCCTTGAATCCACAAGATCCTTCGCTAAATCGCCGAGATCTGTTAAAGCCAGATTATGGAGGACAACCTCAACACCCTCATTAGCCAAAACCTCAGCCATCTGCCTCACCATAGCCTCCACACTACCCCACATGCTTACATAGGCACATACGGCGCCGCAGGATGCATAGTACACGCACTAAACACACTCAGAGGAAGAACAGCATACGCCAACACAGAAACACTATACGCAGAGTACATAATAAACAAGGTTGGAAATGAATTAAATAGTATAAAGGCATTAGAGGATAAAGAAACTGAAACAAGTAAAACTATAAGTGGGACAAGTAACCTAGTTAACGATATCCTCAACAGAATTAAGAACATTGAGGCATCATTCTCATGGCTCTATGGACTCGTAATCGCCATGGGCATAATAACTGCAATACTAACAACACTAACACTTCTAATAATTTCAAGGCGTCTAACGACATTAAAACTAAAACCCTAAATCACAATTTTTTTATAACATACCCCAATACACATGTATGGTGGCTAATTTATGGATTCAAAGGTTAAAAACTCCATTGCCATAGGATTCTCCATAATCTGCCTCTTAATAGCCATATACACATACCTCTTCGTTAAACCTCCAACAATACTGGGATTCATACCAATAATTCTATACAGCGTTCTAGTAATGCTGGGGTTCGACGTCGTCCTATCCACAGTAGCCGCCCTACTAATCATAATAGTGATGACTGGGCAAACACCCATCGACGTAGCTAAACTGTTCGCTGACAGCCTAGGAGCCTTCATAACCGTTGTAGGGCTAATCATAATCCTGGGAAGCGGCCTAGGACAAGTAGCCCGAGAAACTGGCGTCGTAACAACCCTCGTTAAATGGATCATTGAAAAGGTTGGAGTAAAAACACAAAATAGAGTTCAACTCGGCGTCATGATAGCCTCCACAACCCTAGTGGCACTGCTCGGAACCCTAGCAGGCGCAAACGCCATACTAGCCCCAATAGTAATACCCATAGTCGCCGCATTAGGCTTCACACCACCAGCCCTCGCAGCAATGCTACACTCCGCAGGAGCATGCGGACTATTCATAGGCCCATTCACACCCCCAGTCGTAACCCTCACAGGAACCACAGGCCTCTCCTACACCGAATACCTAATGGTTGCAGGCATACCCATGGCGGCAACAACATGGATAGTTGGCTTTTTCATGGCTAGGTGGATACAGAAGAAGACCTATGGAAAAATCGCATACGAAGAAGCTGAAGCCCTCAAACAACTCCCAGAACCCACCAAACAATCCACAAAAGCCACCTACGCCTTCATACTAACCATAGCCATAATGGTCATATATGGAATATACAGTAAAGCACCATACTCATACGCCATAGTAGTCATGCTCACCACATCCTTCATAACAGGCCTAGTGGGAGGGAAAAGGCCCCTCGAAATCCTCCAAGCCATCTACACAGGCGCATCAAGACTAATATGGCTATTCCTACTATTCTGGCTCTTCAACCCACTAATAACCCTAATGGGTAAAACAGGCGCCTACGACGCAATGCTCTCCGCAGCCACACCAATACTGAAAATGATAGGCCCATACGGCTTCTGCGTACTCGCACTATTCATAGGATGGCTAGGAGTATCAGGAGCAGCAGTAGCTCAAGTAGTCCTAGTCGACAGCATATTCAAACCAATAGTAATCGCACTAGGAATCCCCTCAAGAGTATGGGTTGGAGTACTACTTGGTAGCTCACAAATAGACTGGTTCGGACCATTCCCAAACGCAGACATGGTAGGCCAAATGGGACTAGCCAGATCAAAAGACCTGAGAATGCAACTACTCAACGGCTGGGCAATAATGGCAGCCGACATCCTAATGTTCCTCATACTCTTCGCAATACTACTATACTGGTGATGAATCCTTGACGCTCCCAACCAAACTGGAAAGGGAAATCATGGACATCATTAAAAGCGTTGAAGGAACCTTCGGCATAGTCATCAAAATCCTCGACACCGGAGACGAAATAGACATAAACGGCGAAGAAATATTCCCAGCAGCCAGCATAATAAAAATCCCAATACTAGTGGAAGCCTTCAAACAAAATCTAGAGGGACACATAAAACTAGATGAACCCATCACACTGAGAAATGAAGACAAAGTTGGAGGAATGGGAATCCTAAAAGAGTTAAGCCCAGGCATCCAACTACCCTTCATAGACATACTAACCCTAATGATAATCATAAGCGACAACACTGCAACCAACATCACCATAGAAAAGGTGGGAATGAAAAACGTCAACGAATACATGAAGCAACTGGGACTAAAAAACACAATACTCCAAAGGAAAATGATGGACTTGGAAGCCAGGAAAAGAGGCCTAGAAAACCTCACCACACCAAGAGACATGACAATCCTCCTACAAAAAATCTTCGAGAAAACCATACTAGACAATAAAAGCTGCGAAAAAATCCTAGACATACTAAAAAGACAACAAGTCAACGATAGAATACCAAAATACCTACCGGAAAACATACCCATAGCACACAAAACCGGAGAACTATCAGGAGTAAGACACGACGTAGGCATAGTCTACGCTGAAAAACACCCCTACATAATATCAGCCATGACAAAAAACCTAAAAGACCCACTCAGCCAAAAAACCAGTGGAGGCGCAGGATCCGAAGCCATAGCAAAAATATCCAAAACAGTCTACGACACCATAACATCCACATAAACACACCAAACATCTATTTTTTTAATTAATGCACATATTATACCAGTTTCATCCACTCCTGACATGAGGGCACATACCATTTAACTGGAATCATTGATAAAGCTGTAATGGCATAACACTTAAAAAATTAAATAGGAAATCCCCCTTAACAATTCTAGAGGGGGAATGGATGGAGAGTTACAGATTTTCTGGGGAGCATTTCGATCTCGCCATAAAATACTTGGAGGAGGGGGAAGGTTTAGCTGATAGGGATCCCATTCAAGCATCTGAAAAACTGTATAAGGCAGCTGAAGAAGCTGTGAAAGCTTTGGCTTTAGCCCTAAACATAGATGAAGCTAGGAAAGCTTTGGAGCAAGGTAGATGGACATCCACACTACTCTTCAACGCCACAGACACCATAGCAATGAAATTAGGCATCAACGAGCTACCATTATGGTGGAGAGCAGCATGGGTCCTACATGTAGAAGGATTCCACGAAGCCAAACTCAACAGTGAAAGAGTTAAAAAGGACTCAAAATACATAGAGGCAATAGTAAATCTCGCAAAAAGTTTACGAGAAGAAGCATACAAAACAGTGAGATGAAATGTCTTATCCCATAAGCAATCTTGTTAGTAAAATTGACTTTGAAGCTATGAATGCCCTACAATCTTGGCCAACACTCCTCAAGACTATTTCAATGCTATTGGAGAAGGCAAGCAGTTTCATGGAGGGAATTAGATTACGCTTAGGCAAATATTTCCAATTTGAAATTTCAAGGTGGATTGATTATGAAGTGGAGGACGGGAGTTACATGCAAATCAAAGTAACACTACTCGAAGCTGGAATGAAGCTGATGAACGAAAGGGGGATAGATAAATTCATGATACTTGAAACCCTCACATCAATGGCAACACAAATACTACCACAAGAAGTACGTCGGGAAATCGTAATCATGGTGGAGTAATCTTGAC
>Ga0080004_1112225_pt1 | contig 10336 bp, 6 predicted proteins | sample WasSprMetagenome_FD_69207 | JGI IMG/M metagenome (GOLD analysis project Ga0080004, IMG submission 69207) | Sulfidic aquatic microbial communities from Washburn Spring, Yellowstone National Park, USA - WS (SPADES assembly) (version 2) | ecosystem: Environmental > Aquatic > Thermal springs > Hot...
AGCGCATACCAGCTTGCTTGGCGATGCTCACCCATTCCTCAGCGTTGAAGCGGACGGGATTGAACTGTTCGGCGAGCTTCTCGTATTCCTTTATGGGGATGCGGGCGGAGAACATAATCCATTCCCCGACTCCTGGGATGGTTTTATCCTTCCAGACTCCCGCTGGGATGGCGTAGAGCCCCCAGTGGATGAACATCCCGAACTTTGCTTCTCGGAACCAAGCCATTTTATCCATAAAAATTCACCTCCGAGGAGATAATTTGGAATAATTTTATTCCCTTTCCTCTAAGGAAAGCAAGGGAAATGGTTGAGAAAAATATCTTTTTAAAGTGGGGCGGGAGGCTTTGCCTCCCGCCCCAAAGACGAGCTCCTCTAAGCTACCTCGTTCAGAACTGACCTCCTCCGTGCAGAGACCAGCAATTTTGGTACAGATAATGAACATCTAACCACTTCACATGCCCGTCTGCGAAGATGACTATCGAACCATTGGTATGCCTTGTGTAGTTTGGCCAGTTATTGGGGTCATTTAGCTCGGGCTTGCAATGGACCTGGCAAGTGTTGGCGAAGGTCACCCTGTTGCAGCAGGCATCTTTGTGGGAGGAATCGGCGATAGCTATGACCTCTGCGGGCCTTGGAACCTGCGCAAGCGGGCGTCCTGTCCCCGTATCCTCACCATTGGGTCCTTTTATATGCCACCCCGCAAGTTTTAGGTTATAGCCGTAGCCGAACCTTATCCCCTTCCACTCAGGAGGGAAATGCCAACCCCAACCACAAGGTCCCCATTGCTCCAGCGTGCAAGTGCTACCCGAGGGGCATTCAAATATCTGTAGGTTCTTGATGTAGGGTTGGAGTCGGACAGCCCATCTTAGCTGAGGTTGACTTGGGTCATATCCACCACAGCCAAAGCACTCAAAGGGCACCATCCGCTCGTCCCAATCTTGAAGATACATCATCCACGCTGTGGCGATGTTCTTCATATTTGACATACAAGCAGCCTTCCTTGCTTGCTCTCGAGCACGGCTGAAAACTGGGAAGAGAATCGCCGCCAGAATGGCGATGATAGCTATGACGACGAGGAGCTCGATGAGTGTGAATCCCTTCCTTTTCATCCTTTCTCACCTCCTTTCTTTTTGGATTTTTTATAAAAATGAGCAGAGACATTTAGATGTCTTGGCTCATTGAAGCCTGAAGAAGATATCAGAGGGAGAGAGAATTCTCTCCCCTTTTAAAAGGAGCGCTCTTCTCCAATCATTTAGAATTCCAATAAGCATTTTCTTGCACCTAATAATTTATTCTAACTCCATTATATACCCTGTCAATACTATGTCAATATTCAAATAGCAATATATACTTATATTCTGGCGAAGTGAGTTCCACTTCGCTCCTAAAGATGCTCCATTGTTTAGCCCGAAGTTAATCCCTTGCTATAGCTATTTTCCGCTTACTCCAACAATATCGGGTGGGCAAATGCGGATGCTTCCGCCCCACCAGCGGGATTTAATCTGCTCGTTTTTAAACCATTTCGCATGTCCATCGGCGAAGACCAATACCGCTCCACCAGTGTGGCGAGCTTCAGTCTCCAAAGCAGGGTAAGGAAAATGGTCTCCTCGGCAGCGAAGATTTGAGAGGGCTATGCGGAGGGCTATTCCAGTCTGAGGGTCAATATCCCAAGGGCAGAGGAATGTGCATCCACAATCAGCGATAACGACTGTCTCGGAGGGCGCTACTTGCCTAGACAATCTAGCGCTTCCCTGAGTGCAGCCACTAGACCAAGGACCCCGTTTTTCATAACCAAATGGTTCAACAGTGCCATTTCCCATAATCCCCTCGTTGTAGCCGTAGTTGCAGCCGTTCGTCACACAGTGGCGCATGTTGTTCTGTGGTCTTCCCGCATTTCCGGGATAACAACAGGCATTCCATTCATCTCCTGCTCCATTTCCCGTGAGGGCGCTTGGGCACTGAAAGACTTGCCAGTTCTTTATGTATGGATAGAGCTGCTCTGTCCACATAAGACCTCCAAAACCGAAACCGTGGCAGGGGGTATACCAAACGGGAAGCGTCTCATCCCAATCCTGGGAGTACATAGCGAGAGCAAGCGCTAACTGCTTTCCATTGGATAAACAAGCGGTCTTTCGAGCTTGTTCTCGAGCACGGCTGAAAACTGGGAAGAGAATTGCGGCGAGAATGGCGATGATAGCTATGACCACCAACAATTCTATCAATGTGAAACCTCTATTTTTATTTCTCATCACCATATTTAAAATCGCCTCCTTTCTTTTTGTTTGTCCCCTATCTTTGTTTCCGGTCTTTCCGGCGAGGGAGAAGGGGGACAAGAGCTCCTCCCTCCTTTCTAATCACTTGCTTGGCACCACCTCTTCTCATCCACCCTCATAAAAGAAGGAGCTCCAAGCCTCTTTGAGGCTTGGAGCTCCCTTGAAGACAGAACGAAGCTATTGAGTAGAAGAGGAGAAAATCTCCCCTCTTCTTTGAGGAGCTTTCTTCTCCGAGCATTTAAAATGTCCACAAACATATTTTCCCACCGCAAATCTATGTTAATTTCACTTTACCTTCATTATATACCCTCTCTATACTGTGTCAATACTTTTTTAACGCCTCCTTACTTCCTCAATATAAGCTAAATTCGCCGATTTCACCCTCTCTATAAGTTCCCTTGACATCTCGGCTGATATGCGGAAATCCTCCTTTCCCACACCAAGGGGATTCTCCACTATATGACAATCCACCATCTCATTCCAACTATAATATCCCAGCCCATCTCCAATCTCCGCCAAATCCCGGCCGAATTCAGCTTCTATCCAGTTGCTAACCCTATAGCAGTAAATCACCCTTTGCCCCCTTCTCCTCAGCTTCCTAATCTCCTCCTTCTCCTCATTCGTCAACCTCCCCTGCGTTCCCCTCATCAATACTATGTCCGCAAACCTCACTATCTCGGGTAAGCAGCCACAGCTCCATTGATAGCTGAGCGCATGGGGATGCTGGGAGCCGAACTGATAGGGGACCTCCGCTAAGAAGAGGAGGTCGGGATACCTCTTCTTCAATCTCTCCTTTATATCAGCGAAAGCGGAGTTGCATAGCTCCGCTCTGAAACGAGAATGCTCAACCACGGGAATGGGCTGAATCGGCTGGTCAACCCTTGAATAATCAAAAATCCTCTCATCCCTTGGGTCTATCTGGGAGAAATCGCTGAAGGAAGTTCCCCAAAGTGCATTCAATGCTTTTATATCGCCCTTATATCTTTTTCTTAACCATTCTCGGAAAAGCTGATTGGTCTCCTCATCAAAGGCGGTGAAGTCCATCTCGCAGGAGAGGGAGATGACGGGACGCGCTCTTCCCTCCCAAACAACCCTCAATATCCTCCCATCCCTCAAATATCTCTCAAGATAGGAGGAGACATAGGAGACGAGATATCTCTTGAACTCCTCGCTGTAAACCTTCGCTTGAGTTGTTTCCCTTTTCTGATTAATTGTCAAGGGAATTTGAGGGATTCCGTAAAGCTTGCTCGCCCATCCCATCCTCCATTCGTAATGGGCGGAGATATCCCTGCCGCAATGAGCCTCAAGCCAGGGAACGATGTAAAAGCCCTCTTCTTTCGCCAATCTATGCTCCCTATCCAGCCATTTCCAATTACCATCAAGCATCTGGGAGAATTCGTGGTCCAAAAGGAGGGTATTGAAGCCCAATTCCCTCAGCCTCCTCAAATCCCTTCTTATAGCCGAATCATCGCTCTTCCAAGGTTCCCACCAATGCCCGAAGAAATATATGGAGAGGAGCGGTTCGCCATTGGGAAGGAAAAGAGGAGAGGTTTTATCTTCTCTTTTATTCAACCTTCTCACCACTTCCAATGCTGGACGAGGGGAGCCATCCTTTCTCAACAAGCTAAAGGAGGAGGTCCCTCGCTCAATGTAATGGCGCCAATTCCAAATCGAGTAGCCGATTCCCTGTTTATTCAAAGAGGAAATGGCTATATTCAGCCAATCTCCTTGCTTCTTCTCCCCCACCGCCTCGACATCAGCCCCTAGCTCGCCCATCCACAGGGGAAGACCGGGATATAATCTCCTCGCTAAATCTATCTTCTTTTGCATAGCTTCAAGGTTTTCCAAAAGCGTTAATTTGGGGTCCAGATAGTAGCCTATGCTATAGAAATCAAAGGGATTGGGGATGGGGAGGGAGGCTTCGTTGGGAGAGGGAGGTGGCAGGACGGGGTCTAAGAGGAAATCGTGAAATCCGACTACGGCATTCGGTCTCTCCTCTCTAATCGCCTTGACCATTGGAGGCAGGATTCGGCGGAGGATGGAGGCGAACCAGAGATAGTGGTCCATCCAAATCTCCCATTTGGAGCGTTCATTTGTTGAGAGGGGCTTGAATGTCTCCCAAGTGAAGGATTTCCCCCATCGTTGGTTCCAATATTCTATATCTGCATTTCTCTCCTTCGCCCATTTTTTGAAAGCCTCAACGCATTCTTCTCTCTTATCTGGATGATAAAGGAGGGTGGCGGGGAGGATTTCCTCGGAGGCGAGAAGATAAACGACATTGGGAAAATCCTTCGTAATGTGAGCAATTTTTCTCAGAAAACTTATATAACATTCAACTTGTTTTGGAATGAGAGGCCAGATTTGCTCATCTAATCCTTTGGGCGCCCAGCCCTCGCCCACATAACCGAGGGCAATGATAACTGTCAATCCTTTCTCTTTGGCTATCCTGCAAACTCCCCTTAGCCATTTTAAACGCTCTTCGTTCCAGATGGGCGGGTCAATGGAGGGCTGAATCTCCGCCCAAACATTGACGAGCCAGACTGCGTTGAAGTTGGCTTTCCTTATTTCCTCAAGGTCTTTCTCCCAATTTTTTAAATCATAATTTATCTGGGGATAGGGAATGTAATTGCTCACGCATTTCCATTTCCCAATAGTGGAGGGATGGGAGAGGGTAATAAAGAAGATAGAGAACAGGAGGAGGTAATTCTTTCTCATTGTTAGAAAGTTTAATGAAAGATTCCTTTTAGAGCAAAGACTCAAGGTGTATAATTCCATAACATTTGTGACTCTTCAAATTCCCTATACGCCGCATTGTGACTAATATGAGCGAAATGACCTCTTTTTCTTGTCATTAAAAGCGATGGGAAGCAGTCTCTTGTTTCTTGCTTCTCAAAAGGCGAGATTGCGAGGCTTCCCGTTGGGAAGCCTCGCAATGGCAGAAAAAATCTCTTAGCAAGTCCAATATCTTTTTGAAATCATTCATTGGTAAAATTGCAAGGCGAGGCGAGTGCTTCGCCTCGCCAATTCGCTTATCTTATTCCTATGAAAGCCAACGAGTATGCTCTCAAGCTCGTCGTTGAGTGGCTCTATCCATTCCTTAGGGAGATTTGACGCACCCAAAATGCCTCCCATTACCGAGCCTGCGGTCGCTCCATTGCAATCCGTATCCAATCCTCCCATAACGCTCAAACAAATAGTCCTTCCGAAATCGCCTTCTCCATATAAAAGGGCGAGAAGAACGATGACCGCATTATTTATTGTATGGACGGGATGATAATGCCCATACCTCTCAAGCGCCCTCTCTATCGCCTTCTCCCAATCCCTTTCCTTTTCAAAAAGCTTCAAGGAGAATCTGACCGCTTCAGTGAAGCGAGAGCGAGGAGGAATGAGGGAAAGAGCTACATCAATTCCTTCCCGCAAATCCTTCCCTCCGATTACCGATGATAAAAGCACAGCAAAGAAGATTTCCCCATATATGCCGTTCTTCCTGTGGGAGACAATCGCATCACGCCAAGCGAGCTCAAAAGCCAGGGCGGGCTGTCCAGCGGAAACATATCCCCAGGCATCAGCCCTTATCTGTGCCCCTATCCATTCCCTGTAGGGATTGAGAAATAGAGAGGTTTCGGGAGGCTCTAAACCTATTACTAAATTCCTGTATGCTTCCCTCTCCGCGGTGTAGACGAGATGGTAAGGGAAATGCTCAAGCCATTCCCTGCCGACATCAAGGGGAGAGAAGTTCTTCCCATATGTCTCTGAGATGTGGAGGTTGATGATTGTGTAATCGGTATCGTCATCCCTTTCCCCTTTTTGGATGTTTCCTCTCGTTAAGCTTTTTATGTAGGGATTTGGCTCGGGAAAGAACTCTATGGGGAAATAGTAGGAAAGGAGATATTCCCCAATTCTTTGCAGATTTTCCCTTATTCTCTCCCTGCTCCAACCCTCAACCGGCTTGCCGAGCATACAGCCAGCGCATCTTCCCAGCCAAGCACCATAGATTTTATCGTAAAGGATTTCCTCTGAAGGCAAGGGAAAGGATTGGGGGAACGATAGTAGGCTCTTCAGTTCCTCCAAATCGGATGGCTCTTCATAGGGGAAATCTGGCTTTGGGGAAAGGGAGGAAAGCTCTTCATATAGCTTCCATAAGCCCTTCTCGTCTCCCTTTGCTTCTTCAAGCTTCCGCTCAAATCCCTCAACATCACACCCTTCTTCACCCCTCTGAATGACCTCTTGTTTGAGAAGTTGGTAGAGATATGCGAGATTTTTCATACTTTAACCTCCTACCGAATATTTTTAAAATTATTTTATTATTTCACCTCACACAAACAAGGGATAAAACCCCCAATGCGGGATAGCGACCATTGGTTTCAATTATCACCCTCTCCACCTTTCTTTCCTTCCCCAAATCAAGCTCCGCTACATTCCCAATCGCAGAGGGCAATTCAACGGATATGCTTTTTGACCACCCCCTCCCCAAAGTAGCGAAATCGCCGATTATCTCTGGCGGACCCCACCAATCCAAATCACCAGGGAAGAAAAGCTCCTTCCTTATCACGCTTCCATCCTCACAGACCGCCGTTATACTCCCCACCTTTGAATAGGCGTCCTGATGGTCAAGGAAGGGAATTAAGAGAAAATAGAGCTTTCTCGCCTCCCTCCCCACCTCTATGCTCAGCCTCGGCTGATTTATCCACCAACTCACAACAGCCAATTTTCTTCCCTTTATGGAAAATCTCAAGCCGGGAAGGGCTGGAATCTTTATCTCTTTCCCCTCTATTCCCTCCAAAGGGGCACGCAGGGAATTCCAAGGAGGATGTCCATAGGCGCTCCACCAGCGGAAATTCCTCCACTCCTCATCTGCTCTCAAAAGCTCGTCAGGCAAATCTATCGCTTCCATTCTCTCCTGGGGATAGGGATGCTCCTCAAACAGCTCCCTGAGGCGAACGGATGTAGAGAGAATCCTTCCATTCGGCAGATGAACAAGAACCCTGTTCTCACCGGGGAGCAAGGAGGGATGTGCTATGATGGAAATGACAATTATTTGCTCTTTTTTCAACTCAAAATTGACCTCCCTCTCAATCCCCGGCTTTCCTTTTTCATCAACGCCGATTTCCACTCTCCCTTTTCCTCTTATCTCTCGGGATGTATTATTCCTTAAAAATAGGGAAACACAATAGGAGCGATTGGGAAGCCTTTCTTCCTTCGCCTCAATCTCTATGGGAGGCACAATCTCCAAATCAATCGGCAGCCAAAAATCAATGGAACGCAAACGACATCGGAGGAAAATCGTCCTATGGGAGAAAAGCTTTCTCCCAACCTCTCCAAATCTATTCTCCAAATCGCAAATTCCTTCCTTTAATTTAATTTGAATCTTCCCTTTCCCCAAAACCTCCCACCTCTCCACAATCCCCGCCCTATCCTCCATAGCCAAAATCTCTCCTCCTTCCATCTCAACGCCAAAGCTGTCCCCTTCCCCTACCCTTGAAGGATAAGAGAGACGCCATCTGAGAGGTTCATATCTAATCCTAATCTCGCTTTCCTCATTAGGAGGGATATCGCAAGCAAGGAGAATTCTGCTGACAAGCGGTTGGATTTTGAAGGGAACACCCTTCCCGTTCACCTTCACTTCCTTTATATCAGCTAGCGGCAAAGCCCAGCGGAGGCATTGTTTAAATCTCTCCTTCGTTTTGATTCTCAAAATCAACTCCCCTTCAGTTTGGGAAAATTTTATGCTGAAATCCGGTAGATTGAGCTCCGCATTTCTCCATTTCAGGGGGATTCCCGGTCTCAGCCAAAGGATGCCTTTGGGTTTATCCAATTGCAATCCGAAGAGTCCTTCTATCACGCCCCAGATGAAGACGGCGGCGGGAGGGGAAAAGTAAGCTCTTGTGGGCACTATTCCCAGCTCCGGCCAGGCACCATCGTGGGGAGGGGAAACGACCAGCTTCGCTATCCAGAGAAGGGGAGCCAATCCATCCTCAAAGAAGCCAAGACGGGAAAAGGCTAATGTCGCCCAGGGCTGTTGCTGACCTCCCGCCTGAGAGCCGACCGTGGCGTTCACATATGAGGGAAAGAGATTGCTCACATATATCTCCCCATCCTTCCCCTTCAAGGCTTCCTTCAAATGGCGAAGGGAGGTGTAGGAATCTAAGGGGTCAAGGATTTTATAGATAACCGGCCAGATGAGAGAATGATAGGGAGGCTCTATATGGCTCACGCCAAGGGCATCCTTGTAAAAGGCAAACCATCCCAATTCCCTCTGCCAGAGCTCCTTCTTTAGATTTTCCTCCATCCATCTCGCCTTCTCCCTCACCTCCCTCGCTTCCTCTTCATAGCCCAAAGCCTCCGCTAACTCCGCTTTCGTCCTCAGCATCTCTATCCCCGCAATAGTCGGCGATGTCCCATCCTTAGGAGTGGAAATATAATCCTCCTGATTGCCTATCTGCTGACCGAAGCCCAATAGCCCATTTCCATCGGGGTCGTGCGCTGTAAAAGTTTTTGCTATAACTTTTAACAAAGTTGGATAAATCTCCTTCGCGAATTCCCTATCCGCCGTCATCCGCCAATGATGTTGGATATCCCAAACATAAAACTGGTTCCAGCCACCGAAATCAACCCTCGCCCTCCCATATGTATCAAGTTGGGGAATCATCCCATCGGGAAAGATATGCCTTGCGTGGGTGAGAATCATCTCCCTGCTTCTATCCCCTTGCCCCAGCCAATCAGCGGCTAAACTATGCTGTTGGGAATAAAGAGTTCCGAAATGATGGACAGCCTCAATCCATCCCCAAGGACGCACCCAAGTGAACTCAAGGTTCCAAAGAGCGCAGCGAAAAGCCTCATCAAGGATGGGCTCAGGCGTCTTTATCCAGGCGCTCTCAAAAAGCTTTCTATAATGCTCCTTTAATTTCCCTTCCTCATCTATAACATTCCTCTTTGCAAGCTCAAGCGCTCTGCTTTCCTCTTCCGAGAAGGCAACGCACATAGAGAATCTCCCTTTCGCTTCATATTTGAGCCAAAAGCCATCCTCCGATACCTCTGCAGGTGAACGAGAATAAGCGGAAACATAGAGTGTGCTTTCCTGTATGGGTGAGTAAAAAATTCCCTCTTTCTCCTCCCATTTAGGTTTAACCAAAGTCAGCTCTGGTTGGAGGAGATATTGCCAACGGAAGGGAAGCTCTGAGCCGAATCCGTGAATTCTCACCCTCCCGGGGGCGCCGAAGAAAACGACGATATCGGCTTCGGGCTTGCTTTCCACAACCAACCCCACTGCCCCCTCCCATCTCATCTCCTCTCTCCCCACCATCATAGGAAACAAGCGAGCGGTTATCTGATGATTCCTTATTTTCGCCTTTATCACCAGCTCCTCTGGCGTCTGCTTTGCCTCCTGCCCATAGCCTTCATAGAGAAATGTTATTTTGTCCTTTACTTTCGCTCCTATCCTCCATTTGCCCAAGGCGATGTTGTGGAGCCAATAGCGAGGGTCGTGGTCGTAGGTAAATAAGCCGGGAAGGGCGAAATAATCAAAGGAGGAAAGGATTGTCTCCTGAAAGGCTGTCATCCTCTCCTGTCCCGCATCTGCGGCGAAGGCAAAAGCGCAAAACAAGAGGAGAAGAAAAATTCCCTTTAACGCCCCCATATTTTTATATCCTGCAATCCAGCGGGAAACTCATACCATATCCACCAGCTATCCCCACTGAATTCCACTTCGCCCTTCCCTTTCCATTCCCTCGGCTTTTGGGAAAATGGTCCGAGACGAACCCTCATATGGGGAAGCTTCTTATCCGCCTTTATCTCCATTCTCATCCCCTTTCTATCCCTCCTGAGTCTATATTCAATATTCGCTCTTTCCCCCTTTCCAAGCCAAATCGGATAGTTCTTGACCTCAATTCTATTCCATCCATAAGGCATCCTTGGGATGATTCTCAATTTTCCTGGCTGAGGGTTATCAATCCCTATAACGATTCTCAAAGTCTTCACTATCTCCGCTTCCTGAACGCCGTTTCCCAAATCGCCCGTGCGATGCCAGAATTTCCCATCATCGCTTATCTCGCATCCTTCGGGAG
>Ga0080004_1162322_pt1 | contig 10336 bp, 13 predicted proteins | sample WasSprMetagenome_FD_69207 | JGI IMG/M metagenome (GOLD analysis project Ga0080004, IMG submission 69207) | Sulfidic aquatic microbial communities from Washburn Spring, Yellowstone National Park, USA - WS (SPADES assembly) (version 2) | ecosystem: Environmental > Aquatic > Thermal springs > Hot...
GTCCTTCGACCCGAGCTCGAACCTCGTGAAGCTGAAGCAGAAGACGGTCTTTTTTAGCTTTTCTGCTGCTGAAGACTTCAACTTTCCCAGAACCCCGCCCGCCGGCAGTTCGCGGAAAGGTCGGCGTAAACGCAAGAAAGTATATTTCAGGCGTCTACGCCCAGGCTCTCCCCCGCCTCCGTCACCCCGCGCTCGCGACTGCCTCCTGGAACGCCTCCTCGTCCTCCGCGTCCGGCCAGTCGCCCTCCTCCCCCCCTTCCTCCTCGCCTTCCTCCCAGTCGCTTGGGGGGCGAACCCTAGGCTGCGGAGCCGGCGGCCGCCGGTCTCCTTCCGCCGGCTTGCCCACCTCCTCGAGCGCCCTGTCCAGGATCTTGCCGAAGAGCCTCGCGGCCTCCAGTTCGTCCCCGCTTGCGGCGCCGAGAAGCTTGTCCCTGAGCGCCAGCGGCAGCAGGTCGAGCAGCGCCCTCGCTCTCTCCCTCTCCAGCTTCTCTCTCACCGCGGCCTCGATCCAATCGGAGATCCTCCCGCCGCTGATACGCTTCACCTCCTCGTAGAGCTCCCTAGATAGGGTGACCCGTATCCTCATGCGCGGCCCGCCGCCCACTCCCCCCACCGCCCGCGCCGCCGGGGCGGGCTCCTTAAGCGCTCCGCTTCAGCTCGCACCTCCCCTCCGCGCACCTCTCCTTCGCGACCTTCAGGAGCAGCCGCGCGGGGTGCTCCCCGCCCCTCTTCCCGCCCTTCTTTCTCTCCCCCTCCTCCGCCATCGCGCGGGAATGGCGGGACCTGGGAGATAAAGCCGCCGCCGGGGCGCGCGGCTCCGGCAGCTGCTGGGTCAGAGACAGTCGCGGCAATAGGTGAGCAATATGCTGCTGGCATGTCAGAGTCTGACGAAATGTGAACGTGCCGTTGAGGATGTGAAGCGGTCGCGCGGGCCCAGCGGTCGCAGGGATAGATGGCTGAAAGTATTCTGGAGAGGGGGGGTTCCAGCAGCTGCTGGGTCAGAGCCCGCCGGCGTCGAGCAGGAGGAGCTCCCTCCGCTTCGTGGAGCCTGCGCGCTGGGGCTGGAGGCCGAGCCAGGCGAGCGCGCGCTCCAGGTTCTCCGCCTCCGCGCGGGGCAGGGCGAAGAGCAGGACGGGGCCCGCGCCCGCCAGGGCCGCGCCCCTCAGCAGCAGCGCGAGAACCTCGCCGCGGTCCCGCCTCGCCTCGAGCTCGGGGAGCCAGCCGACGCGGTCCACGATCGTCAGCGCGCCCAGCCTCACCATCCTCGAGAAGTAGGGCTCGTAGGCGGCCTCCGGGGGCGCGGCGCAGAGCCAGGCGAGCGGCGGAACCATCCTCTCCCCCGCCTCGAAGGCGAAGACGGCGTAGCGGCGCCCCGCCCGCGTCGCGAAGCTCGCCAGGCCGCTCCTCGAGCGCGGGGGGAACAGCGCGCGCTCCAGGGGCGGCCAGCTCCTGACGACGAGCGCCGCGAGCCGCCCGCCGCGGGAGACGGCGAAGAGAGGGGGGAAGGCGAGCCGCCACCAGCGGAAGCGCTTCACCTGCCTCGAGCGCGCGCGAGCGAGCAGCTTCGCGAGGTCGTAGGCGAGGTCGGGAGCCCTCTCCTCCAGCCTCGAGGCGAAGCGGAGCAGCTCCTCCCTGTTCGCGCCCAGCAGCAGCTCGCCGCCCTCCTCCCGGAGGAGGCGCGCCAGCAGCTCGACCGCCGAGACCCCGATCGGAACCTGGAAAGAAAGCTCCTCTCGGAGCGCGCCGCAAGGGCTATACTGTTTCTGCGCGCCCAGACCCGCGCCCGAACCGGCGGCCGAGGACATCGCGGGGGGCGCGGGGAGACCCGGCTTTAAGCGCTCCGCCCCCCAGCGGCGGCTAAAAAAAGCCGGAGCCCTTCGCTCGCGCCGGCGAGATCGCTTTTCGGCGACCAACAGCTGCTGGATCCCGCCTCCCCCCTCGCCCGCGGCAGCCGGTTCCGCGCGCTCCTACAGCTGTTGGTCCCGGGGCGCGCTCCGTTGCACCCCGCTGTGAGCTCCGACCCTTCAGCTGTTGGCGCGGCGGGGGAGCACAAGCAGTTGCTGGGTGGGGGGCGGAGGAACCAACAGCTGTTGGTGCGGGAGGGAGCGGGAGCGGTTCCCAACCGTTCCCCCGCGGTGCACCTAAAGTAATTGCTTGTACGCATACGGTGCCTCAGCCGCCCCGCCGCGCGCCTCCTCGCGCGGCGGCCGCCGAGCACCAACAGCTGTAGGGCCGTGGGGGGTGGGGGCACCAACAGCTGTAGACCTGTGCTCGCGAGGCACCAGCAGCTGCGGGGCCGCGCTCGCCCCCCGACCCAACAGCTGTAGGGCTGCGCTCGCTCAGAGTTCTTCGGGGCAGAGGCGGTCGGGCGCCGCCCCCCTCGCTCGTCGCGCGCTAATATAACGTGACATAATGAGGGGGTGCTCTTCAGCCTCTCTCGCGCTGTATTCTCGCGAACGGGGCGGCGTTTTCGACCGCCTGCAGCCCCCCCGCGAGCAAACGCTTCACCTTCGCGAGCAGCTCCCTCGCCTCCTCCTCACCCACCTTCGCCCTGAAGACCTCTAGGAGGAAGCCGCTCCCCTTCACGCGGTAGCCCTGCTGCGGCTCGCTCGGTCCGTAGGGCTCCGCCCCCAAGACCTCGGCGAGAGCCCTCTTGTCCACCCTGAAGCCCGCCCTCGCGTAAGTGTATGTGATGGGGTCGCCCCTCGTCTTGATGTCCCTCTCGTCCTGCGTTTCATCATGCAGCCTCTTCACGATCTTCGCGATGCTCACCGGCGAGACCCCGAGCTTGGCCGCGAGGCCGCACAAACCGAGCAGCATCGGGTGCCGCGAGCCGGGCTCGTAGAAGGGCCTCAGGATCCTGTAAAGCTCCTCCAGCTCCGGCTCGCTCAGCTCCCTCAGCCCACGCCTCCTGCCTTTCCGGCGTGGGGCGATCCTCAAAACCACCGGCTGGGGGAGGTCGAGAGGCTTCAAGAGCCGGAAGAGCCTGCAAGCCCTCTCGGGATCCTCCAGCTCGCCGAGCGGCTTCCACGTCCACCCGTAGTCGCGGAGCCTCGCTTTAACCTCCTCCGTGTCGCCGGCCAGCCCCCTCAGATCCTCCCACTTCAGCTCCTCCAGCTCCCACGGCCTCAGGGGGATCGAGAACACGCCGCTCTTGTGCCAGCTGAAGCTCAGGCGGAACAGCCTGTGCTCGCTGTAGATCGCCGGGTCGAGGGGGAGCTGGAACCTGCGGCTCAGGTGCTCCGCGAGCCTCCTGTTCGCCTCGAGCACGTCGCCGACCGGGGCGGGGTAGAGGGGGAAGGTCGCGTGCAAACCCCCGCCGCTCAGCCTCAGCTCCGGCAGAATCCCCCACTTCGCTAGGTAATCGACCGCTTCGGCGAAGCGAGCCCGCAGCTCGTCCCGCGGGGCGTCCAGCCGCTTCATATCTAGGTCGAGGGCTCCCAGCCGAGCCTCCACCGGCAGCTCAGCCTCGCCATAGACCGCGACCGCGCTGGGCTCCATCACCATATCCAAGCTCCCGAAGACCTCGAGCGGCTGCCCCTCCTCGAGGAAGCTCTCCCTCAGCGCCTTCGAGTACGCCTTCCCGAAGTCCTCGAGGCGGGGGAAGAGCAGGTGCTTCCCCCTCCCGAGCCAGGCGTAGCGGCGGAGACCTCCGACCGCGAGCTGCCTCCAGTAGGCTCCGAGCAAATGCTTCAGGTTCTTCCTGACGAACCCTAGGGCGGCTTCAGCCTCCACTCTCACCGCCCAGGAAGCTCTCCAGCGTGGCGGTCTTCCGCTTCATCCCCCCCGCCCCAACAGCTGTTGGTTCCGACCCGACAGCTGTTGGTTCTGAGCGGGGGGCTTCCGGAGCCGCCTCCGCCCGCGGGCGCGGTTCGCCCCTCGCGCGGACCCACTTCACCTCCTCGAAGAACGGCTTGTAGTTCACCACGCCGGGCTCCACGTACTTCACGAGACCCAGCTCCTCCAGCTCGCGGACAGCCCTCTCCACCTCCTCCCGGAACCTCTCCCACTCCCTCGTGCCGGGCATCAGCTCGGGCGGAGCCAGGTCGAAGACCAGCCGTAGCGACCCCACGCTCGGGTACTTCTCCAAGTACTCGAGGATCCTCAGGCGGAGGCTCACGCTCCCACCCCCTCCGCCTCGAGCCTCCGGAAAGCCTCCCTCGCGACCCTGCGCCACGCGGGCGGCCCCGCGTCCGGCAGCGCCTTCTTCGCCGCCTCCCACAAGTTCCGCTCGCCTGCCCTGTACAGCTCCAGAACCTTCTTGACAGCCTCCTCGAACTCATTGGTTTGAGTTTCTTCTAACTTCTTGTTTTCGGAGAGGAGAGAGGGAGTAGGGGTTCCACCCAACTCTCCCTTCTCTCCCTCGGGGGAGCCTTCTTCGCTTCCCTTACCGCCTTCTTCTCGAGGCTGAACTGTTTCCGCTAAAAAGGGCTTATCAGCCCTCTTTTCAATGGAGGGAGAGAGGGAGAGTCGTCCGGGGGAAAAGGAGGGTGTTTCTTGCGGGGGAGCCTCCCCTTCCGCGGGGGGTGAAACATAGGGGGTTCTCCCCGGAGAACTCTCCCTCTCTCCCTCCGCGGAAAGAGAGTCGACACGTGTGTCGTTGACCGAAACTGAACCGTCCTGTTTCAATGACGCTTCTTCAGAGGTTCGGGGGGAGAGAGGGAGATGCGACTCTTTCGTACTCTCCCTCTCTCCCTCGCGGAGGAAGCGGACCAGCTTGAGCAGCCTCTCGTCCGGCTCGAAACCGTACCGCTCGGCTGCCGCGAGGAAGCTCGAGAGCGTGATCCTCCGCACGTGCACGCCTCTCGTTTTCTTCTCGAACGGCGCCGCGCCCTCCAGCCTGCTGCTCAGGAACCTGCCTAGCCGCTGCTCCGTCCACCGGCTCTCGAACTGCTTCTCCGTGTACGGCTTCCCCTCGCTCGCCTCCTCGCCCTCCCCCCGCACGAGAACCTCCTTCATCGCCCGCCGCAGGACGGAGGCGGAGAACGTAACGCCCTTCTCCAGCTCCGCGACCACGCCCGCCAGCTTCTCGCGGTACGCCTCCCAATCCTTTTCCTCGCCCTTCCACAGCTTCTCGAGCTCGCCCCTGAACAGCTCCTCCGCCTTCGAGAGCAGGAGCCGCTCGAGCCCCGCGAGGACCTCCTTCTCCTCTAAATACATCTCCTCGATCTTCCTGCCGACATCCTGCAGAGCGTACTCGCGCACCTGCTTGAAAACGTCCTCGCCGACCAGCGCGGCGACCGCCAGCAGCGGCCCCCACACCTCGAAGTCGCGGCCTTCGAGCCCCAGCTCCCTCCTCCGCCTCGCCAGCTCATCGAACATCCGCTTCACTTCGGGGAACTGCGTCAGCTCGCAGATGTACAGCTCCCTCCGGATATCTTCGAAATCTCGGGGTGTGGGATCCTTGCCTTCAGGGTTGGGGTCGGGAGCCTTCTGCATGTTGACCACTATCGCCCTCGACCGCTTGTGCTCGATGGGCAGCTCCACGCCCGTGAAAACCGTGGGGCAGTAGGTTTCGAACAGGCGGAGCCGGAGCTGCTCCCCAGCCCCCTTCTCGACCCTGGGGACGCTCACGCCCTTCTTGTAGGTCAGGTGGGCGATCTTCGCGCCCTCCCCCCAGACGTCATCGATGAGCAGCGTCGCCCCCACGCCCTCCGCGATCCTGTAGATCGAGGCCTCCGAAGTGTCGGTGGTGCTGAGGCCCCTCCTCGCCGCCCTCGCCACCGTGAGCCCCGCCCTCGTCTTCCCGCTGCTCGTCGAGCCGATGAAATACAGCTGCGGGAACGCGGGGAACACTTGGGCGAAGTAGGTCGCCACTATGTAGCAGGAGACCACGTGGTAGAGGCGGGGATCCCACTCGAAGTTCGCGAACCGCTTGACCCTCTCCAGCAGTTTCCAGTAAACCTCGCTTATCCTCGCCTCCCTCCCCTTCAGCCACTCCTTCACCGTATCGAGGTCGAGCATCGTGTCGAGGGCCTTGTCCAATTGCGCCTTGAACTCCAGCGGCATCTTCACCCCATCGAGGTCGATCACGCCCCCGCGGACGCGCACGAGCTTCCGCTCCACCACCTTCCCGCCCACGGCCTTCGCCAACGCAAGGAAGGGGAGCAGCCCCACCTTCGCCGCCTTCCTCCTCTTCCCCTTCCCGCCCTCCTCTCCCTCCTTCTCTCTCACTTCGGCCACCAAGTACGTAAGCTCGCCCAGCCACTCCACCCCATCCTTCCCCTCGTAGAAGAGCATCGGAGCCTTCAGCACAGCCCCATCGCTCGCGAGGATGCGGATCTCCTCATCCTCCTCCTCGAGCACCAACACCGCGCGCACGCTCCGCTCGAAGCGCCCCCTCAGCTCCTCCAGCAGCTTCTCAGCTTCCCCCGCGGTCTCCGGCTCAACCTTCTCGAGGAGCAGCTCCCTCAACTCCTCTAGGGCCTTCTCCGCGGTCGGGGCGTCCACCACGCTCCAGCTCTTCACCTCCTCGAGATCCCTCCACAGCTCCAGCCTGTAACCGCCCCCCTCACGGTGCAGCAGAACCTTGAAGCCGGCAACCTCCCGCTGCCAGTCCGCCCTCAACTGAACCTCCATCCCATCGATCAACGGCTTCCGCTCAGCCACCGCTCCCACCCCTCTCGCGGATAACCGCAACGAGGCCCTCGCTCCTCGCGTCCTCCAGCACCTCCCAGAGCCTCGGCTTCCTGCCGAGAGCGAGCCGCACGTTCCTAGCCCACTCCGGCTCCAGCTCTGGGTGCTCGCGCACGATGTGCCAGTACCAGGCGCTGAGGTAGGGGAAGCTGCGCCCGCACGCCAAGCACACGTACTTCACTCCCCGACCACCCCCTCCAGCGGCTCGAGGACGAGCCTCTTTCCATCGAAAATCGCGAGCAACCTCCTCGGCGGCTCCCGCCCGCCGCCGGCCCAGGCGCGCGCGACCGCCACCGGCACGTTGACGTACACGGCGACGTAGCCCGGTCTCGGCCTCCGGCGGCAGAGTGATATCACACGGGCGAAGCGTGGCGCCACGCCCTGAGCAGCCTGTGGCACCACGGTGGCACCACCGGCGCCCCCCAGCGGCGCCGCAGGCGCCTGCCGCGGCGAGAAGCTCGAGCACGCCGGCCGCGTAGGAAGCACCCGCCACCCCGTGAGCTCGCACCGCCCTTCCGCGAAGTGCGCGCAGTTCTTGCAGAACCGCACGACCGCCGTCACCCCTCGACCACCCCGAGCAAACGCTCCACCTCGTACAAGAGCTCGAGACCGGCGCGCACGTGCGGGTCGCTGCTGTCAGCGGCTTCGAACTCCCCGATCGCGTCCTTCAACCGCTCGAGCGCGCGCTGCGCGCGGCGGAGCAACCGCCTGTAGCGGCGCTGCCACAGCTTCGCTACCTCGGCAAGCTGCCGCGCCACGTTCACCGCCTGCCAAGCGATGCCCGCGAGCTCCTCTGCGCTCACTTTCTTTCACCCCCTTCGGCTTTCGGCTGGGGGGCGGCTTGCTGAGCCGCCTTCCGGTTCCCGCGCGGGTAGCGTTTGATTATATTTCCGCGGAGGTAGTAGGCGAAAACACCTGTCTCTATTTTACTGTTCTCGCACTTCTCGAGCAGCTCCTTCAGCTCCGGAGCCTCGTCGGCGTAAACGAACTCGCCTTCGTCATACTTGCTCCGGCGCCAGTTCGCCTGCTTCGCAAGCTCCTCAACCTTCACCGCGACCTTCGCCTCCGCAGGCAGTTCCTTCCACTTCGAGGCTACCTCAGCGAGCCAGTCCGCGACCTTGCCCTGCTTCTTCGCGAGCTCCTCCTCGATGAGCGGCAGGAGCTCCGGCGGTAGCTCCTTCAGCAGCCTGAACGTCCTCTCCAGCTCCTCGTAGAACCTCTTCACGGCTCCCACCTCTCGCGTTCACCTCTCGCGTTTTCGGGGGCGCGGGCGGGTACGCGACCTCAACCTCAGCGGGTTGCCGCAGTAGGGGCAGCACGGGTAGCCCCTCGCGTTCCGCCGTGCACTCTCCTTCTCCACCCAGCGGGCGCAGCGTGCGCAGTAGAGGAATCCATGGCTGTACGGCGAGAAGGGCGGTCGGTATACGGGAGCAGGCTTTTTTACCCCGCTTACAGCAGCTTCTTGGGTGGGGGCGGGCGGGGGCGACCTCGATTGGGGGGATGGGGTGGCAACGCTCACCCGCTCTCACCCCCTGCTTCTTTATTTATGATAATGGGTCGCGGCTCATCCCCGCGTGTCAGCCCCCCTTGCCCTTCAGCCCCCTCACCGCCAGCGCCCGGGGGCGATGCGCTGGGCTTGGGGGCGATGCCCATGTAGTAGGCGACGACGGCGCGCCTGACGAGCTCCGCGTAGGTCAAGCCGAAGGCTTCCCGCTCGCGCTCGAGGATTTCCATTACCTGCTTCGGTAGCCTTATGCCGACCGCTTTCCCATACAGTTTCCTTCTTGGCATCGATCCCAGCGAGCCCAAGGTATTTTAAGCGCTCCGGTCCCCAGACCGTCAGGGTCACGCGTGGTTTCCCTGTAAGAGTTCCGGAAAGGGTATGACTTCAGAACATCGAACGGGGAAGTCCGCTCTCTCGCCGGCGTTTCTCGTTTTCGCGCAAAAAGGGGATTGGAACAGGTCGGACAGCCCCCTACGCTCGAGCTGGAGGAGGGAGAAAAAGCTGGGCGAACCGACCTAAGACCGCCTCCTCCTCGCGGCTAGGAGGATCGCGGCTCCGCTCGCCGCCGTGCCTAGGGCGCAGGCCAGAGCCAGCAGCTGCCGGCTCCGCGCCCGCTCGCTCTCTAGCTGGCTTTCGAGCCGCGCCTTCTCGCTCCTCGCGGCCTCGCGCTCGCTCTCGAGCTGGACCGCTCTCCGCTCGGCGGCCTCCCGCTGCCGCCGCGCCGCGTCGAGCTCGCTCTCGAGCTGCGCGATCCTCGCGCCCGCGGCGTCGAGGCGCCGCTTCGCCTCCTCCAGCTCCGCCTTCAGCCGTTGGTTCTCCGAGCGGAGGTTTTCGAGCGTCGCGTTCAGCTGGCGGAGGGTTTCGCCGTGCTTCTTGTAGAGCTCGAGCGCCCGGTCCGCGTCCTAGGGGCAGGCGGGGGACACGTAGATGTAGTAGAAGTAGGCGAACGGCTGCTCGCGCCCCTAGATCGCGCGCGCTGCTGGGAGCTGGGCGGCGGCTTTATCAGCCCCCTCGGCGCGCGTGGCGCGTGAAAGAGAGGAGGAGGGTCTCTGGGCTGCCGCCAGTTCGCGCGCGGGGAACTGTCCGGCTGCTGCTCGCCGCGCTCCTCCTAGCGTCCGCCGCCGCGGCGCAGCCTTCGCCCTACCCAGTCGATGCGGAGGTGGAGGCGCAGGATCCCCTGCCGGGCGGCCCCTTCTACTACACGGTGAAGGTGACCGCGAGCAGGGACGTGGACGTGGTGGTGAAGGCGTGCGTGAGGGTGCCGGGGAGGGGCTGGGGCGACTGGGCGACGCTCTGGAGCGGGCGCCTGCGCGCCGGCGAGGCGCGCGTCCTCCAAGGCTCGGACGGCAGGTCGATCTCGGCGGCCGGCGACTACGCCGTGATCGTGCAGGTGGACTTCTACTCCGACCAAGACTACGCGGTGCTCGGCGGCTCCACCTACTACGCGTCGTACTACGTGGTCTACGTCCACCCCTACGCGAAGACGCTGTACAAGGCGCTCGGCGAGATGTACGAGGAGCTGGAGGCGAACTACACGAGGCTCAAGGAGGACTACGACCGGCTCCAAGCCAGCCACCGCCTCCTCCAAGCCGACTACGGGCGGCTGAAGGCGGAGCTGGACAGGGTCAGGGGCGACCTCGAGGCGGCTAGGGCTGAGCGCGACCGGCTCGCCGCCGAGAGCGAGAGGCTCAAGAGCGAGAACCGGCAGCTGCTGGAGAGGGTCGCCGAGCTCCGGAGGGAGCTCGAGCTCGCCGACCGCGCCCTCGGCCTCTTCGTCCTCGTCTCCGTCACGCTGGCGGCGCTGCTGGTCGCCGCCGTCGCCGTCCCCAAGCTCGTCAGGATGCGCAGGAGGGGGAGAGCCGAGCTGGTGGTCAAGCGGGGGTAAAGGAAAAGAAACTTTTTTTCCGCGTCTCCAGATTTTTCCGAGCGAACGCTCTCGGCGCGCGACCGCTAGTGGTTTAGGAGGCGCGTGATGTCCGCCAGCCTATGCTCCTCCGCGTGCTTTATCGCGGTCTTCAGGATCTCGACGAAGGCTGAGGTCGCGTCCGAGCGCTCGGCGGTCTTCTTGAGGGGCTCGTAGGTCTGGGGGTCGAGCGCGATGAAGCAGCTGTCGTAGGCGTCCTCGATCCTAGTCGTGGGGGAGCGCAGTATGTCGATGCTCCGGTACTTGTCGTTTAGGTAGAGGGTCAGGGAGCC
>Ga0080004_1115433_pt1 | contig 10335 bp, 11 predicted proteins | sample WasSprMetagenome_FD_69207 | JGI IMG/M metagenome (GOLD analysis project Ga0080004, IMG submission 69207) | Sulfidic aquatic microbial communities from Washburn Spring, Yellowstone National Park, USA - WS (SPADES assembly) (version 2) | ecosystem: Environmental > Aquatic > Thermal springs > Hot...
CATTCCCTAAGCCTCAGCCAAACCCTAAAAGAACTGGGAGGATAGAAGGAATAGATATTGGTAAGCTCCCTGAGCCTCCAATTAAGACTATCGAAAGAGTATTCTACGCGGCTGAAGATATTAGTAAAGCCGAAGCAATCGTAATAGCCGGAATAGGTGTAAGAGAAAATATCGAAGCAGTTAAGAAGCTTGCAGAGAAATTGAACTGGGCTTTCGGAGCAACTAGACCCCTCTCAGATGAAGGCCTAGTCCCCAGGGACATATTTGTTGGAGCAACCGGGAAAACGGTGAGACCGAAAATAGCGTTGATAGTCGGGGCAAGTGGAGCAGCCCACTTTATCTCTGGGGTTGCAGGAGCTGAAAAGATAATCTCTATTAACATAGACCCAGAAGCACCTATCCATTCATACTCCGACTACTCTGTAGTCGGGGATGCATACAAGATTATCCCAAGACTACTTGAGAAGCTGGAGGCTGAGACCAGATGATGCACATAATTGTATGTATGAAGGTCACCCCAAAATCCGAGCAAGTTAGACTAGACCCTAATACCAAGACCATAATTAGAGAAGGGGTAGAAAACGAGATGAACCCAGCTGACAAGAATGCCTTAGAAGCAGCACTCCAACTAAAAGATAAGCATGGCTGTAAAGTAACGGTCCTGGGCATGGGGCCACCGATCTGGGAGCCATACATGAAGCTTGCTGTGTCTATGGGGGCGGACGATGCTATTCTCGTATCGGACAGAGCATTCGCAGGCGCAGACACCCTTGCCACGAGCAGAACGCTAGCTGCAGCTATAAAGAAGATCGGAGAATATCACTTAATATTGTGTGGGGAAGAGTCAAGCGATGCTGGAACGGGTCATGTACCTCCAAGTATCGCAGAATTCCTCAACATACCCCAGATAACATTCGTAAACCAGATCGAAATCATAGATGGGAGAATCAGAGCTAGAAGAGTATTGGAGGGTGCTTACGAAGTCCTGGAGTCCGCTCCCCCGGTCCTGCTCTCTATAGAATATGGTTGCAATACACCTAGATTCCCAGACTTTAGAAGGAAGAGATGGGTAGACAGGGAGTTCAGGCTCAAGGTCTGGAGTATAAAAGATCTTGAATTAAACGAGGAAGAAGTAGGATTAAAGGGTAGTAGAAGCATCGTGGAAGAGCTTAGAGAGATGGGTCTAGGTGAAAGAGCTAGGCAAAGGATTACTGGAACAGAAGATGAAGTCGCAGCTCAAATACTGAACATTATACGTCCATACATCAAGAAGTAAACCATAAAAACATGAAACCTCATATCCTTCTTGAATAAAATGCATAATAAGACGATCATAGTTGTATGGGAAGGGGTAGACGGGGCTGGGAAGACCACCCTCTTAAACGAGACTTCAAACATATTAAACTCAATGAATTTCAAAGTACTAAAGTATAAGACTCCGAGCAATACACCTTCAGGTGTATTTGCGAGGAAGTATGGAAATAGACCTGAAGTCGACCATCTGACACGGATGCTCCTATTCTTAGCTAACACTTCAGACGACTCAGCATTAATGAAGGAAGAAATTGAGAAAGAGAAACCTGACTATTACTTCATCGATAGATACTACGTCTGCTCAATAGTTTACGGGTTAGCTCTATCTAAAGCGAGAGGGGAAGAAGTTGGGGAGGGAGAGCTCAAACAGTTCATCGAATTCATAGAGAGGGTCGGGCTTAGGGTCTTGATTAACCCCGACTTGTATGTAATCGTTGATGTAGGAGAAGAAGATAGAAGACGCAGACTAGAAGTGAAAGAAGGCCAGGGAGGTATTGAAGAAGAGATAGAGAAAAGTACGGAGATTCAAGATCAAGTAAGAAGATTCTATAGATACTTCCATCACCTTAGACCCCGCCAAACGATCTGGGTTGAGAATGCTCAAGGAGAACTAGAGAAGAATACGAAGATAATAATCGAGAAGCTGTTAGAGTTTAAGAAGCTTAGGGAATAAATTTAAGGTAGTATTCTGAGATAGAGAGGTGATGAGTGAGCTTACCAGAACTTTCATCGCAGTAGACTTTGATAACCCTGTAATAGTTGGGAAGATTCAGGACATCCAGAAAGATTTAAGAAATTCAGGTATTGTTGCTAAGGATGTCGAGCCGCAGAATCTCCATTTAACGCTCTGGTTTCTGGGAGAACTCCCGGAGAACAAGCTAAGGATAGTTCTAGATGAAGTAGGTAGAGTGAGTTTCAACAGATTCGAAGTAAAAGTTGGAGGTGTTGGGTATTTTCCAGGAGGGAATAGAATAAACGTGATCTGGCTAAAGGTAGAAGATCCAACTAATACTCTAAACAATATACTTGACCAGCTGCTGGATAGTCTTGGAAAGAAGGGATTCGGGTACGATGAGAGAGGATTCACCCCCCACTTAACTATCGCTAGGGTTAAATATGTCCAAGAAAAGGAGAAAGCTTTAAAGAAGCTACAAGGGTTAAGAGATATCGAGCTAGGTCAACAGACAATAGACGCTCTCAAAGTGAAAAAGAGTGTACTGACACCTAAGGGACCAATATATAGCGATTTACTGGTTGTGAAAGCCGGAGGAACCCAAGATGATAAGCGATGTATTGGATGAGGCCCTTCAACTCTATAAGCCTACCCAGGAAGAAGAAAGATACCTGACGGATCTGGCCAACAGGATAATTCATCGAGCTGAGAAATACTCCCCAGATTATAAGGGTATTATTAAGATAACCCTCGAAGGGTCTCTAGCAAAGAAGACATGGATAAGAGGTAGAGAAGAAGTAGACATCTTCGTACACTTCAACTCTAAGATTCCCCGTGAAGAAGTAGAGGAGCAGATAGTAGAGTTAGGCTTCAAGATCCTAAAAGACCTAGATGGTAAACCTAGACTAATGTATGCAGACCACCCCTATGTAGAGGGTAGGATAAACAATGTAGTAGTAAATATCGTTGCATGCTATGATGTTACACCACCTAACTGGCTTAGCGCTACGGATAGAACGCCATACCATACAAGATACATTACCGACAAGATGAAGCCGGAGGTTGGAGACCATGTTAGATTAATGAAAGCATTCATGGCTGGATGCGGAGTATATGGTGCAGAGATAAAAGTTAGAGGATTCAGCGGCTATCTCACAGAACTATTAATGTTAAACTATGGAGACTTCATTAAGACAGTAGAGGCAATCTCTAAGTGGAAACCCCCTACAATCATAGATATAGAGAGATACTATGATTCCATTGATGAAGTGTTAAAGCTTTTTCTCAATCAGCCCCTAATTGTGATAGACCCAGTGGATAAGTATAGAAATGTGGCCTCTGCAGTCTCAGAAGAGAAATTATCTGAGCTTATCCTTGCTTCAAGACTCTTCCTAGAATCTCCAAGCATAGAATTCTTTAAACCTAAACCTCCAATAATTAGAGTCTCCAATATAGGAAGGAAGATAAGGAAGAGGAAATTCATTGGGATAGTATTTAGGCTATCTAAGTGGAAGCCACCTGACGTTCTATGGGGTGAACTGAGGAAGAGTGAAGAAGCAGTAAAGAGAACACTTGAAAGATTAGGTTTCAGAGTATATAGATCTGATTCATGGACGGACGAGGAAAAAACATGTATAATACTATGTGAAATAAACGACGACAAGCTTCCATATGCTCGGCTCCATCAGGGTCCACCAGTATACCATCCAAACTCTCTAGAATTTATAAAGAAATGGAAGGATAACCCTGAGAGAGAGGCTGGACCATGGATAGAAGACTCTAGATTGTATGTATTGAGAGTTGAATCGATAGTTGATGTTAAGAAGCTATTGAAGAAAGAGATTGGGGAGGGAAGAGTTGCCTTAGCCAAAGGATTGACTGAAGATATAAAGAAGGGGAAAATAATAACATCAATAGAGAATTTGATTAGAGATAGAAAATTGAGATTATTCATAAATGAATTCGTTGAAGCTAGTCTACAGTTCATTTAACAATTAGACAATAGGAAGACGCTGCCTAGAAATGGCTTCTCAAGAAGAATCGGGGATGAGTCTTGAAGAATTATCATCTACCCGGGAACTCTTAATCCAACTTGCTTACCCATCCGGAATGATCGATTATGCTACCATGATACTGAGAGAACTAAGAGAGATGGGCGTTGACTCAGTCTACATAGTCCATGAGCCTAAGCCTTCTCTGAAATTTATTGGGAAGGGGTATAGAGGAGTTGTACTGAAAGCCCGTTTGAAGAACAAGATCGTGGCTGGAAAGATACTTAGAGTCGATTCTAAGATACCCACACTAGTTAGAGAGGCTGAGATGATGAAGATCGCAAACTCCATATCTACTGGACCAGTATTGTTTGATTACTCAGACCATGTAATCTTGATGGAGTATATCCAGGGGGTCGACCTAGATAGATGGTTGAATAACATATCCCAGGATGACGTGTACCTATTGAAGGAGGTTCTAAAGTCGATCCTTACACAGACTAGGAAACTAGATTGCAACAGCCTTGACCATGGAGAACTAGGCAATGCGAGAAGACATATAATCGTTAGAGAAGGCCTACACCCAACAATACTTGACTTCGGTAAAGCGAGGATAAGCCGTAAACCTAAGAATGTTACATCGATAGTAAGCTACATAACACATGGCCCCCATCATAATAAGATTCTAAGCATGCTTGAAGTGAGAGACTTCCCAATCATAGTTCTGAAGAACTACAAAGAAGATCCATGTGAGGAAAACTTTAAGACGATTCTCAGAGAGCTAAAATTGGGAAATCCTAGCTAGATTTATCTCATGAAACTTTAAGATACTTTAACCCCTAATCCTATAAATATCCGTACAAATAATATGTTAGACCAGAATAAATAAAAACTTAGGAGGAGGGGCTGGCTTGGTAGCCCTAGCAAGACCCGCATGGTTAGATTTATCATCCCCAGCGAGCCCTATCGACTTCTTTAGGTCTATGGTCTTCTCCAATATTTTTCTTAGATCCCTATACCTTGCTATACGCTTCTCACCATTCTTATGTAGAATTGTATTCGCAAGCATTACTAGATACCTCTGAACTCTATGGTTATACTTCTTATTCCTCCTGCCATCCCTGCTTTTAACCTTGTATAATCCAAGATAGTTGATAGACTCCACATACGATGCGAACTTATCGTAGACTAGTAGTCCAGCTAACCCTGCCAACCCACTGATATCATCTCTATCCAATCATACGGTATCAGCTATATCCATGAATCTTGCAATAACCTTGATAGCTTTATCAACAATCTCCCTCCTAGCATCCTCAACCATCCTCTCCAATATCTTGACATCACTTTCAACATTGATGCCGATTCTGCTAGCATTCCATATTCTCTGAAGATTCATATATAACATCTCTTCATTCATCAACATCGGTCTCAACTCAACATCAACAATACTTAAGGGTCTGAAGTATCTATGAGTATTATTCTTAATCAATAATAATTCGTAGGCTTTCCATAGAATATATACATCTCCTTTGTCGTCTTTTGACACTCTACCTATTTTCGTTTTTAGCTCATCTCTGAATCTTTCTCTCCGCATCTCTTCCCACTTCCATGGACGTGTAAAATGATAGATTCTCTTACCATTGCTGATCAATTCTCTCAGCTGTTGCCACATATTTGGTAACAGTGATGAATCAAAGTATACCTCATCGTAGTCCTCGAGCTCGGTGAAACTATCAACCTCAAAGAAGACATCACGTTGTGGATCATAGCATGTATACTTCTTAGACTTCCACGCAGTATCAATGAAGACTCTCTTAATAATCCTCTACAATGCCTCCTTCTACATCTCCACTACATTCCTCGAAGAATCGCATTAGACCTCTAGCCAGCTGCTTGAAGGCCTCGACCACACCAATTAATACTAAGCCATATTCAAACACGATATACACATACTTCTAAGTAGATATATTCATTATAGTCTTGACTGAAAGTGGAGCATACCGACCATCAAATTATTAGGATAAGTACTGAGAATATAGATGTGAGTTAATAGACCTTAATGCAGGTTTTTGTGGAGACACATCTTCATCATCGTAAGATGTGTGAAGTGTGGAGCGATATTAGAGGTTGTATAGGTGTTTTCTATAAGGTATTATAGCCAGACATCCCTAGATGAATACTATACATTGGATGAGCATCTAGAAGAGGAAGAGACTGTAAAGGTTGAGAAAGAGCATGTAGAGGAGTCTAATACTAAGCCTAGTAAGTGTAACTACTGCATCTTGAAGAATATGAAGAAGTATATCTTCCATCCGGCGTCAATATTCCTATATTTCAAGGATGGGAAGCTGAAAGCTCTAGCGGATATAGACCATGTATACCATAAGTGTAGAGAGGGTTTGACTGATATTATGAAGAGTATTACGGAAGAGGTCATCAAATTTGTCAGGGATGCTTTATAGAGTAAGGTGCTACTCAGGAGGTAAGGATGGTTGAGATTTACATAGAAGAGTTCATTGAATATTTAAAGAATGCTATTCTAGGCTATTAAGTGGGAGGAATATGGCCGATACTAATGGATATGAGGATAATTGGAGATTTGGTATGATATTATATCCACGAACGTAAGAAAATTATAATTTTACAAGTATGGATAGTATAGCCATGCATCCCTATATATTCAACCGAGGAGCAATAATGGATATGACAATCTTACCTATACAATAATCGTAGAAGTAAGTTAAAACTAACAGATAAGTCATCCAGATAGATCTAATAGAGAGTAGTTTGATATGCTTCAGAGATGGACCTAGCGCTTATCCCTCTACTTCTAAGACTTTGGGAAAACTCTCTGGCATAACCATAGATTGTATAAACTTGTTTTGGTTTACTCTCCAGGATATACCTTATCAATCCATCGTAATCTGAGTGTCCACTAAGTGGGAAAGATGTATCGTAATTGGGATACCTATATCTTAAAGCCCATCCTGTGGCGACAGCCCATCGAGTCCTCCGGCTGGTAGGCAGTTCCTCTCTAAAGCTTGAAACATACACGCATTCTCCTTGTTTCAAAGTTTCTATACTTTCGACTTTACTTACTGGAATGTAATCTAGAGATATCCTATATTCTCTGTATTTTTCAGATATTCTAGCTACTGGATTGCTTACAACTACGGGAATGTCTAGGTAGGTATTAACTATACGTATGATTTCTTGGCTCTTCCCTAGTGAGTAGACCTTGAATGCAGGTATCTCATCCGACGAGATAGTCTTGAGAATCCATTTAACGATATCAGCATATATCTTCTCTCTACTAGGGAATCTATAATATGGTAACCCGTATGTTGACTCGATTATAAGTATATCAGACTCTATAGGTTTTGCGCCTCTATGTACTATAGTATCGTATATATTGAGATCGCCGGTATAGACTACTCTTAATCCATCGGCATCAATTACATATTGAGCTGAGCCTAGAACATGACCAGAAGACTTCATTGAAATCTCTAATCCATCTCCAACTCTTAGCTTCTCCCCATACTTTAGAATAGTCCACTCACCCTTCCTACCAGTGCTTTTCAGGATTGAAGCCGTTTCTTCACTCATTACGGCATTCTTCAGAGATAAGCTGTAAACGTGGTCTAAGTGAGCATGGGAGATAAATTGGATGCTACTACCGATCGGCTTATTATCAAAAACCAATCTTAAATCTTTAATTTCTAAAGCGAGACCACTACCTCCAAGAATTCTCAAGCCACTCAATCTATACTTCATTAATTATTAGGATGCTCTTAATATTTTCCCGGCATATACTTTATTTAGTAGTTGTACCGAACAATTAATAACCCCATGATTAGTGGATCCATGGAAAATTTGGAAAGAGAAAACCATACATCGAAGCTAGCTTCACTCTACCCATATATAAAAGGGCTACCGGGTAGAGGAAACCTCAAAGGGTTAACCATTACGTTCACTACTCTTACAATAATCTTAGTATCATTAACAGATTGGACAATAATATGGATACCCGCCTTATCCTACTACTCAATAATTATGATTAATTATCTATTCTCTAAAGTCAGGAGAGGATTAGTAAATTTTAGGAGGCTTAATGGTTTAACAGTAATAGAGATGATGATCAATAGTGTCGGATTGACTATTATGCATCTATTCAATGTGTTTACTAAGCTTCCAATAATTGGTCTTGCCCTACTCTCATCTTTTACAGCCTTAGCTAGCCTGCTTAGAGGTTTAGTAGTTAGAGTTCTTACCGAAGATGATTTATCTCACTCACTAAGATATTCCATTACAGTTTCAGCATTCCTGGTTGCCCCATCCTTCACTCCTAGTTTAAACAATCTTCTAGTACCGATGCTTATTGGGCAAATTACTGGGAGTGTTCTACACACATTCTACTCTTCTGCTATTAACTACTCTTTTAGGATTCATGGATTAAAACCTATAAAACTCCTATCAGCAATGCTAGCTATATTTCTCGATGGAAGGAAAGACTCCTTAGAGAATCTAGCTGAGAGACTCAACACTAGCTCTGACATTACTATCGACTGTCTTGTCTTCAGAGAAGTTGGGAGAAGAAACGTAGAGATAGCATTCATAATACCAACTTTTCACCCCGGACCCTTCAGAGATTTTGGTAGCAGCATACTGCCATACTTGATTGAAGAGAAGCTCTCAAGTAAAGGTGTGAAGACGGTTATTGCAAGAGGGCTTTCAGATCATTCTAAGAACATCATATCTAGAAAGGACTGCGAATTCATAGCTGAAGAGATTTCAAATAGAATAACTAGTTGTAATTCTAACTATTCTAGGAGAATCGGCTTAACGAAGGTTTTAAAATATGGTAATGCTACAGCTTCTCTAATACCAGTTGGTGATGCAACACTCGTAGTGTTAACTCTTCACCCTAAAGGCATGGAAGATATACCCCCCCTATTAATGGACGGGATAAAAAGAGATGATATTATCGTAGTCGACGCACATAATAGTTTCTCGGAAGATGTTAAAGAACTAGATGGAGATGGATTTAGGGATATTAGGAACGTATTGGCCATAGCTTCAGAAACGACAATTGAGAGGGGTTCACGGATTCTAGCGGGATATAATGAAAACATGATAGAAGGCTATGGTTTAGAAGATGGTATAGGTCCGCTAGGTATAAGAGTTTTAACATTCAAAAATGATAATTGTTCTACGGCTCTCATTGTTCTTGACAGTAATAATGCTGTACCAGCGATTCGAGAGAGAATACTTAAGGATGCTAAAGATCTAGGTATAGATTACTGTGAAGTCTTAACAACTGATACCCATATAGTTAATGGTATAAAGCTGGGGGGTAGAGGCTATCACCCACTAGGGGAAGTAATACCCGTAGAAGTAGTATCATCATCAGTAGTTCAAGCATTAAAGAGAGCTATGTTGAATCTCAAGGAGATGGAGGTCTCAAGAGTCTCAACTATTTTCAGAAATGTTAAGGTAATGTCGAATGACTTCCTAGCGGAAGCAGCAGAAAAAACTTTCAAGTCTCTTAGACTCTTCTACGTAACAATATTATCGACGTTGATCACTTCCGGATTAATTACTTTATGTTTAGTTTGACCAAGTCTTAAATATAGAAAATTTTATTTCGCTGGACCTAGATCTTTTTCAAGAGGTTTGAGGGTTTGGCTAAAGCTATGGTTATAGTTGGAAAGAAGCCTAAGATGAGATATGTTACAGCATGTATAACCTTATTTAATAGGGGTGAGAAGGAGGTTCTGCTTAGAGCCCGGGGAAGAAGTATTACTAACTGCATCGATGTTGCTTTCTTACTTAAGAAGAGCTTCTACTCAAACCTAGAGATAAAGAACATAGCTATAGGATATGATGAGGCTGAACTAGATGGGAATAGGAGAAGATATGTAAGCTTTATTGAAATACTAATATCTAGATAGCTTAAAAGATGGGGTTCTCCATTATTAATATAGAATCACTAAACAGGTAAAAAGTTATAGAGTTAGATGACGCTGAATAACTGAGTGAAATGTCTGGAGACAGTGATAAAACATCTTTGAACATTTTTTCAGAAGAAGCCGTAGAGATATTAGAGAAAGCTTCTAGAATCTTTTCCCGTTCATTTCAGCCTCCATACCCTTTAATTGTCAAACAAGTAGGTGAAGGAGCAGTGATGGATGTTAATGAGAATAGGTACATAGATTTCACATCTGGAGGAGGAAACCTACTATTAGGTGGAAGCCATCCAAAAATTATTGAAGCTATCGCAAGACTCGTAGAGCAGAAGAATCTATTTACTTTCCAGAAATCATATAACAGAGACTTTATAGAACTCATAGAGGAGCT
>Ga0080004_1179906_pt1 | contig 10329 bp, 7 predicted proteins | sample WasSprMetagenome_FD_69207 | JGI IMG/M metagenome (GOLD analysis project Ga0080004, IMG submission 69207) | Sulfidic aquatic microbial communities from Washburn Spring, Yellowstone National Park, USA - WS (SPADES assembly) (version 2) | ecosystem: Environmental > Aquatic > Thermal springs > Hot...
TTTCAGAGTTCCATTGTGCCTGGCATGAGGCATTTGAGTGGGTCTCAAAGTCGATTGAGACACTGGCTGCCATCGGGCAGGGCACTGTCAAGCAAGACGATGCACAGTCGCAATCAGTGAGCGCCGACAAAATCATTTCCACCGACCCTCCCTACTATGACAACATCGGCTACGCCGACCTCTCGGACTTCTTCTACGTCTGGCTGCGCCGCGCGCTGCGGCCCGTCTTTCCCGACCTCTTCGCCACGCTCGCGGTTCCGAAGGCCGAAGAGCTGGTCGCCACACCGTACCGCCGCGGCAGCAAGGAGAAGGCCGAGCAGTTCTTCCTCGACGGCATGACGCAGGCCATGCACCGCCTGGCGGAGCAGGCCCACCCAGCCTTTCCGGTCACCATCTACTACGCCTTCAAGCAGTCGGAGACCGAAAGCGCCGAGGGTACCTCCAGCACCGGCTGGGAGACCTTCCTCGACGCGGTGATCCGCGCCGGCTTCGCCATCACAGGCACATGGCCGATGCGCACTGAGTACACCGGCAATCTCAAGAAGAACGTAAGCGCCCTGGCCTCCAGCATCGTCCTCGTCTGCCGCCCGCGCCCCACGGAGGCCCCCACCGCCACGCGCCGCGAATTCGTGCAGGCCCTCAAGGCCGAGCTGCCGCTGGCGCTGGCCGAGCTGCAGAGGGCCAACATCGCCCCGGTGGATCTCGCCCAGGCGGCCATCGGGCCGGGCATGGCGGTCTACACCCGCTATGCCAAGGTGCTCGACGCCGAGGGGCGGCCCGTCTCGGTGCGCGAGGCGCTCGCGCTCATCAACGCCACGCTGGACGAGGCGCTGGCAAGCCAAGAGGGCGACTTCGACGCCGACAGCCGCTGGGCGCTGGCGTGGTTCGAACAGCACGGCTTCGCCGAGGGCGAATACGGCGTGGCCGAGACGCTCTCCAAGGCCAAGAACACGAGCGTGGCCGGCATGGTCGAGGCCGGCATCGTGGCCTCGGCTCGCGGCAAGGCGCGGCTGCTGCGCCCCGAGGAACTGCCCGCCGACTGGGACCCGGCGCTGGACGCGCGCCTCACCGCCTGGGAGACGGTGCACCACCTGATCCGCGCGCTCGAATCCGGCGGCGAGGGCGCCGCCGCCTCCCTCGTCGCGAAGCTCGGCGCCAAGGCCGAAGTCGCGCGCGAACTCGCCTACCGCCTCTACACGCTGTGCGAACGCAAGAAGCGCGCCGCCGAGGCGCTGTCGTACAATGCGCTGGTGCAGAGCTGGCCGGAGATCGTGCGGTTGGCGCGGGAGACGGCACAATACCCGTCCGCACCGGCGCAAGCCGACTTGCTATAGGGAGGTCTTGCCATGCATCCGAGCCTGAACATCGATCGAGGGACGCTGGCCGATTTTTGCCAGACGCCCCACATCCTCCGCCTGTCCCTGTTCGGCTCGCAACTGAAGGGCACGGCGGGGCCGCACAGCGACATCGACCTCGATGTACTGCGGAAGACGGCAATCACGGCCACTCCGGCGTTGGCGGCGCAACTGGAAAACCTGTTGGGAGCTCGCTGAACCGTGGCCATGACCAATCACGAACGCGTCGGCAAGGCGCTGGAACTCCTGAAGTCCGGGCTCGGGCCCTTCGTCGGGCGGGAGGTGAAAAGCGCCATTGCCGCCAACAGCCTGACACCGGAGCGGGTGCGCGGCTTCATCGAAGACCCGCTGCTGGCCAACAAGCCCGTCGAGGAATGGGATGTCTCGGCCCTGCTCAAGCTGATGTGGGAGACCTGGAACGAGGTATTCGGTCGCACGCTCGGGCGCGCCGAGCGATCCCTGGTGCAGGAGCTGCGCGACTGGCGCAACAAGTGGGCGCACCAAGAGCCGTTTTCGAGCCGCGATGCCGAGAGGGCCATGGACTCGATGGTGCGGCTGCTCACCGCCGTGTCGGCCAAGGAGGCCGACGAGGTGGACCGCATGATGATGGAACTGCGCCGCCTGACCATCGAAGAGCAGGTGCGCGGCGAGAAGCGCAAGGCCGGCGGTTCGCTGATCGAGGCGGCGACCGGCACGCTCAAGCCCTGGCGCGAGATCGTCACCCCGCATGCCGACGTGGCCAGCGGCCGCTACCAGCAGGCCGAGTTCGCGGCCGACCTGTGGCAGGTGCACCTCGGCGAGGGCAGCGACGAATACCGCGAGCCGGCCGAGTTCTTCCGCCGCACCTTCCTCACCGAGAGCTTAAAGCGGCTGCTCGTGGGCGCCGTCGAACGCCTGTCGGGCAAGGGCGGCGACCCGGTGGTGCAACTCCAGACCAACTTCGGCGGCGGCAAGACGCATTCGATGCTCGCGTTATACCACCTGTTCGGCGGCAGCGCGCCCGGGGAGCTGGCGGGCGTGGACGAGGTCATGGCCGCCGCCGGCGTCACCCGGCTGCCGACCGCCCGCCGCGTGGTGCTGGTGGGCAACAAGATTTCTCCTGGCAACCCGGTCACGAAGCCTGATGGCACCGTCGTGCGCACCCTGTGGGGCGAACTGGCGTGGCAGCTCGGCGGCCCGAAGGCCTATGCGCGCATCGCCAAGGACGACGAAAACGCGACCAGCCCCGGTGACGCGCTGCGCGAGCTGCTGCGCGATTATGGGCCGTGCCTCATCCTGATCGACGAATGGGTGGCCTACGCGCGCCAACTGCACGACCAGAGCGACTTGCCGGGCGGCAGCTTCGAGACCCAGTTCAGCTTTGCCCAGGCCTTGACCGAGTCGGCCAAGCTCGCGGGCAACTGCCTGCTCGTGATCTCGCTGCCGGCATCCGACACCCAGGCGGACGACGTGGAGGTGGGCGGCCTGCGTGGCCGTGAGGCGCTCGACCGCTTGCGCAACGTGGTCGGGCGCGTGGAGTCGTCGTGGCGGCCGGCGTCGGCCGAGGAAGGCTTCGAGATCGTCAGGCGGCGCCTGTTCGAGCCGCTCTCCGGCGCAGAAGCCTTCAAACAGCGTGACGTCACGGCGCGCGCGTTTGCCGACCTCTACCGCGCGCAAGCGGCGGAGTTTCCGCCCGAGTGCAAGAGCACCGACTACGAAAAACGCATCCAGGCCGCGTTTCCGATCCACCCGGAGATCTTCGACCGGCTCTACGAGGACTGGTCCACGCTGGTCAAGTTCCAGCGCACGCGCGGTGTGCTGCGCCTGATGGCCGCCGTGATCCACTGCCTGTGGGAGAAGGGCGACCGCAACCCGCTGATCCTGCCGTCGACGATTCCTCTCGATGATCCTCGCGTGCAGTTCGAGCTCACACGCTACCTCTCGGACAACTGGGTGCCGATCATCGAGAAGGACGTGGACGGGCCGAGCTCGCTGCCGCTCAAGATCGACGGCGAGGTGCCCAACCTCGGCAAGCTCTCCGCTACGCGGCGCGTGGCGCGCACGATCTACCTCGGCTCCGCGCCGATCGCGGCGGCTGCGCATCGCGGGCTGGAGGATCGGCGCGTGAAGCTCGGCTGCGTGATGCCGGGCGAATCGCCGGCGGTGTTCGGCGATGCCTTGCGCCGCCTGGCCGCGGCGGCGACCTACCTCTACCAGGACGGGCCGCGCTTCTGGTATGCGACGCAGCCCACCGTGACCAAGCTCGCCGAGGACCGCGCCGAGCAGTTGAAGCGCGACCCCGACAAGGTGCACGCGGAACTCGACGCCCGCGTGCGCGCAGACCTAAAGAAACCGGGCGACTTCTCGCGCGTGCACCCGCTGCCGCGCACAGGCGCGGACGTGCCGGACGATCTCGATGCGCGGCTGGTCGTCCTGCCGCCCGAACATCCGTACAGCAAGGAAGAGGGCAACGCCGCGGAGACCGCCGCGCGCGCGATCCTCGAATCGCGCGGCAACACGCCGCGCCTTTATCACAACACGCTGGTGTTCCTCGCAGCTGACAAGGTGCGGCTGCAGGACCTGGACGAGGCGGTGCGCCGGTATCTGGCATGGCAGTCGATCCTCGAAGAAAAGGAAGCGCTGAACCTCGACCCGCACCAGGTCAGGCAGGCCGAAACGCAGAAGCAGGCCGCCGATGCGGCCGTCACGGCGCGTCTGCCGGAGACCTACCAATGGCTGCTGGTGCCGGAGCAGAAGACGCCGCAGGCCGCGGTCGAGTGGCATGCGCTGCGGCTCACCGGCGCCGATGCGCTTGCCGTCCGCGCCAGCAGGAAGCTGCGCAGCGAAGACCTGCTCATCACCAGCCTGGGTTCCACGATCCTGCGCAAGCATCTGGACGAGGTGCCGCTGTGGCGCGGTGACCACGTGGCCATTCGACAACTCGTCGAGGACTTCGCGCGCTACCTCTATCTGCCCAGGCTGACCGGGCCGGAGGTGCTGGCGCAGGCGATGCGCGACGGCGTGGCGCTGCAGACCTGGCAGTCCGACACGTTCGCCTATGCCGAGAGCTTCGACGAGGCCGGCGGACGGTATCGCGGCCTGCGCGGCGGGCAGGTCGTCGCGCTGGGCGCCGAGGACGCGGGACTGATCGTCAAGCCGGAGGTCGCGCGCCGCCAGCTCGAAGCCGAGGTGCCGTCTGCGCCGGGCCTTGGCCCCAAGCCGTCTCCCGAGCCAAGCGGAGGCAGGGCAGGCGACTCAGAGCCAACGCCCGTGCCGCCTCGCCTATCGCGCCGCTTCCACGGCACGGTGTCGCTCGACCCGACGCGCGTCGGCCGGGATGCCGGGCGGATCGCCGAGGAAGTCATCGCGCACCTCGTCGGCCAACCGGGCGCCGAGGTTTCGGTGACGCTCGAGATCGAGGCGCACTTTCCGGACGGAGCCAGCGAGCAGATCGTTCGCACCGTCACCGAGAACAGCAAAACCCTGAAGTTCAAGACCCACGGATTCGAAACGGATTGACCACGACCCGGTCTCACCGACGCTCGCACCGGTTCGGCGATAGGTTGGGGCATGCGCTCGACGGCGTCCCCGTTCCCTCGGTCTTCGTCCCCGCTGCGCCGAGAGCTTTCCTCACTTGCCGATACAAAAGCGGGCGAAAATCTCCCCCAGAAGATCGTCCGGGGTGAATTCGCCGGTGAGGGTAGCCAGGGCATTGTGGGCAAGTTTCAGTTCTTCCGCCATAAGCTCCAGCTCCTGCCAGTGGGTATCCGCCGCTTCCAGATGGGCGCGGGCCCGTGTCAATGCCTCCAGATGCCGGGCGCGGGCCATGAACACGCCTTCCCCCGTCTCCTGCCAGCCGGCCAGGGCAAGCAGGCGGTGACGCAAAAGCTCGATGCCGGCACCGGTCTTGGCGGAAAGATAAACGGTCTCCTCCGCCAGGCGCGGGGCTTCCCCCAGCAGATCGATCTTGTTCACCACCCGCAACACCGGCAGTCCGGCGGGCAGCCGCGCGAGGATGGCTTCGTCCTCCGCTGCCGGCCCCGTTCCCGCTTCCGTCACCAGGAGGGCGATGTTGGCCTTCTCCACTGCGGCCCAGGTGCGGGCGATGCCCAACCGCTCCACCTCGTCCGTGGTCTCCCTTAACCCCGCGGTGTCGATGATGTGCACGGGAATGCCGTCAAGCTGGATGAGTTCCCGCACGGTGTCGCGGGTGGTGCCGGCAATGGGGGTGACCAGCGCCACCTCTTCCCCCGCCAGGCGGTTGAGGAGACTGGATTTGCCCACGTTGGGCCGGCCGATCAACACGACGTGCAGGCCTTCCCGGAGGAGACTGCCCTGGCGGGCGCGGGCGAAAACCGCGTCGAGCTGCTGCCTTAAGGCGGAGAGTTTTTCCCGGGCATGGGCCGCCTCGAGAAATTCCAGCTCCTCTTCGGGAAAGTCGAGGGTGGCTTCCACCAGCATGCGCAGGTCAATGAGGGCATCTCGCAGGGCGCGCACTTCCCGGGAGAATTCCCCGCGCAGGGAACGCAGGGCACTCCTCGCCGCCTGGGCGCTGGCGGCCTCGATGAGATCGGCCACACTTTCGGCCTGGGCGAGGTCCAGCTTGTCGTTGAGGTAGGCGCGGCGGGTGAATTCCCCCGGCTCGGCTAGGCGCGCCCCCAGGGTGAGGCAGCGGGTGAGCACCAGTTGCAGCACGGCGGGACCCCCGTGTCCCTGCAGCTCCAGCACGTCCTCGCCGGTGAAGGAATGGGGAGCGGGGAAGAACAGGGCGATGCCCTGATCCAGCACCTCGCCGTGGGCGTCGAGGAAATCCGCCAGGGTGGCGTGGCGGGGGGCCGGGATTCGGCCCACGATGCCTTGCGCGATGGCCCGCGTGGCCGGCCCCGACACCCGCACCACGCCAATGGCCCCGCGCCCCGGGGCAGTGGCGATGGCGGCGATGGTGTCAGCGGGAGAGGCCACCTTTTTCCGCCATCCCCAGCACGTGGTTGATGCGCCACTGCTGGAGGATGGAGAGGAGGTTGTTGACCAGCCAGTAGAGGACGAGGCCGGCGGGGAAGAAAAAGAACATGACCGAGAAGACCACCGGCATGACCATCATCACCTTCGCCTGGATGGGGTCCGGCGGCGTGGGGTTGAGCTTGGTCTGCACGATCATGGACAGCCCCATGAGGATGGGCAGGACGTAATAGGGATCGGGAGCGGTGAGATCCTGAATCCACAGGATGAAGGGGGCATGCCGCATCTCCACGCTGTAGAGGAGCACCCAGTAGAGGGCGATGAAGACGGGAATCTGCACCAGAACCGGCAGACAGCCGCCCATCGGATTGATTTTTTCCGTCTTGTAGAGCTCCATCATGGCCTGGTGCAGCTTCTGGCGGTCATCCCCGTAGAGCTCCTTGATGCGCTGGAGCCTGGGCGCCACCGCCTTCAGCTTGGCCATGGAACGGTAGCTGGCAGCGGAAAGGGGGTAGAAGGCCAGCTTGATGAGAACGGTGAGGGCGATGATGGCAAAGCCCCAGTTCCCCAGCCAGTCGTGGAGGGTCTTGAGGAGCCAGAAGAGGGGCGCGGCAAGCACGGTGAGCATGCCATAGTCCACCGTGAGCTCCAGGCCCGGCGCAAGGGCCTTGAGGGTGTCCTGCTCCTGGGGACCCACATAGAGGCGGGCGGTCACCTGCAGCGTGCCTTCGGCTTTCGAGGAGAGGGGCAAAATCACGCCAGCGGTGTAGAGGGTGTCCGCCACCTTGCGGGCGTAATATTCCCGCGCAACCCCCGGCGGCGGCAGATAGGCCGCCAGGAAATAATGCTGCAGCATGGCCACCCAGCCATCCTGGGCGGTGATGGGGCTCACGCCCTTGGCGATGTCGGAGAAGGACAGTTTCCTGAACTTCTGCGCCTCGGTGTAGAGGGCGGGGCCAGTGTAGGTGGAAAGGAAGCGGGATTCCCCTTCGGGGGGCGAGTCATCCCGCAGGAACTGGAAATAGGCGGCAGCGTTCGCGGTTGCTGCCGCGGGGTGGACTTCATACCCCACGTCGATCACATAGCTGCCCCGGTGGAAGGTGTAGGACTTGATGACCCGCACCGGCCCAGGGCCTTCCCAATAGAGGCGGACGGTGAGGCTGGACTGGTCCGGGGCCAGGGTGTAGGCAGTGGCCTCGGCGCGGTAGGTTTCCTTGTGGCTGGGCAGTCCCTCGCCCAGGAGCCCGCTTTGGGCCACGTAATAGTGAGGCGGCTCGTCGGCTAAGAGCACCAGGGGTTTTTTCCGGTCGGTCGCCGCGCCATGTTTCAGCAGCACCACCCGGCGCAGGTCGCCTCCCTGGGTGTCGATTTCCGCGTCCAGCAAATCGGTGCGCACGGAAATGCGCTGGCCTTTGCTTAGGGGCGCGCCGCTGTTCGGGGCGGGGGACGGTGCGGCACCGGCAGGCAAGGTGTGCGCCTTCGGCACGCTGTCTGGCTGAACCGCCGCCGGCCGCGTTTTCGGCGCGTGGTATTCCTGCCAGGACTCCCAGAGGAGGAGCAGGGAAAAGGAAAAGACGATGAAGAGGATGAGGCGCTGGGTGTCCATGGGAGGTGCTCAAGCTTTCCTGGAGGCAGGGGGCACGGGATCCCATCCCCCCGCCGCCCAGGGATGGCAGCGCAAAAGTCGCCGGCCGGCCAACCCCATCCCCCGGAGCGGCCCGTGGCTTCGGATGGCCTCGCAGGCATAGTTGGAGCAGGTGGGGTGATAGCGACAGCGGTCCCCGAGGAGGGGGCTCAAGAGGTACTGGTAGAGACGGATCAGACCGATGAGGATTCGGGACATGGACACAATCTCGCAAGCTGGCGCAGGAGTTCCTCCCGTACGGAGGAAAAGTCCTTCCGGCAGAAGGGCTTGGCGACCCGCACCACGACATCACAGGCGCCGAAGCCCGCCTGCCCCAGGCGAAAGACTTCCCGCACCACCCGCCGCATGTAGTTTCGATCCACCGCCCTGGACGCCACGCGCCGCGGCACCATGATGGCAAGCCGGGCGTAGGTTAAGCCATTGGGGCGGACCCAAACGGTGAAATGGGCGCTGCTTGCCCGCCGCTTAAAACCGAAAACGGACGAGATCTCGTCCGTTCTCCGCAGGTGGCGTCTTTGCGGGAAACCGTAGCGGGCCGTCACCGGCACACCCCGCGGCCAGGGGGAAGGGAAAGGCTTCCCCCACCACCGGCAACGGTCAGACGGCCAGGCGTTTGCGACCCTTGGCGCGGCGAGCGTTGATCACGGCGCGGCCGGCCTTGGTCCGCATCCGCACGAGGAAACCATGGGTACGCTTGCGGCGCACAACGGAGGGCTGGTAGGTGCGTTTCATCGTCTGCCTTCGGCCTTGAAATCTGAAAACCGCATATTTAAGCGGGATTGGGGCTCCCCTGTCAATGATTAAATCCTCGCCGCCCGCCCCTTTTCCTGTGGATAACTGTCCCGCTTGGGGTACAATGACCCCTCCCCCCGCCCGGCTGGGCCACTCCTTAACCCCAACGACTTTAAGACAAACGAAGGCGAATCCGGATGGAAGGCTTTTGGCAGCATTGTCTCGAGCGGTTCGGCAAGGAGTTGACGCCGCAACAGTTCAACACCTGGATCAAACCCCTGCGCGTCGAGGAGGGCGGGGAGGGGGTGCGCCTGATCGCCCCCAATCGCTTCGTGCAGCAGTGGGTGAAGGACAAATTCCTGGCCCGCATCCAGGAGCTCGCGGAGGTGCACTTCGACCGTCCCGTCACGGTAGAGGTGGCCCTAGGCCAGGCAGAGGGCAGGCCGGAAGGGAAGACAGCCGAGGCCAAGGCCTTTAGCCTTTTACAGCGGGAAAAAGAAAACCCCACGGGCCTCAATCCCGCCTTCACCTTTGCCAACTTCGTCACCGGGAAAGCGAACCAGCTGGCGCGGGCGGCGGCCCTGCAGGTGGCAGAAAATCCCGGCGCCGCCTACAACCCGCTGTTTGTCTATGGCGGCGTGGGGCTGGGCAAGACCCATCTCATCCAGGCCATCGGCAACCTGGTGCTGGAGCACAATCGTCACGCGAAGATCAGCTACATCCACGCGGAACGCTATGTTTCAGACGTAGTACGCGCTTACCAACATAAATCCTTCAATGATTTCAAGCGCTACTACCATTCCCTGGATCTCCTCCTCATCGACGACATCCAGTTTTTCGCCGGCAAAAGCCGCACTCAGGAGGAATTCTTCTACGCTTTCAACGCCTTGATCGAGGCCCGTCGGCAGGTGATCATCACCTGCGACACCTATCCCAAGGAAATGCAGGGCATCGAGGACCGACTTGTCTCCCGCTTCGGCTGGGGGCTCACCGTGGCCATCGAACCACCGGAGCTGGAGATGCGGGTGGCCATCCTCCTCAAGAAGGCGGAAGGGGAAAACGTAGAGCTGGGGGAGGAGGTGGCGTTTTTCATCGCCAAGCAGATCCATTCCAATGTGCGGGAGCTGGAAGGGGCGCTCAAGCGGGTGATTGCCTATTCCCGCTTCACCGGCCAGCCCATCTCCGTGGACCTGGCCAAGGAGGCCCTCAAGGACCTGCTGGCGGTGCAGACGCGGCAGATTTCCATCGAGAACATCCAGAAGACGGTGGCCGACTATTACAAGATCAAGGTCGCCGAGATGTACTCCAAGAAACGCTCCCGGGTGGTGGCCCGGCCCCGGCAGATCGCCATGGCGCTGGCCAAGGAACTGACCCAGCTCAGCCTGCCGGACATCGGCGATGCCTTTGGCGGACGGGACCACACCACGGTGCTCCACGCCTGCCGCCGCATTGAGGAACTTCGCAATGTGGACCCGACCCTCAACCGGGATTTCACTGTCCTCATGCAGACCCTCCGCAGCTGAGGGGGAACAAGGTGAGGGTAGGCTGGGGGTGTTTTGGGGACAAAGGGGCGTACAGCGGGGGAAAAGAAATCCTCCACAAAACCGTTCGCCTTTGCTCCCCTGTTTCATGCACAGGCAGACGCACGGCAAGGTAATG
>Ga0080004_1127816_pt1 | contig 10328 bp, 11 predicted proteins | sample WasSprMetagenome_FD_69207 | JGI IMG/M metagenome (GOLD analysis project Ga0080004, IMG submission 69207) | Sulfidic aquatic microbial communities from Washburn Spring, Yellowstone National Park, USA - WS (SPADES assembly) (version 2) | ecosystem: Environmental > Aquatic > Thermal springs > Hot...
ACAGCCCCGCGAGGGGACAGAGGGGGTCGCTGCGGAAGAGGGGGCAGCCAAGGCCGAGGCCCGGGATGCTGTAGCGCTGCCTCCTGGCGGTGGCGAGAGCCCGGGAGAGGCTACGGTGGTTCCCCTCAGAACCCCCAGCTTTAGCTGTGGGGAGGCTCAGTACAACTTGGTCATTGAATGTGATGGCACCTATTGGCACACTAAGCCAGAAGTTCAGCGGCGAGACCGTATTAAAGACCGTTGGCTTAGAGCCAAGGGTTACAAGGTTGTGAGACTTACCGAACAAGAAATTAAGGCCGATGTTGTTGCTACTATTGAACACATTATTAATTCTAACTCTGCAAGCGGGGTGTAAGGCGTTGGCGGCTGACTATAGATTTTTCAACGAGGTGCGGGGGAAGCTTCCTCCGCACCTTCGCCTTATTGATGGCGATGTGCTTGATATATCCAGAAGGATAAGGGAGATAGATGAAACGCTTTTCATAGTGTTCAACCTGAAGCGTGGTGTATTCGAGATTCATAGCACTGAGCATTACCCGACTACCTATGCTTGGACTGTGCCTTACGAGAGACTGGATGAGAGGACATTGCGGAAGGCTAGAGAGAATAATTTGCGGGTACGGGGTGCTGAAATTTTTAGGGATATAGACCGCCACAACGAGAGGCTTGAGGCTAGCTTAAGGAGGCAACAGGCGAACGACTTAGAAGCCCTAGCCAAGGAAACCCGTTCCTTGTTTGCGGAAGCGGCTTGGCGGTAAAGGAAGGTGGGCGAAATGTACTACTTAACAAATGTCCAGGGGAAAGAGTTCTCCAGCGATGTGCCTGGATGGATTTCAACGAAGGTCACGGCCAGTGCTGCGGGCAATGTGGTGGTCAAAAATGCTCCTGGCTTAGTGGCGCTTATCAAGGCTGTGACTGCTGGAGTTACTGTTACTCTTTACGACGGCACTAGGCAAGCATGGGAGGGCTTAACAGCTACTGAGAAAGATTTCGGCGCTCATCCAGTGGCGTGCGCTAACAACATAACCCTTAACTTCAGTGCGGCAGGAGAGGCATGGGTGATTTACCGATGACCGTAAGCGAAATTGCTGGCCTGGCGAGCAGTATTTACGGTTATCCAGTTACCATTGCTGATGCCGCAACGTTTATCAATGATGCTTTAATTGAGCTGGCTTATAACCTCAACAACAAAAGCACTTATACTATCCAAGCTGAGGGTAACACGTGGTACACCCTGCCGCAGGATTTCCTCAAGGTTGACTATGTTGAAACCGATACTGGTGCTCCTTACCGCCACTGGAGGGCGGACGGCAACCAGATAAAGTTTTACCATGCTGGCACCTACGTTGTGCATTACTACCGCATGCCTAAGCAGGTGAGTGTTGCCAATGATGTGCCGGATTGCCCAGCTATTTTGCACCCAGCTTTTGCGTACTATATCGTTTACCGCTTAGAGGCCAAGGATGCACCAGCGGATAATGAAACGGTAGCCTGGCTAGGCGAATACCAGCGCAGGGTAGCGGCAGCGTTGTCTCAGATCCAAAAGCGTAGCAGGTTTGTCAAAGCACTTCCTTGGAGGTAGTTGCTTATGCCGTTGAAGAAAGGCCGTTCCCGCAAGGTAATACAAGCGAATATCCGTGAAATGGTCCATAAGTGGGAAAAGACGGGCAAGATAGGCAATGCAAAGCCAAAGACGAAGCGGCAGGCGGTGAAAATGGCGGTGGCAATAGCACTCCAGAAGGCGGGGAAGTCAAAGAGAAAGTAGGGATCTCCCATGCGGATGCTCAAGCCTTATATTGACTTCCGTGGTGGATGGAACGCCGACGTAGCACCAGATAACTTAATGGATAACGAATTGATGTTAGCAGATAATGCCGACCTTGACGAGCGTGGGGCTATATCGAAGAGAAAAGGCACTGTGCCTTTGAATGCTACTTCTTACGCCGCCCAAGTTGAACGCCTGATAGAATGGGTTCGCAACGATGGTACGCCAATACTCATAGCGGTAATAGGCAATAACTTAGTGAAGGTTTCTGATGCTGATGGCTCAACCGTTAGCCTGCTGGTTTTAGATAATCCTTCCATAGGCCATTTTGCTTTTCAGGATAAGTTTTGGTTCACCTGCCGCAGCGCTGGAGTGGATTACTACAAGGTTTACGATGGTACTACCGTTGCCAATGTTACGCCTAATGCGGCTACAGATAACGACCTTACGCCCATCAAAAGGTGCAGGCTTTTCGTCCGTCACCCCAAGTCAATGCGTTTCTTTGCTACTCTAGACCCTTCTGATCCTGCGGCTGTGTACTATAGCGAACCCAATGATCCTACTTATTTCAAGGCTACTTCTAAGCTGTATCCTGGCGGCGGTGAAGGGCCGGTTACCGGCCTGGCTACCTTTGGCGAAGCTGTACTGGTATTTTACCGCAACGGCGTGTGGATGTGGAAGGGAGTAGATCCGGCTACAGATACGCAGTGGGGGAAGATACCAGTAAGCCACGGAACCGTATCGCCAGGTGCTATTGTTTTGGCTCCTTCGGTTTTAACCTTCCTCAGCGGTGGCGGTATATATGCGCTAACTCCGGTTTTATTGGAACCGAACGTGGCACTTCTTACCGAGGAATCCGTAGCTAAGAACCTAGCACGCAATAAGGTTTCTTCCGTGCTAAGGAGCATAACAAACCCGAATATAGCCAAGGCGGTTTATATAGACAGCGTTGGTAAATACCTATTGGCTTATTGCGATGTTGCTGGGGGAACAAGGAATAATAACATTCTTGTACTGGACTGGCCCTTGATGGCTTTCACTAGATATACGGGTATCCAAGTTAACGACTTCTGTTTGAGGAGCAACGGCGACCTGCTGGTAGCCAGCAACAACTATATTCTCAAGATGTTCCAGGGTTACAAAGATTGGGATGTAGCTGCTGGCGCTTACAAAGGCATAGACTTTCACGTTAAGACCAAGGCGTGGCCTTTGGACAGGTTGAATGAGCGGAAAAAGGTCTATAGGGTATTCTTATCCACTAGGCAGTACGGGGCAGAAACTAGCACTATAGACCTTACCGTTACTGCCGACTATGCCTCGCAAACTTTTACTAACATTTCTCTCGATGAAAGCTTTGTCTGGGGCGAGCCTTGGGGTAACGTGTGGGGTTGGGAGGACTACACCATTAAGGAAGCCTATTGTATGGTAAAAGGCCAGCGTGTGCAGGCTGAGTTTACAAACAACAGGCTTGATGAGCCTGTTACGGTATACGGGATAGCTTTTGAATACAAGCTACTGCGGCCTAGGGGTGTGAAAATTAACTAGCGGAAGGTGGTGGTAAATAATGGCAACCCCTAAACGCACTTTCTCGGCAGATGTAGGCCAGAAGAGTATCGGCACTGCTGGCCCCGACCAGATTGAGTATGACCTTGATAATCTCTTTGCGGCGTTAGATCCAAACGATACGTTTAAGGACGGCACTCCTGGCGGGATAAATACCGAAAATATGAGGCAGGGGTCCGTGACGGACGCTATTATTGGTGAGCGTACTATAGACCAGAATGTGGCAACTGATGGCAATACTGGTAGCCTTACTATATTGCTTTCTCGTTTCGCTAAACACATTAAGGCTGTCAAGGGCAATGTAGTTAACTGGTTTGACACGGCAGTGGCTTCTATATCAGATATATGGGCCAAATTTCATGCTTCTACGGGTCACAAGCATACAGGAGCAGAAAACGATGCACCCAAAATAGGTGCTTCCGGACTTGCAGACGGGGCCGCAACTGATGCGATAATAGGAAACCGTACTATCAATCAGGCGCAGGTTCCCCAAGATACAGGCCAGCTTACTGTGCTTCTTTCAAGTTTAGCTAATCGGATTAGGGCTATAACTGGCAAGCCAGACTGGAAAACTGACCCTGCTACTACGTTAGAAACAGCAAAAGCTCACTTTGATGCAGTGGCTCCTCACTCGGGTCATGAAACTCCTTCTGGAGCTCAGGCCAAAGTAGATACTCATGCTGGACAAACGAGCGGTGTTCACGGTGTTGGTACTGGTGCAGTCGTTGGTACTACTTTGGCACAAACTTTAACCAACAAAACTCTTGGTACTGGTACGGTACTAGGAGCTGATTTGGATGCTGGCAACAAGAAGATTATCAATCTAGCCGCACCTACTTCTAGCAATGATGCGGCAAGAAAGGCTGATGTAGATGCACATGCTAATAGAGTGGATAACCCCCACAATACTACGGCGGCTCAAGTTGGGGCGTTGGTAAGTATTGATGGTGTAAGCAACCCTGGCGGGAACGTAGATTTGGTAGCTGGCACTGGTATTACGATAACGCCAGATAATACTGGAAAGAAAATTACAATAACCGCTACTGGAGAGGCTTTGCCGGCAGCGCATGCCTCTACTCATGCAAGCGGGGGAAGTGACCCTGTATCTCCAGTAAGCATTGGAGCAGTAGATTTGACTACCTTTAACAGTCACAAGTCTCGCCATGCTTCAGGGGGTGCTGACCCTCTTACCCCGGCGGATATAGGAGCAGCTCCATCCAGCCATACACATACCAGGTCGCAAATTACGGACTTCGCTCACAAGAGCACTCACGCTATCTGGGGCTCTGACCCTATATCTCCGCTCGATATAGGTGCGGTCAGGGCGGGTGACTTTGCTCAGCATCTGGGCGAAACCATGATAACAGTTGATACGACCATCAATGTCCCAAATGATTACATTACAATCCAAGCGGCTTTGGATAGTCTCAAAAAAGCCTGGATTCCCAGAGACGTTACAGTTACTATCCAAGTAGCAGCAGGATATTATAACCATACTTCCCCTATTATTATTGACCACCCTCAGGGTTTGCATATTAAGATTATCGGCGCAACTCCTGTTACCACCACCATAACGGGCGTGGGAACTATTACTGGTGCGGCAGGTAACTGGAGCGTACCTATTCTGGTACAGTCCACCAGCGGCATTGCGGCTGGGGATTACGTCATCATTAGGGACACCACGGGTACGGGAGCCCATTACGCCTTCAGGGGTATTTGGAAGGTTGTTAGCGTTGATAGTGCTACTCAAATTACCGTGCAGAATACCCACCGTGCGAGCACCTTCCCAACGGCAACCTTAAGCGGCGGTACGGTAGTGGCGCTTAAAACTATTCTCAAGTTTACAGCTTGCAATGGTATCGTTGTTGCTCCCAACTCGGCATTAGGGCTCCTTGACCAAGTTGCAGTAGTAGGAGACGGTTCAATAAATACAGGTATTTTAGTAGGGCGTGTTCCCTCCAACCAGACCGTACCTGGCCCTGCATTCATCTTGTTAGGTAGCAATGTCGGTGTGAATGGCTTTGGTGCTGATGGTATATGGGTTGGATGCGGGGGTGATGCTTCGGCGTATAGTGGTGTAGCTTCCAGCGGCAATGGGGGCCACGGCTTTTGGGCAGTCAATAGCGGCTCCATTTGGGCTGGCTACAGCACGGCCAGCGGCAATGGGAGCCACGGCTTTTGGGCAGACAATGGCGGCTCCATTTGGGCTTACTACAGCACGGCCAGCGGCAACGGGTACAACGGCTTTGCGGCAGACAATGGCGGCTCCATTTGGGCTGGCTCCAGCACGGCCGTAGATAATAAAAGCAGAGGATTTACGGCAAACAATGGCGGAACTATTGTCGCCGTTAACTCTACTGCTTCTGGTAATACCAACTATGACTACTATGCGTGGCTTGAAAGTTCTATTTACGCCTATGGTTACACTGGAACGCCTACTTTCTCTCCTGCGGCAAACACGGTAGGTAATGCCAATGCGATTATAGTAACGTAGCGAGGTGAATGGCTTTGATATTGGTGATTAAAGCAGGCAAAACCATAGCTGTTCACACCGACGAGCAAGAGTACGTAGTAACTCGCTATCCTGCTGATTACGAGGTTATAAAAGTGGCGGACAGTGCTGTGGAGTTTCCCTATGATGAAGAGGGCAGGCCAGCAGGGTTACCCGAAGACCCACGTTCCAAAGGAGTGTCTTACGTAGATTTGAGAAAGCAGGGTACTATTGAGCAACGGCTAGCCGACCTTGAGGCGGCTTTGGCGGCAATATTAGGAGGCGTTATGTGATGATGCCTACCTGGAAAAGAAATATCTTCGTGAGGATAGTTACTAGGCGTATGGCGGAGGAAGGAAAAACAGCGGAGGAGATTCTGGCAGAGTATCCTGCGTTGACGGTAGAGGAGAAGCAGGAAATTTTGGCTGCTATTGTGGCGTCTTAGGACTTTTATGCGCAACAAGCCGCCTCAGGGCGGCTTTATTCTTTCGCTCCAGAAAGGCGGTGATGTTATGCCGACCTTAGTTGAAGAGGCCAAAAGGCAGGGATACCAAGTTACAAATATTGGTGGTGGCTTTTATAAAATCACTAATCCTGCTACTGGAAAATCGACAACGGCATGGGAAGGCGTGCAGTATACTGGCGACGACCAGCTTTCGCATTTGGGTGCTCCTTCCACTGGTAGTAGAACTACCTCTACTAGTACAAGCGGTACATCTAGTAGTAGGGGTTCTATTGGTGCATCTTCAGGAGGAAGCTCTTCTAGTACTAACTCTCATTATCAATGGCTTGAGCAAAACTGGCCTGGTGGAGCGCAGCAGTATATTAGGAGCCAACAGGAACGATATCGTCAAGCATCCACTAGTGGTAATAGGGATTTAATGGCGCGTATTGAGGAAGATGCTCGAAGGGTTGGATATTCTTTACCACCCATAGTGCAGAACGTAGTTGAAGAAGCAAAACAGTATACTCCTACCCAACAGGCCGCTAGGGAATATCTTAGACAAACATGGCCGACGGGCTTAGAAGGGTATATTAAATCGCAACAACAACGATATGAAGAAGCTGTACAAAATCGAGATATAGGACTTATTCAACGGCTCATTGCTGATGCTGAGCGAGTTGGTTATGATTTAGACTTAAGTAAACTAGCGCCCTTAATACAGGGACAACAGCAGCAGCTACAACAGCCTCAAGATCAAGCTCAATATTTAGCTGAAAGGATTTTACAAGCTATTACTCAGCCAGTCCAAGTAACTATACCGCCAGAAATACAAGATATAATCAGCCAATATCGTAATTATCAGCCACCTCCCGTACTTTCTTGGGAAGAAGCTCAAAAACGTGCTGAAGCTACGTTAACTCCACTTTATCAACAACAACTCCAGGAACGCTTGCGTGATGTAGAGAGAGATTTAATAAGGCGCGGTCTCTTTGGCCAGATGCCTTCTGTACCGTTAACCCGAGAAGAAACTGCTAGAATAGAAAATGCTAGAGCGGCGGCGATAGCACAATTAGCTAACGAACTTATAGGGCGAAGTGAAACGCAAGCTAGAGCAGCAGAGGAAGCAGCTAGGCTAAGAGCAGCAACCTTATCTGCATTACTTCAAGGTGCGCGGCAACAGGCAACGGCAGAAGAACAAAATAGAATTAATCAAGCACTATCGCTGTTAAGCACCTTATCTGCCATGCGTATGCAACCTTATCAGGCATTATTGCCTTTATTTCAATTAGGAGCTGGTTTTAGTGAAACATTGGGAAATCAGTGGTTGCAAGCTAGTAGAGAATTTGGAATAGCTGGCCGTCCTTACCAGCAGGGCAATGATACAGTACCAGTACGTTTATACGCTATCAGCAAAGGATTGGGCCATTTAGTGGATTATGACCCCACGACTGATACAGTAATTATAGGTAGGCACAGGCTATCGAGAGCTGATATTGAAAATATGGGTGGAAGGATAGAAAATGGAATAACATGGCTTCCTCCCGATATCATTGAGAAGTTATTGAGTGATTAGAAAGGAGGCATGAATATGCCAGATGGTTTGCAACAGGAACTGGAAAATAAGCCTAAGATTGCGATATTTGGATATGTTGGTGTGCCAACCCAATCGCAAATAGAACACCAGCATTGGTTACAATCTCATTGGCCTGGTGGAGTACAGCAATATGTGAAAGGGCAACAAGAACGATTCCAACAAGCAGTAAAAGAGGGCAGGCAAGGTTTAGTAGCACGACTTATTGAAGATGCAATGCGTGTTGGTTACCCCTTAACTGGTAATTATAGCGAACCTCGTAGACAAACATTAGAGAATATACCGTTTTCACCATGGGCAACCCCGCAGGAAGTATGGTCTATGTATTCCAACTTACTTGGACAGTTCTTAAAGAAATTCCCACCCTATATACCTGTTGCACCCAATACACCTACTTTGGGAACTATTCAGGAAGCCAACCGTGCGGCTGAAGCGGCCCAGCAGTTGGCGTTGCAAGCTCAGGGATTAGGTTTAGAAGGACAGCGCATAGGGCTTGAAGCAGCTAAAATGGCACAAGACAAAGTTGATACTACGAGAAAAGCAAGAGCAAGAGCGCAATTGATTGACGAATATGGCAAACTAATTGACCAAAAGTGGGCTGAAAAAGGTGGTAATGTTACGCAGGAAGAGGCCGAAGATTTACTTAGAAGGATAGAAGCTTCTATTCTAGCAAGGGCCAATGAAGCCTTAGAAAATGGCCTTACACTTACTGATTTACAACAAATCATTGATATATTACGCATGAGGGCCAACTTGCAACCGAAGTGGAGAAGAATTCCATTGTTAGAAAATCTAACTGAAACGGTAGGCCAATAAATAGGAGGCAACCTTATGGTTATACTGGACTACCTAGGCAAACCAGTACAAGGTACTCTTCAAGACTGGATGCGCCAGCAGGTTGAAGAAGCCCGCAAGCGGATATTGGACATAGCCCGCCAGGCAAGGCAAACAGCAATAGAAAGAGCGAGTAGAAGCTATAGCCCGGGTTTCGGCGGACTCCGGGCGGCTGAAGCAAACCTGAACATATCACCCATGATAGCACAGGCGGCAGCCTTGGAAGGTGTGCCGCCTAATTTGTTGGCGGCACTAGTTGAAGTTGAGAGCGGTGGCAATCCTAGAGCAGTTTCGCCTGCTGGTGCAATAGGGCTTACACAGTTAATGCCTTCAACGGCTAGGGCTTTGGGTGTAAACCCCTATGACCCTTGGGAAAACCTTTTGGGCGGTGCTAGATACTTGCGCCAGCAGTATGAGCGTTTCGGCGATTGGGCCTTGGCATTAGCCGCTTATAACGCTGGCCCAGGAGCAGTTCAAAAGTACGGCGGCATACCGCCTTACCGTGAAACTCAAGAATATGTCCGCAAAGTCCTTGCGAGGGCAGGGATGGGATAAGCCATGGCTAGCGTGTTTGATTACCTTGGCAGGCCGGTACAGGGTTCATTAGAAGAGTGGATGCGCCAGATCATAGAGGAAAGCCGCAGGCAGGCCCTAGAAGAGGCCCAACGTTCTATAGCAGAAGGGCAGGCAAGGGCAGCGGAGCTTCTTGCTACTACTACAGCACCTAGAACCTATATACAGCCATTAACGGAAGCGGAACGGGAGCGAATATTAGGCCATACTCGGGTAGGGATGGGCGATCTTCGCCGTATTGAAGCAGAACAGCCGCCAGAAAAACCTACACCTGCACCTTCTAGCCGTATTCCCGACTGGCTACGTAATATAGGACGTGCTATTTTGCACTTTACCGAAGGGCTTGGCACTCAGATAAAAGGCCCCATTGCCAGAGAAATGTACTATGCTCAATATCCCGAAAGAAGGCCTGCACCGCCTGCTACACCTCTTGAGCGTGGTGCTGAAGTAGCTGGTGAGTTGGTGGGTTCGCTTGCTCCTATAGGCACTCTTGAAACAGTTGCTAGGGCAGGCATAACCACCCTGGCCCCCCGATTAGCTGAAAGTGCGGCAGGCAGGCTTGCTACCAGGCTTGCTTCTTCTGCCTTAGCTGGTAGTGCCTATGAAGCAATGCGTGCCGCTGGTGAGGGCCAGCCCGTAGGTAGAGCGGCCCTTTCGGGGGCTTTGATGTTCGGTGCTGGCGGCCTAGCTGGTGAAGGCATAGGAGCAGCTTTAGGACGCATAGAGCCAGCGGCGGAAGCTACGGCTTTAGGCCGTGCGCTAACCTCTGGCATACGTGGCACTGGTGCGGCTTTGGCTGGATTTGAAGCAGCAAGACTGGCGCAACCTGAAGAAGAGCGGCCCAGCCATGCTGAGCTAATGAAAGAGGCTGGCAAGCTTGGCTTGTTTGAGGCTGTTTTAGGTGCCTTAGCTGGTGGCAGGGCAATACCACGTGAGGTTGGCACAAGAGCGGAAGAAGTAAGAGCGAAAGAGGAACCTGTTCCTATTGAAGCTGGCGTAAGAACAGAAAAAGTAAAGCCGCCTACTCAAGCAATAGAGACGCAAACAACGGTTTCGCCAACTGAAG
>Ga0080004_1134682_pt1 | contig 10328 bp, 14 predicted proteins | sample WasSprMetagenome_FD_69207 | JGI IMG/M metagenome (GOLD analysis project Ga0080004, IMG submission 69207) | Sulfidic aquatic microbial communities from Washburn Spring, Yellowstone National Park, USA - WS (SPADES assembly) (version 2) | ecosystem: Environmental > Aquatic > Thermal springs > Hot...
GGGGTAATATATCCCCCTTACGTCTTTTAATTCATTATTAACATTGTACTTATTGTAAACTGCACAGCCCTCGAATGTTAATCCTGACCTTGAGATGTAGTTTGAGCAATTTATAAACTGATCAGTCAATGATATCTTACTCAAAGAATAACCATCTACGAATACCTTTGTCAACATATCGTAGACATGTTCTTGAACTGCAATTAGGTTGTACCCCTTAATATTCTTGAATAACTCATCTTCCTGGCTTTCGACTTGATTGGGGTTTGTAACCTGTTCAGGGGTTTCGGACATTTTCACACCCGCAATTTTCCGTATCCCCCATCCAGGCTTAAAAGCTTTTCGGTTTTTCCGCAATTTTGCACTAGTAGAAGAATAGCAATATGACGTAGATGAATGTAAAGAGAAAGAAAATATGACTAAAGGAGGCTGTCTATTTGCTTATCCACATTCATTATGTCCCTGTAACATTTAAGGTATAATAATGGATCAATATGGTACTTTCTTTCTGTTATTATGTATGCAATCTCATTAGTACATTCTTCCCTACTCACTTTGATGCTACTTTTTATATCATCAAGATTAGCATCAATAAGTAATGAAGACGCCATAGGTAGTACTGGTTTACCTGTGATTTTCCATAGATAATTCACAATCCTATTGCTATCCTTATGCTTTACTAATATGTCACTGAGATTAACAGATTCTACTTCGAAGTTGTTAGGCTTTCTCAGTCTCTCAGTTATTATTATCGATCTAATTTTATTTATCGTAATTCTATATGACTCTGGCTCTATTAACTCATCGAATACCTTTATCATTCCTCTTCTACTTATCAGTTGCTCCTTCTGCATTATCTCAGTATTCACAACGAATAATGCCTTTTGAATCCTAATATCTAAGTTCTTTGTGTCAGTAACTTGGAATGAAATGTTATTGCCTACTGCAGACACTTTTATGTCTGGATCAAACTTTTCTAGCTTAGATACTATATTTTCATATACATCAGGTATTGTTACTATGAATGTATCAAGTGCTGTCGCATTCACCATCACATCTATATACCTCACTTTTCCATACTTCTCTATTATTTCTACTTGATTTTTGATGTCGTTAAGTGAATTGCTCTGATATCGAGATAGTACAAGTGGTATTTCATTTTTGTATAGTATTGAATTCCCAGTTGGCTTTTCTCTGTGATATTCGTATGGCACTGCCTCTTCGGTAGTATATAGTGCTATAGACAACTTGTATTTCATAATCCCGCCTCAACTATCATTTTGTCTAGTCTCTTTAGAAACTTCAGGATTTTGATATAGTACCCGTATGATACTGTACTTGTTGAATTCCTCAGAATATCTATTATGGTTCTTTCAACATCGTTATTAAAGTTATATTGAAATATCCTCGACATTATCTCTATTCCTCTGTTCAATAGTGGGCTCTTAAATCTAACAATATCATTTCCCTCATAATTCATGCATACTAGTAAATTCTTATCCTCCCCAAATAACGTCTCATAGAGTTTGCATATATTAGGTATCTTTATTGTATACATCCTCTCTTCGTCATACTCACTTTCAGCAAACCCTACACTGATTCTATTGAAGTTCTCTACTTGTCCTACTATTAATGGCATTACTTTATAGAACGACCCATATATTGGCGGAAGGCTTATTCTATCTGCATTTACACTGAACGAATACTCATTACTGATTCTTATCTCGGATTTCTTAGTGTAAATTTTATTATATCCGACTACCGCTTTCATTGAATCGAGTTTTCTCTCTATTAAATTAGATACAATATCCAATATTGTTGATACTGCTTCCTTATATTCACTACCATTTTCCATATACGGTAGTACTCTTACTTCAACAGTACCGAAGTTGTGTTTATATAATGACTCGAAGTTTATTGCACGATACCTATTTCCGCCAGTCTGATTGTCTATAATTCCATGTATGTCCATATATTCTTCACTGTACCTATTATAGAGTCTGCTGAGATACTTTCTTTTTTCTTCAAACCTCTGTCTATACAAGTTTTGAAACAGAAATATACTATCTGGCATTGATAGCATTGTCATATATATTGGTTTGCGGAATGATAGATGTATATGTGATCCACAAGTACCGTTCTCATAGAATCCTAATGCAGTAAGCTCATTAAAGAATGGTTCTATCACGTCAAATTTATCTATTGGTACATCAAACCTTATTTCAGTTGGATCCCCATTCCCCTTTATAGAAGAATCTGCAGTTATGTCACAGTCTAACTTATACTTTCTACATAAGTCTAATATCTTATTGTCACTTGTCTCTGATAGCCCTTCCACTTCAAACCCAACTCTATTAAATATATACAGTTTCATTTTAATAAGCCCCCACTGTAAGTGAATTTGTATAGCTCCTTTACTTGTCTCTTCCTTATGTCAATAAGTATCATCTTATTGTATATCTCAGGTGATTCTATCCTGAACTTATAGCCATTGACACTGTAATCCAAATCTGTATATAGACTTTCATTACTCAGTATTAAACTGTCACCTAGATATGCTAACTTTATACTCTTGTCACGGCTTATTGCTAGTATACTATTTGGTGATGTACAGAATGCAACTCCATAGAAGTCTTTGATTAGACTTTCTATTTCGCCTCCTCTATTCAATATTACAAATAGTTTGTCAAAGAACTCTTTACTGTCGCTATTATCCGCTAGATAATTAGCATAGTAAGAATATGGGTAACTTCCATAGTATCCTGAGTCTAGTATTATGCTAATCTCCTCTCCCTCATACAATTTCTTATTGTGTTTATGCTTAGTCGATGTATAATACTTATATTCATTGTAACTGCCATTGTGTGAACATAAGAATGTTTCATTGTTCCATGTATAACTCCATCCATGTACATTATCTCTATTTACTTTACCTCGAGTTGCAAGTCTCAAGTGCATATGTATTAATGAATTTTCACCAGTAGTGAAGTCAAAGTTATAAATCAACTTCCTATAATCAGTATCAGTGCCTACTTCTCTAACTACGTTACCAGTTTTGGAGTTGTAAAGAAATAGTCCATCTTTATTATGACTGAACTCATCATATGCATACTCTACTATTTTTTGATAGTTGTTCTGTCCCTTTAGGTTTATTATTACCAAATTAAAACACATCTTCGTCACCTCCCTCATACTTTTCGTCGAAATAGATACTTAATTCATTTTCTTTAGTCCACTCACTGATTTGATTTGTTACCTTTAGGCTTTTCATGTTCTCTGAGTTCGCCTTACCACTTTCAGGCTTAAAAGCTTTTCGGTTTTTCCGCAATCTAACATTAGAATAAGAAAGTACATAATAAAAAATGTAAGTATAATTGTGGGGTATGGAAAAACGTTAGGAGAAGGTTAGGCAAAGGTCAGGTAGTGCCCACGTGCATGTTTATTGTGCTTCATATTACCTTTTCCTTATCTCTACTCTGTCACCATTTATATATGCAGTGAACTTCCCTAGATTAGTTGTTAGCCATTGTCCTTCATTTGTCTGTACTCTTAATACTGCAATGAATTCTACTGCTATTATTGACATTAGTCTTTCTATGCTGTAAACTACAACATCAACATTAGCTGGCTTTAAATACTTGAATTGGCTAGATATCACCTTTACTATATCATAGTCACTTAACTCATTCAATCTGTATCGCCCTCATAAACTTTATCTTACTTTCTTGCAATAGCTGGCTTATTTCATCTAATGTAAGTATTTTACCTTCCTCAAGCCTTGTCGTTAAAGTGATAATGTATATTTCATCACCCTTATTGGAAGTGAAACTACCCCTATTCATTTTGAAATTAGTACCGCATAATATATTTACAAGATCAGCAGTAGACTGATGCCCTATCATATTTACTGCGTCTTTTATAGAGTCACAGAACTCCTTAGTGTCTAGATGGTCTATTTTTACTACAACTTTACCGCTATTTTTGAAGTCAAACATGTTTGGCGATAACCCATTAATCAGATACTTCATGGTAACATCATCCCTAATACTATTCGGTACAATACCATGCTAATAGTTTCACTAGACTATATTCTATTGCCTTGTCAAATAGGTTTGATAATTCAGCGTCATTTACTATCTTTTCTCTGAATTTGATTAATGCACTAACCTTGTTTATTTCGTCAATAGGTTTCACGTCACTAACATCACCTAAAGTCGTTCCATTATACTTTAATGTTAGACTTCCATCTTTATGTTGCTCTATTTCTATCTCTATTTTCATGACTACATCTCCTCAAATATGTTAAGTCCCTTCTTCTCCTTCTTAACTTTAAATGGCTCTTCCAGTCCTTTGCCCTTAAAGTACTCATTTATTATATGGTATATTGCCTTAGTAGCCCTATCTATACCTGTTACTTCCTTAATCTTTTCCTCAATTTGCTGATCCATTATTAGATGTACTCTTACAAATGTAGTTTTCTCCTGTTCTTTTGTACTTGTAGTTTCATGTTCTACATTCTCCTGTGTATTTGTAGTTTCGTTTTTCTTTTCTAACTCTACATTGACCAAATTCACTTGTTCTTGTTGTACATCTGTAGTTACATTTGTAGTTACTGTGGCACTATCATTAACTGTAACTTGCTGTTCCTTATTCTCTGGATTTGTAACTTCCTGTGGCTTATTCTTAGTCTTTTGTTCTTCTGTATTCTCACTTGGTGTACTAGTTACATTCGCATTTGTATTCTTCTTAGGCTTAAACGTTTGAGTTACATCATCAAATTCTACTTGCTCTTTTGACAATAACTCCTTAATCTTCTCATAGTCAGTCTTAGATATATTTGGCAATTTGACCTCATTACCGTCTTTTATCTGTCTGAGTATAAAGTTAGCAAACTTCTGATGGTTCATTTACTCACCCTAGCCACTTTGATATCATATTGGTAGAACCTCTTACCTTGTTGCCTTCCTAGATTCTTTATCTTCATTATAAAGTCAAATCCGTATTGAGATATTGCCCTTTCCAGTGCATCACTAGGTATCTTTTGTAGCATTATTACTGCATTTTGGTTCTGCAATATGTTTACACCACCCTGTTTGAAGTAGTATACATAGGCATTAACTACTGTGGCATTTCCTTCCTTTATTCTCCTTGGATTTTCCAGGGGTTTAAACATTAACTCATCCCCTGGTCTCGGCAAATATGCAGGGGAAGTACTAGAAAAATCCTCCCACTGCATATCTTCCCCTTCGCCTTCCTGTGTTGGAAGGCTCTTTTTTGGTTTTACAGGCAGAGCCATATGCCAAAGCCTGTTGTTCAGGCTTAAAAGTTTTTCGGTTTTTGCGTAAATTATATTAGCTAGTGGTATACATTTAGGTTATGCATGTGTACAGATCCATGTTCCTGTATCATCCTAAGCAACTGATACCCATCATCAAGTATAAGACTATAACTATACTTACGGATAAGATACTACAAGACAGTATCAAGTTGCGTTATCACTTGAATGAACAAAGGGTAGATATACGATTTAATGCTGATGTATTGGAGAAAATAAAAGACCCAAAGCGTATTGACGTAGTAAAGAGGATAAAGTTCACTGGTTTTGACAGTGTAGAAGAAATTGCAGATGTACTTTGTAATGACTCTAAATTTAATAGAGATTACACTAGACTATGTAAATATGGACTTGACCCGTCACACTTCAGAAAGAGGGATTACAAATTCGCATTATACTTGTACACATTATCAGTAAGATCCCGTTGGCTCGACTGGAGAATTGGTGGATATTATAATAGACTATTAGAAGAAGTACAAACAAACATATTCCTTAAGGACATAGGGAGATGGCTTCTGGTATAAAGAACTTCCAACCGAAATCACACCTAGTCCTTATGTTATGCCAATTTGACATATCGGGTTCAATACCACGTTTTTCCTCATATACAGCCTTATAAAAGTCCTCAAGTTTTATTGATGTCCTACATGACTTTGCAGTAAGTATTGATAGGAAGCACATATCATAAAAGATTAAAGGATATTCTGATTTACCTAGGTCGCCCCATCTATATGCCACATCAAAGTCATATCTATACGTTTCGACATATGACGATACCTTACTTATGAGTAAAGTCCACTTAGCCCTATTCTCTAGGATCTGTCCTCTGTAACTCCTATGTACCCCTAATGTGAAATCAACCTCAGCCCTTTCTATATGTACACCATAGTTTATTCTGTCTATTATATATTTGGCAATAGGTACAAACAATGGTGCAAGTGACTTTGCAGATGTATTAAAACACACTGGAAACCATACGTGGAATCTGACTTGAAATGTATACTCTGTACCACGTTTCTTCGACTTATAAGGTTTCTTAGTATATACATCAAAATCAACGATTGTACCTAACGGTATTAGTCTCCTCTTGTACTTAGAAAGCATTCCAGCATTTACAAGTTCATTTCTGATTCTTGTAAATTCCCTTCCACCTCTATGTACTCTTGTAAATGCAGTTCCATCTAGCATGTATAAGTATGTGTATATTGCATCTCTACTTACATTTACACATTGATCAATATTGACATATGGCATTCAACCACCTAGCAAACGTCTACATCTACTTCCTTGTAATATGTATCTATAATTGCTTTTCCACTTGACTCATAATATGTTCCAGTAGCTTTTTCCTCATACAATACATCCAGCAAATCCCTGGCAACTTTTAACCTTGCAATGTCATAATCTATCCTCCATGGGTCATCCCCTAAGTACTGTCTTATTGCAATTGCACTCTCAGGTGTAATTTCAAATGGTAAGTACAACCTCACATGAAAGCCCTTTCGTGTCCTAGTTATTCTATAAGTACCACCTACCCACTTTGCCAAGTACTTTGACTTACAAATAGTATATATGGCATTCCAATCCCTATTATCAACATCTATACCGATATACATGAAAATTACCTCGGCGATACTTCATATAAGTACACATATGAATTATAGAACGTCCTCTTCTCTAGCAACTTAGAGTTACATTGTATATTCCTAGAGAAGTCATAATTTTCATCATTAACTTCAACTGCAATCCATCCATTTCCATTACATGTAATTTGTAACTCCCTTTCACAGCCTTCACAATCTATTTTTACCAAGTCATCATGTCTTACATTTATCGTATTAAACGGCTCTAGTACGACAGTAGGTGTTTCATATCCCCTAAGTAATTCACTTACATGGTGCTTAATTGCAGGTGTAGTTGTAAATGGTAATTTGACATGCTTATGTCTACCAACAACCTTAGGCTCTACAATCACATTCTTTATCTGATTTAGGTACATGTTATACATCAGTATAGTGTAAAGCGATATATTAGGCTCAATTGCAACTACATCAGTCAAATCATATTTAGTAGCAAAGTATACTATAGTATCTCCTACATATGCACCTATGTCAATAAGTCGAACTGGTTTTATGTCAGACTTGAAGTTATAGTTACCATCCAAAAAGGTAAGACCATATGTTATTCTCACGTCTTCGGTGAAGGGTAGGTCTTCGGGTAACCACACCCTCACCTCCTTCTCCTTAACCTTATACTTTAGGATCATGAGCTGAAAAACGGTTTTCCCTCTAAAAAGCTTTACGGTCAAGGAAGAGGTAAAGCTTCCGTTTTACATAAGAATTCGGCATAAGATTTACTCCATCCTTCCTGCATCTTCTTCTTTATACACCACTCAATCTGCTGTTGCAATAACATATTAAGAAGTAAGTAACGTAACTATATTAAGTTTTATGAACTGTGGCTGGTTCACCTGTACCGATATATTAGTAGTAGCAAGTGGAAGATATACAGTATCCCATAGTATATACGCAATAGCAATTGCATATGTCGATGCAGGAAATATTAAGAATGGAGGTGTAAGTACAACTGCATTTTGTTGTATAGTGTACTGATTACCTTGTGGGATTAGTATAACTTTACCTACTCCTTGTATATTTGCTGGATTCAAACCAATTGTACTTTGATATAGACTTATGTACAATTGATTATTGAAGTTTAGTAAGTCAGGTGAGTAAAGTATAAGTGATGTTATTAGAAATAGTGCAATACTGCCTTGATAACTGCCGAAGTACTGACTTGCTAATGATTGGCATGTGACATTCTGTGTGTTACTCTGTATCTGCGTTATCTTACTGGATAGATTAGTACATGTGCTTATGAATTGTTGTTGCATATATGGTACAACAAGTTCATTTCCAACTGTAATTGTAATAGTCCATGACACTGATACAAACGATGTACTAGACTTAGATATAGGATTTACAGTTACATGGGCTATTGGATATGCAAGTACACCGTTATATGTAGCAAATAAGTACAACTCATTAAATGTATATGCAGATGAAGATTCATCTATTGCATGTAGTACAAGAGTACTGCTACTTTGTAAGAATTGGAATGACTCAACTGACATAGGCATAGTATTTACTATACTACCATCATTCAGAAGTACAAGGTAAACTAAATTTGGAAATTGTGTAAAGCCAGTGTAAGTGTAACCACCTACTGCACCTGCACCATTCTCCAGTAATTGTGCAACTAGGTACAGAAAATCATTTGACATTGCATTATGTGTAACCACAATCATATCCTTAGTCTCAATTTCAACATTATGCTTTAGCAATTGCAATCACCTAAGGTACACTACTCTGTTGTAATGTAATTGCACCATATGGTAACTTTAACGTTATATTAAACGGATTACTACTGTTCAATAGTACAGTTACATTTTGCACGTTAATTACTGCCAATGGTATAAGTCCTATGCCTTGTATAGATACAAGTACAAGTGCTATTTGTGGTTGTGCTGTTATATTTACATTGAAGTTGTAAGTTGCATATACATGTTCTGAACCTACTGCCAATTGTCCTGACACAAAGCCTTGTGGAAAAACATATACACCAGCTGAATTTAGACAACCATCGAAGAATTCAACTCCAAATATACCCACGAATTGCGGTGGTGTACCTGTCTGTTGATATAGTTGGAAGTACTTATTTAAATAGCAAGATATCGGGTAGTTATTCAAGTTCTGTAAGTTCTGTATATTTGGTACAAGTAGTAATGCCCATACGAAATTGAAAACTGATGTTGCACAGTAAAATCCAGGATTGAAATTACCCTGATTACAGGAAGTACAAGATGGCAAGCAGGAGTATATGAATGAACTCTTAGTATGTACAAATGGTACATAACTAGTTATTGTCTCAGACCATGTTATTTGTATTATGTCATGTTCACCCTTAGTAAATGGACTTGGAAGAGTGAAAGTTGATATCGGCATGAATAACCTATTCGCTACCACAGACCATAATTGGATTGTATCAAATGTATATGTGGCAGGTGTGGAGTCACTTCCAATGAATATAGCATTTGTAACTTCATTATTAGCAGTAAGTTGATCATTAAATCCATTCAGTGTTGTAGTAATGCTATTTACTACTGCACCATTACTTAGAAAAAGTATTACAATGCTATCTGGTATGCCGAATTGTGCAATATATTGCGATTGTGCATATCCACTCGTCTGTAGCTGTCCTAGTACTACTGTACCAAGTAAGGATATCGCAAATTCTTCTGTAATATCATTATGAGAGTCATAAAGTACCTTGTTATTAACCTTGATGATTACATGCCCCTCAAGTTTAGGCTCAATATTGAGCTGAATCATAATATCACACTACCTTGGTTATTAGTCACAAAGTTTATAAGTGCACTTACAATTATGAGTAAATTCGATGATTGTGTATTCAAATTATTCTGAGACACAGTCATAATGTATTGACCTAGAAGGTAGAGAAGTGCTGAAAGTGTTGATATAGTACTAGATGTATTAATGTATGCTACCACGCCCACGCCTGTCTCTGGAGACGATGTAAATACAGGTGTCACTTGTGGTGTACTAATTATCTGGAGTGTAGGCTTTGTACTTGTGAGCTGTATTGGAGTTGAGAAGTACTGCTGTGGTATAAATAATTGCATAATGATCTGGGGTATACTATCAGATATTGCGAATACCTGTGCACCTTGTATTATAGATGGTAGTTGTATCGTTATTGTCCATTGGACTAACATTTGACCAGACTGTGTAATAGCATTTTGTAACTGCAGTACTGCTACTGGATAGTTACCGACATTTGTCGATATCCATAGTTCAAGTGCCTCTACGGGTTGTGGTACATTTTGATTTGCAAACGTCATATTCACTTGTTGATAGCCATTCTGAATATTTAGCTTAGTTAGACTTAGCAGTGTTCCAATAGGCTTTGCAAG
>Ga0080004_1134696_pt1 | contig 10326 bp, 9 predicted proteins | sample WasSprMetagenome_FD_69207 | JGI IMG/M metagenome (GOLD analysis project Ga0080004, IMG submission 69207) | Sulfidic aquatic microbial communities from Washburn Spring, Yellowstone National Park, USA - WS (SPADES assembly) (version 2) | ecosystem: Environmental > Aquatic > Thermal springs > Hot...
TGCTCTTTTTGGAGTATTTTGCGATGTAAGAGAAATTTCTCTATGTATAGAAGGTGATAATGTAGGTAATGGTGCTGGCGATGAAATCCATCCCCATGGATTTATGGGGATTGGCATTACTAATGTTTTCTTGCCGACCCCGCGTGATTATCCCCATAGATTTATGGGGATTGGTCTTACTATTTTCTCCTTGCCAATTCTCTTTATTAAATTATGAAATGAGTAAAATTATTCAGTTTATAAGTGGAGGTCCGCCGCTGTTGCAGTCTGTTTCTACTAGTTTGTATAAAGGTCTCTTTATAGGAATTCTCTTATAATAGAATCTATTTAGAGAATTTTAAATTATATCATAAGAGACGTTATGGCGGTGGCGCGCTGCAACTGCGTTTCCGGGCCGTTATTCAGTGAATAAGCTTATTAACTCTATTATCTGAATAAAAAGTGGGTGAGCGGTGGGTGGATCGGAAGTCAGGTGGTTCGAGTAGAACTACTGTGTCAGTGTCTGCTGAGGTTAAGGCAGCATTGGACGGGCTTAAGGTCCTTGTCGGGGCTAGGACCTACGACGAGCTCTTTAAGAAGCTTCTGGAGGCATTGGAGGAGTGCGACAAGCTGAAGACGCGAACGGAGGTGCGTAGGCTGCTCTGCAGCGAGCTACATGAATCAAAGGCAACACTGCCGGGCTGGATAAGGCTACTGGCGTCCAAGCTGAGCAGGGCGGACGCGCTGGTGCTGGCATCCGAGTACCTCGCGCCGATCCCCGGCAGCGGCGGTGAGTACACAGTGGACAAGGAATCTAAAAGATAGAATTGAAAGATCCCCTGCGTTAGCTGTAGTACCCTCAGCTTCCTCAGTACGTATCCCCGAATCTAAAAGATAGAATTGAAAGATCCCCTCAGTACCGCTGTAGTCGCTAGCCTCGTTACCGGAATCTAAAAGATAGAATTGAAAGAATTACTGGGTAGCGTCAGATTGGCTGAGTAGTTGCCTGAAGAGTGAATCTAAAAGATAGAATTGAAAGTTTAGTATTGGAATTAGTTATGGAATAGATATGCAGAGGAATCTAAAAGATAGAATTGAAAGCCATTACTACCTTGCTGAACCTACCGCTCATAGCAGCGCCAAGAATCTAAAAGATAGAATTGAAAGACCCTCGCATTCATCCCTAGTAAGTATGCGCTTCACATCAACGAATCTAAAAGATAGAATTGAAAGATCGCCTTTACTAGACACTAGTATCTCGCAAACATGGGAGAATCTAAAAGATAGAATTGAAAGTAACGAACCCCCTTGTGATGTAGACCGTGTCCCCCTTCCTCGAATCTAAAAGATAGAATTGAAAGCTCTTAGCGTTAATAGAGCTAGGCAAGTCTGCTGATGCGAATCTAAAAGATAGAATTGAAAGGAAGAGTATGCTGAAATACTGCTCCAAGCAAAGGACGAAGAATCTAAAAGATAGAATTGAAAGTCCTCCCAGATCCAATTCGCTAGTTCGGTAAGGTCATCAGAATCTAAAAGATAGAATTGAAAGACGCGAACCACCTGCTCCTCCTAGCGGCCCCGCCGCCGGGGAATCTAAAAGATAGAATTGAAAGTATGATGTGGTAGAAGGGGGTGGTGTAGCGTGTGCCCGGAATCTAAAAGATAGAATTGAAAGTCACAGGTGCTGCAGTTTCCGTCGGAACACCAGCCGAATGAATCTAAAAGATAGAATTGAAAGGTATCCCCTTTCACGTTCCTTTTCACGTTTTTACCCCATGGAATCTAAAAGATAGAATTGAAAGCCACATTCTTAGCGAGGAACGCTAGGGCGTTCCACTGAATCTAAAAGATAGAATTGAAAGAATGTCTTTCGCCGGGTATGTTATCGCCTTATTCATCTTTCGAATCTAAAAGATAGAATTGAAAGTTTGGTGAAGACTAAATGATAAGTAAAGTAATAAAAGTCAAGAATCTAAAAGATAGAATTGAAAGAGGGAGTATGTGGAGAGGGTATTCCAGTACACCCACACAGAGCTGGAATCTAAAAGATAGAATTGAAAGGTCAGCGGATCGTAAACGACCCTCTCCTGTAATAGTGATAAGAATCTAAAAGATAGAATTGAAAGCAATGCCTCCTCCATCTCCACGTCTCTGTCCATTTCTGTCTCCTGAATCTAAAAGATAGAATTGAAAGCATATTCACAAGGGCGGATGCCCAGCGGAAGCCCCGGACTGAATCTAAAAGATAGAATTGAAAGTCAGAGGCTATGGACAGGAAGACACCCACTGCTATCGGAGCCACTGAATCTAAAAGATAGAATTGAAAGAAGCTAGCGTAGTGAAGGGCGAGGCTGAGGGGTAGCAGGGAATCTAAAAGATAGAATTGAAAGGCTCTATCCACTTTATTGTGGGGGCTCCCCCAGCGGTGGATAGAATCTAAAAGATAGAATTGAAAGTCATGTTGCTGAAGATGGCGACGTTAAGGAGACTAGTCGAATCTAAAAGATAGAATTGAAAGCCGTAGAACCCTCCCCGACTAGCGGGGGGCAGGGGGAGGAATCTAAAAGATAGAATTGAAAGCCTTTCTCTTTCCCTTGTTTCAAGGAAGGTCCTCTGTTTTGAATCTAAAAGATAGAATTGAAAGTTCTCCTAGCCAGCCCGAGCAGGGCTAGGGCTATGATCACCAGAATCTAAAAGATAGAATTGAAAGACAGCGGTACTATCGCAACTGTCACGCAGAACAACGGCGGTGAATCTAAAAGATAGAATTGAAAGAACCCAAAAAGAAGGAATCGATGATGTAATTAAAATAATTGAGAATCTAAAAGATAGAATTGAAAGTAGCTCATAATAAGCCAGTACTGGCGCCCGTCAGACAATTCAATGAATCTAAACGATAGAATTGAAAGATCTGGTAAGCTATGTTGGTTACGTCCACACCCACCTCCTCTGAATCTAAAATCTGAAAAGATAGAATTGAAAGTACTGCCTTATGGATGTAGTTAAGGTTGTAACGTACTTAGAATCTAATTGACAAAGCTAAGTATTAGAGGAGGTGAAGTCCGTTCTCAATGGTACGATGATAGAAGCTGATCCAGATGCCAATAGCAAGGTTGTATCTAGCTCACTTGCCTAGCGTGGAGTTTGGTAACGCTTAGGGGAGTTAATCAGGTCCTAGAGGACTAAAAGGATTTTCTTAGGGGGATCCTCCAGAGAGCTCTATGAGACTGTGCTAGATTCGCTTTAGGGTATGTTGAGACCGCCTAATCGATTGGCTCGTCCAGCCCCCCTCGAGTTTTGCATACTCTCGTATCGAGCTATTGATACTATACATCTAGACCGGTGAAATGAGTATTTATTAACCTAGGTACAGAGTTTCTAGAGGAGGTTAGTATGCAACCCATCCACTACTCCAGCTTAAGTGAGGAAGAGGTGTCAGCGGTGAGAAGCATAGCTCGCGGGTTAAGCTACTTCGCTCGGGAGAGGGCTTACGGGTATATAGACCGGGTGGCTAACGCGTTCTCCGTAACCACGCTGAGGCAGGTTCTAACCGAGTTCCTGAGGGACCTTAAGAGTGAGCAGGATCGAGGTGCGGAGGTCTTCATGCCCTCAGCAAAGGATGTTGAAACCTTCCTGAAGCTCGCTGAGAGGGACCTGAGCATAGCTAAGGTTGTAGCCTCCCTAGCCCTCGCGTACTCGTGGACCCCACGTGGGGGGCAGGGAACCCCTGAGAAGAGTACCGGAGGTGGTGGCTAATGGTGTTCCTCTCACTAGCCGCTAGGCTCGAGGTTAACGTCGAGGCCTTCAACGCCGTCGAGACCGTGGGTAACCTAGCGAAGCATAGGAGGGCCCCTATGGTAGTACCGACCAGCGGTGGTTACCGACTGGTGTACGTTCCGGCAGTTAGCGGGGAGTCTCTAGCGAACGCCTATCAGAGAGCCTTAGTCGAGGTAGCTAGGGTGGTTTATAGGAGCGAGAAGCTTAGACCCCCGCTTACTGAGTGGGATGAGAGGTGCGAGTTCTCGAAGTTCATGGACAACGCCCACCTAACTAAGTCCCTCAGGGACCTCCTGGGGCTGGACAGTAAGGAGGGTGGTGAGGCTAGGAAGGGTAGGGGTAAGTCCTCTAAACAGGAGACTACCCGCTCCGTTCAGGATCTAAAGCACGAGTTCGAGAAGATAGCCATAGCTGAGAGTATAGTAGCTGATATCGGGGGCTTCCTCTACGCTGAGGAGACCCCGGTCAAGAGGACCTCCAGGTTCTACGTAGGGTACCTACTCCCGGTCTACGACGCCCTGGACTCCCTAGCTATAGAGGCTCAGTTCCACGCGAGGCACATGCCGGCCGAGACCGTAAAGGAGAGGGAGGCTGAGGCGGGTGAGGAGAGGGCTAGGCGGGCCCAGATGATATACTACGTTGAGGTAGCCTCAGCAGTCTACGGGCTCTCGTTCGCCCTGGATGTAAGTGGTATAGGGATTACCTCACTAGTAAAGCTAGAGGAGGCCGTAAATAGGGAGGAGAGGGCTAGGCGGGTCAGGGTAGCTCTAGGAGCTCTGCAGCTATTGTTCACCGGGGTAGGCTTTGGGGCAAAGCTAAGTAGGTTCACCCCCGTAAAGAGGGTGATCTCAGCTATAGCTACAGTAACCCACCCACACCCCTTCACGGTATCACCACCGCAGCTCAGCAACTACATTAGCGAGACCGTTAGGAGGGTCGCAAGCTACCGGGGCCTCACGGCTAAACTAGGGGTTACCCCAGAGATTAGGGTGGTAACGTACGGAGAGGAGGTTAAGAACGTTGAGGGAGTTACCAGTAGTACCACCCTGGAAGAGTTCTTCGAGAAGGTCACGAGCGCTACCCTAGACCTCTTCGGGAAGTTCGGGTAGGCGGTAGCTTATGGGCTTTTTCTATATTAGGGTCCTCCTTGTCTTCCACTGGGGGCATAGTAGTAGGAAGTACGTATCCAGTAAGACTAGGGAATCGTACCTGGTACCCCCTCCAACAACGCTAATAGGGGCACTCTCCTACGGGTACGCTAGGGTTAGAGGGCTACCGGAGGAGAGTGGTAGTGTAAGCGCCGCTGAGCTGATCAGAGAGAACATCCTTTCGGTAAACGCTAAGGTTCTATCACCGCTCTTCCACTACGCGGACTTAACAAGGGTGTGGTGGTTCAGGGAGAGGGAGAGCATGGCTAAAACAGATGCTGTAGCTGTAGGTAAGACATACACCGGCGTCAAGGATGGGGGGAGCGTCGACCTCGAGGTAGTTTACATATTCAGGAAGGACCTGAAGCTGGAGAAGCACCACCTACTGGAGGCTGCTTACTCAATCATTAGGGTGGGTGGTTCGAGGGGACTGGTCTCGGTAGTTGAGGTGGACTACGGGGAGGCCTCAGAACTTGATGTAAGAGCGGCTCGCACAGGGTTCTCCACCTGGTCGGACCTCATAGACCTAGGGGGTGTAGGACTACCTCTACTAAGAGAGCTGGTAGTGGACTATAGGCGAGTAAAGGTCAGTGATTACACTAATGCACCACTAAGAGAGCACGTCTACATGTACAGAACGGATGTACTGAAACCAGTGGAAGTGGAGGTGGCCCTCAAGGCGGGAGCTCTACCCCTGTTGGTTGGAGACGAGGTGGTAGTCGTTGAGCCGTAGTCGGGGAATAAGTGTAGAGTTACCCCCGGAGGGTCTACTCATAAGGGAGGTAGCCACCACGGCTATCAACGCGTTGAGCTACTTCGGGGGGATGGAGGTGAGGACTTATGGAAACCTGGTAGAGCTGCAGTGCGAGGACTGTGACTACTCCCTGCGGAGGGCTAGCGAGGGATTAAAAGACGTTCTAAACCTTAAGCTCTCAAAGGGGGTCCGCTGGCCTCCTATACACGTAAACGATAGAGGTACCCTTCGGAAGAGTAAGGTAGTGGCCGGTAGAGTTAGTGCTCTACAAAGCTATGCCGACCTGGTTGCTGAGTTTGTTAACTGGCTACCGAGACTCCTCAACAAGGACCTTAGGCTAAGCTATGGAGAGACCGAGCTAGTTCTCGGAGATGGTGGTATGGCACTACCCCAACTCCTTAAGGTCGAGCTCTACGAGGGGTCGCTGACGTTCGGTAAGCCCTACGTAGGTGAGCTCGAAGTTCGTCTAGACGACCGCTGGCTCTCCCTACTTGCGGCAGGTCTTGCGGTAGCCTACGCAGGTTATATAGAGCTAGTAACGATTCCGGAGGTCCTTGAGAGCAGGAAGACCTTCGCCTCCCTGACCTCGGTAAAGATCGCCGAGCTCCTTGAAGGGGCTAGGATAGGTCCGGAGATACCCTACATTCTCTACGTACACGTGCTGGCGAGTATCCTAGCTGAGAGGAGCTTTAGGGTCTCCCGTACCGCGGGACTTACCGAAAGTCTCGCAAAACTCTTCGAGGACTACGAAGTACCAGGAAGCTCTGCGAGGTTCAGGGTCCACCGCCTAGACTTCGATGGGAGGACGTACCGGGAGGTATCACGCGAGGACATAGCGTTCAACGCGGCGGTTCTCGAATTCCTTAGGAAGGTTGGTGACAGAGAGTGCTTGGAGCAGTTAAAGGGTTTTATCCGCATAGCATCCCGCGCCGGTATCGATACTACAGCATCGAAGGTCTTAAACGCCGTTACGTACCTCTACGAGGCTATCCAGGGAGCTAAGGAAGCCGCGTTTGTAGCATATTACCTAACTAGGGTAGTAGCGGAGGTCTCAGAGAGAGTGAGAGCCCCATTTACACGTATGTGCGCTGAGAAAATTATTGAAGCCTTGGTGCCTGTCGGTGCTACGACTTAGAGAACTGTACTCCGAACTAGTTAGTAGAGGTTTCTTCAGGTCTAAGGAGAAAAGGGAGTTCCTTGAGGAAGTAGTCCTGGAGGCCGTTGAGGCGGGTATTAGGGATAGAAAGCTTGTCGTAGTTAGAGCTCCACCTGGTATAGGTAAGACAGCCATCTCCGTTACCCTTACCGCGTCTCTGCTTACTGGGATGGTTGAGGAGTTCCTGCAACTCATCCATGTAGTCCCAACGAGAGCTCTAATAGAAGATTTAAGGAGGAGCGTCGTTGAGGGGTTTTCCAAGGTACTTGGGGATAAGGGGCTAGCTACGAAAATTGTTACGCGTCAGTACGGGTTGGCTCACGAGGCCCCATACCTCTCCGGGCTCTTTACCGTAACAACTTACGACACATACTTCTACAACATCATTAAGCTACCACTAGACGAGCTTAGGAGCGTAGTTAGAGGGCTTTCCCTAGGTCACTACGAGATCCCCCGCGCAACAATACTCTCGTCGATTAACGTCTTCGATGAGGTGCACCTAGTCCTCGAAGAGGGTGGTGAGGCGGCTAAGTCCTACCTAGCGGTGATAAGGTTTCTCTGCGAAGCTGGTGTACCACCTCTCTTACTAACGGCGACCCTACCCTCTGAGGTCCTCAGGAGGGTTAGCTCTATGTCTAAGCGTGGAGTAGTCCTAGTAGACTACGGCTCATACACTAAGTTGACTAGGGATAGCTTTTACATTGGGGAGGTAAGTAAGACCCTGGAACCCGTGGACGGGGGTCTCCTGGACCTAGGCGACGGAGGCTATAGTGGGCTGAGTAAAGCCGTTCAGGAGGTGGCTGAGGAGGGGTCGGCGAAGAGGGTAGCTATAGTTGTTAACACTGTTGAAGAAGCTAAAAGGGTCTACCGCGAGCTCCGCAACCTGGGCTACAGCCCGGTACTCCTTACGTCGCGCTTGACGCCTGAAGATAAGGAGATGAAGGTGAGGTACGTCCGGGAAAACCCCAGGAGTATCCTGGTATCTACCCAGGTAATAGAGGTGGGGGTTAACCTAAGCTTTGATGCTATGATATCGGAGCTAGCCCCACCGAGTAGCCTAGTCCAGAGGTTCGGTAGGTTAGCAAGGTACCAGGAGGATAGGCACGGTCTCTGGCTAGTCTTCTACAGTAGGGACACCGTAGAGAGAGGTTCCTACGTATACGACCCTACCTTAGTGAGCTGTAGCGGGAGGTACCTAAGAGAGGTGCTTGCGGGTGGACGACGAGTTTACTGGCACCTACCTGAGGTCTACGAGCGGGAGTTTAAGGTAGTTGGGTACTCGAACCTGATAGAGGGGTGCTGGTCTGAGTACGGATGTGTAGACTCACCCCACTTACACGAAGTCCTGATAGACCCAACCGTAGACTCTACGCATGTACTTAACTTCATCGACTCCTTTAGGCTTAGAGAGGAGAACCTCTGCACCCTCTACCTTCTTCAGCAAGATGGGGGGTGTCCGGGTAGTATCGTAGAGCTCCTAGAGCTTGCGGATTCGAGAACTATCTCCATGCCCTGCGGAGTCGCTTTAGATTACGCGGAGAAGGTACTGAAGGCCTATGGGGGGAGAGGAGTTGCTGAGGTAAGGTACTCCCGGAGCTCAGGGGAGGGTCGGACCTCCAGACTTGAGTGTAGACAGGTTGATAAAAACTCCATCAACTCTCTTCGTAAGAGTCTTGGCAGACACCTCCCTGTTTTCGGGAGTACGGTAGCTATAGCGATACCGGCCGAGCTCTACGACGGGGGGGTTTTCGGTGAGGGACTTAAGGAGGTCTAAACCAGGGCTCTGCGAGGAGTACATCGCTGGTTGCGATAGGACCGTAGGGTGCGTGGAGACCCTAACCGATCACGTGAGGTCTATGGTAGACATACTGCGGGGACCTCTTAAGCGCTTAGCATCGTACGCTGAGAGGGAGTACCTCTACCTTACTACTAAGGCCTTAAAGCTAGGCGGTTCTACTACCGGTGATGCCGAGCTTGCGGAGGTCTTTCGGAGTACTAGCCTAGTAGAGGTTTTGGCGGTTTTCCACGACCTTGGTAAGTGCACCTTAAGCTCGCAGAGGAGCCTTAGGGAGAGCTGTACGGCTCCGTACCACGAGGTTACATCAGCCGCGCTGCTACTAGCCTACCTTACCTTTCTTACCTCCATAGGGGGTAGTAAACCAGCCATAGCAGAGGTAATACCCCCAGTACTATCGGTGCTCCTGCATCACCATGCAATGCGTGGTCTAAACCACCTCTACGAGCACGTACGTCGAATCAGCTTGGGCTCCGCAGACCTTGAGAGCGTTCTAAAGGGGTTACGCTGCGCTTGCGAAGTCCTAAGAGTACCGCGGGTTGAGGAGTTCAGCACCTGGATCTGGGGCATGGGTCTAGGGAGGTTTACTGAGGCCCTTAAAAGGCTTCTAGAATTAATAGAAAGTTCTAAGGGCATTAGTGATACTGGGAGCACTTCAGGGGTAACGCTAGCCGAGGTCTACAGAACCTCCATACTGCTAACAGCTACCTTAAGTGTTGCAGATAACGTGGCGGCATCGCTAAATAGGAGATACTGCGGCAGGTTTGGCGTGCAGGAGGCTCTAAGGGCTGGAACGCTGCACGGGTTCGTACGTTCCCTACTAGCTAGGGAGATCCTTAGGGACGATATCGCTAAAGCCTTTAGAAGAGCTCTAGGAGTTACTTAGCGGGCTGTGGAGTGGTAGTGCTAGCAGCTACGGTAGGGTTCGACGAGAAGTTCGTATTGAGAGCTGTAATGAGGCACGCTGATTCCCTCAAAAGGGTTTACCTAGTAACCGCTACACCTGTAGATGAGAGGGTTGCTAGAGCCGTGAAGCTCGTGGAGGAGTTCGTTAACAGAGTCCTGAAGGAGCCTTGGAGGGAGGTTAAGCTGGAGTTAGTTGAGGTTGATGTAAGGGACTTCTTTAAGGCCGTGGCAGAGCTTAGGAGAAGGTGCTTTGAGTATGGTGAGGCTACCGATACGTATGTTGTAAACCTAAGCGGTGGTATGAGAGCTCTCGTACTGGCCTTACTAGCGGCTTTCGTAATCTCTGGCAGATCCGGGGAGGTCGAGGTGGAGTTGGAGAACTTTAGCGGGGTAGTTCGTTTCGGTGCCGAGCTTTTTAGATGGCCCGGTTTAGGGGATTACGATAGGAGGATAATTAGGAGCCTGGCCCAGAGGGGTAGGGCTACCTACAGGGAGCTGCTAGCAGATACCGGTATACCTAGGGCAACGCTATTCAGAACCCTGAAGAGTCTCAGACTGAGGGGGCTTGTAAAAGCTGAGGTGGTTGGAAGGACCTCGTACTACAGCCTAACTGAGGTAGGTAGGGCGTACGCCTAGCTAAACCCCCATGGCGGGTAGCGGGAACATATCCCTAAGTCAGCCTACGGGGGGTGGGAAGCACTATCACTCCACGACCCCTCCGTAGACTACGTCCACCCCCGGCTCGCGGGGCCTCTCCAGGGCCTCCCTATCTATGGTCACAGCTACCAGCATCCGCCTGTCGGCCGTTCTC
>Ga0080004_1123429_pt1 | contig 10313 bp, 8 predicted proteins | sample WasSprMetagenome_FD_69207 | JGI IMG/M metagenome (GOLD analysis project Ga0080004, IMG submission 69207) | Sulfidic aquatic microbial communities from Washburn Spring, Yellowstone National Park, USA - WS (SPADES assembly) (version 2) | ecosystem: Environmental > Aquatic > Thermal springs > Hot...
TGTAGTACAATACTGCGAAGACCTCAATCTCCCTACTTTATTAATACTCCCAAAACATCCCGAGACCAAGGCCATAACATCCATACAAACAACACAAAACAACAGCCCTTTAAATATAACGCCTTATTTGGACACTATCAAAGTCTATTTATATGTTGCAAAGAATTTAAATTTTAATATAATTGCTATATCTATTTAAAATTTAACTCGAAAAAATTGCTTAAAAAGTTCATTCCCTTTCTTAATTATTTTATTAATTCGTAAAAGGGATATGGACACTGCTGTCGAAGATCTTATGACTTCCTTTTTTAGTGTTACGGGTTCAATAATCCCTAAATCAATAGTGTTTACAAGATTTCCAGAAGCGCTTATACCAAACCACGTACCTCCTTTTGAATGTAATGTAACAAGGTCAGCTAAAGCATCGATAGGGTTCATCCCGGTGTTTATTGCTAATAATTGGGGGATAATTTTAAAAGCTTCTGAAAACTTCATAACAGCGTATTGTTCTACTCCAGAAATAGTTTGTGCCCACTTATTTAAGGCTAGGAATAATTCAACTTCTGTCGCCCCTCCCCCTCCAACTACGGCTAGCTCGAGTAAAGCATTTTTAACTTGTCGAATAGCTTTTTCCACTACCTTGCCGTAGGCACGAGTTATACCTTTGGCTCCCCCGCGAACAATAATTGACACACATTTAGGATTCCTGCATTCTTCTACGAAAACCTTGTAGGAGCCGTCTATATATCTTTCTTCAACAAGCCCCGCCCAACCGAGATCTTTTTCAGACATATCTTCTACACTCCCTATAATTCTTCCACCCGTAACTTTTGATAACAATTCTAAATCCTCCTTATCAACATTCCTAACTACCAATATCCCTTTATCCGCTAGTCTTCTCTGAGCGTCAGGGTCGACGCCTCTACCGGCAAAAACTACGTTAGCTCCACTTTCTATAATTTTGTTTATAATTTCTAAACGTAGGCGGTTTTGTTCTTCGAGGTAAGACCTTACTTGCAAAGGACTATCAATTCTTATAGTTGCTTTGCAACCCGTCCTGCCTTCTAATCCTTTTTTGAATTCATGTGTACCGATTGGATAGTCGATTAATGCGATTTTAGCATTTACAATTCTTTTTGGCATATCTCCACGGACTATGCCTCGGGGTATTACAACACCTCGAATGAGCTTTGTGTCTTCTACTAATCCTCCATATTCCTCGTAAAGCTTTATATTCAAAGGGTCAAAAGTTCCAACCGTAGTGTCCCTTATAACTCTAACGGCATTAATTACTATATCTGCCAAAAGTTTTTTACACTGTTCTGTCATGCCCGTCATGGACGTCATAGCAATATTTTTTAATGTATTGAGGTCGTCCTCGTTTATTTTTAAGGCTATTCGGTCTAAAAACTCACATGATTTTTTGCTAGCTATGGAGTAACCGTTTATGATCGCTTGAACTGAGAGTCCTTCACCTATCAACTTTTTTGCATTTTTGAGCAATCCAGATATCATTAATATAAGCGATTTCACTCCATCTCCAATGTTGGTGTAATGGGATTTTGCTGCGTCAATTATTACCCATGCAATAGGGTTTTGCGGATTTAATCCTTTTACTATTATGCTTGTTCCATCGTTTGTAAGCCTATAATTTTTATCCTCTATGATTATCTTGTAAGCGCCTTTTGGACCGAATGAAGAAGACAATAAATCCGAAATGGAAGTAACTACATCATTGATATATACAAGTGTATTATGATCTTTCATCTCCATGAATGAGTAAACAAACTTATTTAAAAATATTATTAAAGAAATTGTAGAAGTATTAAAAATAATTTTCAGAAAAATCTTACTGGAATATATAATTTTACAATTAAAAATTCATATTTTTATCTAAAAATAATCAATTTCACTTTTTGAGTAACCTACTAAAAATCAAAGCTACAATTATAATAATACCTTTTACAGCGTATTCGAGAAGCGGATTTATTTTCATTAAAATGATAAAATTGCTTATTGTTGATACGAACAATGCGCCAATGAAAAGCATAGGTACGTAGCCTGTGCCTCCCATTATGTCGATGCCTCCAATTACAGGAACAGCAATGGAATCAAGTAGGTAAATCGTACCAGCTGTATATGCGAATATATATCCTACTTGTAAAGAGTACATGAACCATGCTAAACCTCCCATAAATCCTGATAAACTATATGTAATTAACGTAACTTTACCTATCGGTACACCACTGGCAGTTGCTGCCTTATATGAGGATCCTATTGCATAGATGGAATAGCCATATATAGTCCTTCGGGCAATTATTGAAGCTGCTAATAAAATTAAAAATGTAAAGAGAATAGGAACAGAAACCGTGGGGGATGGAAGGAAAGAAAATAGACTAATAAGCCAAGGCTTAAATCCCCATATACCCATAACACCATAGTAGGAATACAAAGTAGCTAGGCTTTCAAGAATAAGCATCATCGCAAATGTTACAATGAATGGGGGTAATTTGGTTTTATATATAATAAGCCCATTAATGAATCCAAAAGTAGTGGTAATAATTAATGTTATAACTACTATTCCTGTAAAACCACCTAATAAATCTTTAAAGGGGTATAGTATTGTCATTAATCCAATTGCATGGTCAATTTGAGCACCTATTGATAGATCTATCCCTCCTCCGATGATAACGAGTGACTGACCTATACCCAATATAGTTACAACACACGTACGCAAAACAATAGATAATATGTTCGTTAAGCTCGCTGCTTTCCACCCGCTAACGAAAAAGTAAATTATTAAAAACAAAATAAATGCAACTAACATAGTGTATTTTCTGATAATATCCATTAAAGATTCTTTTAGCATGGTTATTTACCCTCTCCTAAATTTGATTTGGAATAATGCCGCACCTAAAATAAGAAAGCCCTCGGTCAAGAAGAAGAGTGTGGGTGGCAGTCCCAGAAATGTATATAACGAAGATATTGTAATAAGTAATACCATTGCAATAATTGTCTTGAAAACTCTTCCTTCTCCCCCAGCTAATGAGGCTCCGCCTATGACTGATGCCGCAATAGCCGTAAATTCTTGCCCCAAGGCCACCCACTTATACCCACTTGTTGTCCAGCTAGTCAGTAGGATGCCTCCAATAGAGGCAGAAAAACCTGAAAAACTATAAATAATGTACTTTATTAACTTTACATCGACGCCAGATATGTATGTCCCATATTCATTTCCCCCTACATAATAAATATATCTTCCTATAGGAACCTTAGTAGCAAGAATTTCTAAACTAATCACAGAAATTAAAATCAGAATGATCGCTGTAACAGGTGGAGTTTCAAAAGATATTATGTTAAATGATGAGAAATGTGAAGGTACAGGTGTTGGTTTAACCCCTAAATACTCGGCCAGCCCTTGAGCAATCCACATTGTGCCAAGAGTCGCGAGGAAAGGAGGGATACCTATATTTACCAAAGTCCCGCTCAGTACGCCGAAACCTAGCCCCATTAATAAGGTTAAAACGATAGCTATCAAAGGTGACTGAAACATTATCATGAAATAAACTACTATTACCGATGATAGGCATGCAATTTGACCTACTGACAAATCAATACCTCTACTAATTATTACGAGAACCTCACCTAAGGCTAAGAATCCAAGACAAGCAGTGCCGCGTATAATTGTGTAAATCGTGGCTGGTGACAAGAATAATGGATTACTCAGCTGTCCAGCAACGACTATGATGACTAAGAAGAAAAATAATGAAAAATCAGAAAAAATCTTACCTAATTGGTGCAACATGTCGACTCACCCCACTAACCTAAACCTATCAAGTTTCTAATTACTTGTTCTGGGTCCGTTGGTCCTACAAATTCTTTAAATATTTTACCTTCTTTCATTATTAATATTCTGTCAGCAATAGAAGTTGCGTCCCCTGCTTCACCCGTAACAGCTAAAACAGCACCTCCATTTTCAGTAAATTCGTTGAAAATACTATAAATTTCTACTTTACTTCCTACATCTATACCGGCTGTCGGTTGTTCACATACTATTAATTTACATTTTGTTAACAAACTACGCATAAGAACTACTTTTTGCTTATTTCCTCCACTTAAGAATCTAACTTCTTCGCTGGGAGACTTATAAACCAACTTAATTATTCTTGCCATTGAAGCAAATTCAGTAATATTTTTATTTAAATTTATATATAAATTTCGGGTCGTCAAAGAATTAATCCTTGAAATATAACTGTTTTCCAATATAGGTCTAATAGGAAATATCCCTTCAGCTTCTCTATCACCTGGAACAAACCCTACTCCGTGTTTTACCGCATCATTTGTGTTTTTAGGATTATATTTATACCCGTTAAGGTACATCTCGCCACTCCTTATTGGTATAAGGCCAAATATTGCCCTGGCCAATTGCTCCTTACCCGAGTCAGGCAAACCCACGATATACACGATTTCACCTTCTCTTATTTCTAGATTTATATCTTTAATGATATGGTTAATAGAAACATTTTTCAAAATAAGTAATTCTTTGCCAACCTCAACCTTTTGCCTATAATACTTTCTGTCTGCTTTTTTTCCCGCAATTGCTTTTACAATCATCTGCAAATCTGTCTCAGAAACCTTTGCATGCATTACTTTTTCTCCATCCCTAAGTACTACAACCTCATCACCAATCTCGAAAACTTCTTCCGGATAGTGAGTGACAAATAAAATCGAGTAATTTTTCTCCTTTAACTCCCTAATTAATGATAGTAATAGTCTTTTTTCAACGATGCTTAATGGTGTTGTAGCCTCGTCAATTAAAAGGGTATGGCAACCTTTACTGATAGCTTTTGCCATGGCAACGATAACTTTTTGCCAAGTAGTAAGCTCAGCTACAGGTTTTTCTGGATCTAGTTCTAAATTAAAATAAGAAAGTAATTCCTTTGTTATTCTTTTTACTTCTTGTCGATCGATAAAAATTTTATGCTTCTTTCGTTCAGATCCTAAAAAAATATTTTCCATTATAGATGCTTGAGGGACTAGATCAAGTGTTTGATGAACTGCTGCTATTCCATAATCTCTCGCTACTTTAGGTGAACTTAACCTTACGAGCTTACCATTTATATATATCTCTCCCTTATAGTCTGGAAATATGCCTGAAAGTACCTTTACAAAGGTACTTTTTCCTGAACCATTTTCGCCTAATAAACAACATACTTGTCCATCTTTTAGCTCCAACGAAAAATTTTTTAAGGCATAAACACCAAAAAAAGACTTAGATATGTTTTGGGCAACAATCAAGGTGCTTTAGCCCCCTTTGCTTTAGGCAGGCCACTTTTCTAAAGGCTTCTGCGTGGCATATGGATTTTCGAAAATCTTTCTGACAGGCGAGTCTTTTTCATAGTAAGGTATCTGATAAACTTTTAAAGCCTCTTTTCTAGCACTAATCCCTTCGGACTCCTTAAGGCCTCCCCACTCTAATGGAAGGAAAATAGCCTTTTCCGTCTCTGCTTTTGGTATATTTTCTTCTAACCATCGTTTCATTGTTGGGTCTCTGCCCGTAAAGTATCTTGCTTTCACTTCGTAATATGGTTGAGGAAAGTCAAATTCCCCATTTAAGTATTTTATTGCATATGAAATAGCTGGAATTGCAAACGCTGGACCAAATTCAGCGACTCCTAACCATTTAGTCTCCTCCCAGTTAAGAGTAGCTTTTAATGCTTCTACATACCCGTCGTGTGAGGTAATTGCAATCTCTTCTCGTCCTCTTTCTTTCATTGCTTCCTTAGCACCCATACCTTCAGGGTCATTATGAGCATTAAGCACGTTTATATAGTTCTTGGGGTAAAGTTCAAGCCAATCCCTCATTATTTCATATGCAGCCTTTGTTTCCCATTTGCCATCCCGACAGTCTATTATTCTTATGTCTGGGAAATTCTCAAGAGTAAAACGCAGACCTGAAGCACGGTACTTCGCTGGAGTGGCACCCATAAGACCAGTGATTTCAACTACGTGACCTATAGGTTCACCATAGGTCTCTCTCAAATATTCAGCTATCATAAAACCGTTTTGAACCCCATTAAATACATCATCCCAAGCAAAATGGGCTAAATAGTACGGGTTACTTTTAGGCGGACGTACAATTTCTCTGTCAATCATAAAAAGCGGAACTTTTTCCTTTTCAGCTAAATCTGCAACAGGATCGAGTGGAGCTGCCTCAAGAGCGGTCATTATAAGAATATCTGGATGAGTTGCTATTAATGCTTCGACATCTCTTAACTGTTTAGCCGCATCGCCGTATGCATTTACATGAGTAAACTTTGTTCCAAACCGTTTTCCGAATTCTGACATCCAGTCGACAAACCACTTCTCGAAAAGTATTCTCCAGTCCGCTTCTAGACTACAATTTGAAAGGGCCAAGTAGTATTTAGCTTTAGGAACAATATCGCTCACTGAACCTATACCGGGAAATTCTAAGGGAAGCCCCTTAAAAGGTGACTCGCCCGGTGGAGCAGGTTCCCTAGGTTCACGAACACGGATACCCGGAAGTGTAGTTGTCGCGGCAGTCGCAACAGGGGATGTAACTAGGGTTGTAACTGTTTCCTTAACAGTGGTTGTGAAGGTCTTCTCGATAATTTCAGGTCCTTTCATATAGTAGCCAGCAAGTCCGCCGATGACAAGACCTGCTGCTGCACTACCAATCATCTTTAATGCTGCTCTTCTGTTATTTTTCACACTCATACCATTACTCACCAGAAAATACCTATCAACTATTTAATAAACCTTACGTTTTCAAAATGTGATAGTGTCCAAATAAGCATTTTTGCTCACCTCCCTGCCCTCGCGGCTTGATAGTATAGCGTGAATAGGCTTAGGAATAGTTTTAGGTAGTTTATTCCCTGTATGTGGTCTCTTGCGCTCATCTTGTGGTGGAATACCGCCGTCCTCTCTTTTAGGTATCTGAAGAATCTTTCAACCCTATTCCTCATGCCGAACTTTTCATGCCTATACTCTAGGCCAAGCCTCTCAAGAGCCCACCTATACCATGGACCCCTATCGACTATGACCAACGGCTTGTTGGTACACATCTTTAATGCCTTATTGAGGAATGATGGGGCGTTTAGGCTGCTCCTACCATAAGACGCCTCCAGGGCCAATAATTCCTTTGAATCCACGTCTACCGCGGACCACACGTATACATGGACTCCCTTAACGGATAGCTTGGTCTCATCAACCGCTATACACCTCCTATACCTAGGCTCCGTAGCAACCCTGACCTCAGATACCTTCCTAGCAAGGTAGTGTACCGCCGACTTGCTTATAGGCTCCAAAGCCAAGCTAAGGACCTTGGAGACCTTCCTACAGCTACCATGAAACATGTAGTCCAATACGGCTAGGACCTTAACCTCCTACCTTTTTATTACGCATAAAACAGCCCGAGACCAAGGCCACAACATCCATACAAACAAAACACATCAACCGGCCCTTAAACATAACGCCTTATTTGGACACTATCTCAAAATGTGTGGACATTCATCCTTTATTTAAGATTTTCTTTATTATCTCTACGTTTCTTCTCTATAAATGCCTTGTACCCCTCTATCATGGTCTTACTTTTACAAACAATGCTCGTAAACAAGCTTTCTAGCGTAATTCCATTTTTTAAATTCAAGTCGCCACCGTATTTTATTGCTTTCTTTGCTAAAGATACTGCAAGAGGAGAATTTAAAGAAATTTGTTTGGCAATCTCTGTTACTTTTTCGTCAAGAGCATCAAATGGAACGGCATGGTTAACTAATCCTATCTTTTCTGCTTCTTTACCGTCTATAAAAACACCGGACAAAATTAGTTCTAAAGCTTTACCTAAAGAGATGAGACGAGGAAGTCTCTGGGTGCCACCTGTTCCAGGGAAAGCGCCTAATTTTATTTCAGGAAAACCAAGAACGGCATTTTCAGCAGCTATCCTTATGTCACACGCTAAAGCAAGCTCTAAACCTCCACCCAGACAATATCCATGAATCTGAGCAATGATTGGCTTTTCATAATAGTATATCATATTAAAAACTTCATTGCAAATAGTAGTATAGCGTGGGACAATATATTTCTCTTGAGTGGCGTGCTTTGTAAGTATTTCATTCCATTCATTAATATCAGCACCAGCGCAAAATGCACGTCCTGCACCACTAATTATGATGACTCTAAAATCTTCGCTATACTCATATTCTTCTAAAATAGATTTGATTTCAGCCAACATAATACTATTTAAAGCATTAAGTTTCTCAGGCCTATTTAATATTAATTTAAGAATTTCTCCTTTTTTTTCAATATTGATACAAGAGTATGACATGTCTCCTTATTGAGTTATACAAGCTATTTATTAAAATTTTTTGTTGGCATTTAGCATTATGTAATAAAGTTTGCTACTTTGCTTCTCTTTATAAGAATAAGACTTATTAAACAGACAAAATTCGTCATTCTCAAGCTTTCAGGCAACGGAGCAACACTAAGTTCCCTCTCAGATCCTTTAAATTCATCTTCTAAATGAATCTCTAAAGTTTTAAGTTCGCTTTGAAGGGCTCTGACACTATTACCAAATGTAACAATTGGCTGCCTCCAATCATGACTGCCCTTAAGATTTCCGTTCCTTCGGAAGACTTTTCGCCTGGAGGAAAATTCTTCAGCATCTTACGATATGTTGAAGGAACCTGCATAAAACCCTAATGTCCATCTTTCAGTGCCAACCTTGTGATATTTCCCTTTTTCTATAATTGTAACTTTTATTCCTCGAATCGCAAGTTCCCTAGCAACAGTTGCACCCCCAACTCCTGAACCTATGATTAGGACATCACTCATCAACTTCACCAATTACTTCACCGAAAAGTGAAGAAAAGCAGCATTACCGTTTTCTTCGCAAGTCAGCGAAGTTCAGTTAAATTAAGGCGTTCCTCTTATATAAGACTTTAGCGTAACTGCAAGTTAATCAGGTCAACAGCTTGGGATGTCTGCGACCCTTTTTCTTTCCTCCTCATTAATTTTTTAGCAATCATTATTGATGGATAAATCATTAGTAGGGCTATGATTATTGTTATGTATCTGATAAACTCGCTGAGTGGTATGAGGGCTGCCCCGATCTTGACGGCTTCGACCGTCAGCGTTGTCTGGGACTGCTCTATCGGAACGTATCTCTCGGTCCTCAACTCGTGTATCGATGCAGATATGCGTATTTGTCCAGCGAGGTAGAGGGGGATTCGTCTAATCACTGCTGACCCGTCAGGGCCCGACGCCTGCTTATCGATGAAGTAGTTGCCGTAGTACGCCTCAACGCTGGCTCCGGGTATTGCCTGTCCAAAGAAGTCCCTAACAGAAACTGTGATTGTTCTTGAGGGGACGGTGAGCTCGATCACTCCGCCGTTGAACTCTCTCTTCTCAGAGACCAACAACAGGCCGGAGGGGAGATAAAGCTTGATGAGGTACTCGCTGAGTGGAAGTTTCTCCGACGTCTCTGCGACCTGAGCCGTCATCACCAATCTACGAGTCAGGTTGTAAGCCTCAGACCTAATCTCTACGTAACCCTCAAGTATGGGCTCGCCGAAGCCCCATTTCGCGAATATCCTCATCCTCGAGGCTGGTATCAATAATTCTCCGTCGATCATTTCTGAGGGCTTGAGATCCTTCTCAAGAATTGCAGGCGCGTCCTGCCAAAGCATTATTGATAGTTTGTAGTGTTCGTCCGGTATTGGAGGAGTCTCCAAGGTATCACCGTATCCCCTATACTCCCTCCTCGGCCCTGCGAGGACCCAGTAAACAGGCTGTGGCTCGCCATCAATATCTCTAAACACGATTCTCAGGCTGCAGGCCTTGCTGACTATTTCTATTATTCCAGACTTCTCTATAATTATTGAATCTTCGAAAATTTTTTCCTCCCCGAGAGTAATTGCTAGGACGTATTTGCCTGCTGGTATTGCTCCTAGGTTGGCCTCACCGCTCGGCCCAGTCGTAGTTGCTAGGTTCCCGATATTTACGACCGCGCCTGCTATGGGTTTTTTATCGATGGTCAAGACTCTGAGGTCTACCTTAAGTATAGGGAGCCTGACGACTGAGACCTCGCCCGCGCCTGGCTTAAGCGAGACCGTCGCAGACACTTCTCTATCTACAATCTTTGAATAATTTTTCACGAATACCTGATACTCAACCATGGGTAGTTGATGCAGTACTAGTACTCCGTCGCTTTGATATTTTTCAAAGTCCTTGATGCCTGGTCCATTTACCGTGAAGTGGGCTCCAATTGGTATGCCCTCTGCGTCTGATGCCTGGAC
>Ga0080004_1154733_pt1 | contig 10312 bp, 6 predicted proteins | sample WasSprMetagenome_FD_69207 | JGI IMG/M metagenome (GOLD analysis project Ga0080004, IMG submission 69207) | Sulfidic aquatic microbial communities from Washburn Spring, Yellowstone National Park, USA - WS (SPADES assembly) (version 2) | ecosystem: Environmental > Aquatic > Thermal springs > Hot...
GTTGCAGATTTTCTTGAAGAGAAATCTGAGAATAGAATTGATAGAATTACATCTGCTGCCGACCCCAGGGATATTGTTCGTGTCAAGCCTGGTGTAAGGTTTGGAGGAAGAATAACACTGTTGCTCTTCGACAATGATGCTGACATGATTGAAAAGTACTTGACCACGCTAGCCACTGGGCTCAGGCTCATTGAAGAGACGTATCTTGGGGCATCTGGTAGTAGAGGTTATGGCAGGGTGAAGTTCATTAAGATAGCTGTAGCTGTTGAAAAGGTGCAGAACATGGATGGTGCTCCAAAGCTTGTTGAAGTGCCTAACATTAGAAAAACATACAGCGATGTCGGCGAGTTTGAGTCAGATATTAAGAGTCTTGCTAATGCAATTAAGAGCGCCATCTTTAGCTAGCGCAAGGCTGCAAAGTCATGCCATTTATAAGAGTAGCTGTATTAGTATTTGACAAAGGTTATCATGTTGGGTGGAGAGAGCCTAAAAGAATAGTTGATCATACAACAATTCTCAGAGCCCTTATCTACACAGCTTACCTCACAGGCTCAGAAAGATGTGCAGAGCTGGTGACTCGCGGAGAGCTAGAGGCCTCAGCATTACTACCAACGACTACTGTGGGTAAGGAGCTAAGGCTGTTGGCTCCCTTCCCTAAGATACCGTGTTTAGGTAAGGCAGCGAGAATTAGGGGTTCATTCATAACGCTTTCAACACTAAAGCAAGTAATGGACTCTGTCACTAAATGTGTATCTGCAAAAGGAGTCCCAATAGTGCAAGAAGTGCAGATAGATAGAATTGCTATTAATTGTACTAGTAGTGCTGTGGAGCTCTTAGAGCTTAAGAAGGTCAAGGGAGTTGCATGTGTAGATGAAGAGTGTAGTAAAATAGCTCCTCATATACCAGAAGAGCTCTTTACATTTGTTACTGAGTATAGGAATAGGATTGACAGATTAAGCGGTAGTGCAGATGTTTACGAGGTCTACGGGGCAAAGCCATTTACTCCTCTATGGCTAGCCTTTAGGGGTAGTGAGGAAGCTATTAAGTGTAGTCTTAACTTGCTTGAGGCTCTTCAGAAGTTTGGTATTGGTGGCTTGAGGAGCAGGGGCTGGGGAAGATTTAGATTAGAATTGGGCTTGGCTATAAGAAGTGAGGACCTAGAGGTTCTAACAAGGTTTAGTGGTTGGGTGCAGGGATACAACTACACCCTCGGATTTATGACGCCAGGGAAATGGATGGACCCAGCAGGCTCTTACGCAACTAGAGAGGTTGTCATGGGTAGGTCAGGTCCTTCAATAAATGAGTATAGACTGCCCCTGGTCTACGTAATGGATATTGGAAGCGTTGTATATGCTAAAGACATTCCTAAGCCACATGCTCTTCACATTGATGATGGAAGAGCTGTGCTAATGTTTAACCCGGTGGTGATACATGCATAACTCAGCAATATCTGTAAAGACCTTTGCTCTCACTCTACACCCACTAACACCTATACACGTGTGGAGTGGTAGGAAGCTGTTTTCAGGTCTTGACGTAGTTAGGAAAAGCCCTGACACTTTGTGCGTTGTCGATATGGATAGGCTTCCACCTAATGTTGTAAATGAGCTCCTAGGTGTAAGGGCTGAAGACATGCCTAAGGTACTTGAAAAACACTCTGCAGAGATTTTGTGTAAGCAGGAAGTTAAGGTAGCTACAGGTATTTCCCCAGCTGCGCAAATACTTGAGCTAAATCCTCATGTTGTTCCTGGATCAACGCTTAAGGGCTACATTAGAACCTCAATTCTCTTCCACTTACTGAAGAGTGTAGGTGATAAGAGCAAGCTTAGCAATGTCTTAAGGAGTGGTGTAGATCTTGTGAAAGAGCCCAAGTTTGTTTCTGAAGGTCTTGAAGCGCAGTTCTTCAGAGCTCCTAAGCCTCCTAAGCAGGGAGGTTTTGTCGATTCCTTTCAATCACTTCTGGTCTCAGATCCCGAGGTTTTTGTTGAGTTTAAGTGCTATAGTGTTTCAGAACTTCAAGTAGTTGAGCTTAGAGCTGGCGTGTTGAAGCCTATTGCCAATCAGTATGCAGTTGTTGTTACTTGTGGCAAGCTTAGGTACCACATTAGCATTAGGACTCCTAAAGAGGATGTACTAAGGCTAGTAGTGTCATCTGTTCCACAGCATAAGGGTGATGTTGAGAAGCTTTACCTCCTTGAGAAGCTAAGTCTTGTAGAGGCTCTTAGAGAGTTTGGGTGCTACATATTGTCAAAGGAGATTGAGAAGGCTAGGCTATATAAAGAACTCAGCAGCTATGTCAAGCTGTTAGAGAGCTTTCACACTAGGTACTGTGAAAAAGAGTCTAGCTGTGTAATAGCTAGAATAGGGTATATGACTGGGCACACAGCTAAGACAGTCCTCAGCATTGTAAAGGAGGCTGATTCTCAACTCTATCAACAGGTCAAATCCTTTATGGAGTCCTACCTTCACCGCACATGGGATGAGCTCACAATAAAGCTCGCCAAGACTCCTCAAGGGCTTGTCGGGCCTGGGTGGTGTGAGCTGTGCTTTACGTAGCCTCCAGTCTATATAACTTGTCTATCTATGCGCTTCTTCACGATATTGGAAAGCCTATTCTGCGGTTTGCTCGTAGGTATAGCCTTGAGAAGACTAAGCTAGGTGTGGTTGCTGATAGAGCTAAGGAGGCTGTTGAGAGTATGTTTGCTGAGGGTATAGAGGCTATTGCTAGCAAGAGGCATGATGAGATATCTGAAGGCGTTGCCAACTACATGCTCGGAGTGTCTCTAGATGAGAAAGATAAGAAGTACTTCAACTTCATCATTAGTGCTGCAGATGCTTTAGCAGCTTCAGAGCGTGGCCTTGAGCCCGCAAGGCACGACTTCATGGTTGGGGTGCAGAGAGCTGTTGTTGAAGAGGTTAAGGCTAGGGCTGGGCTACCATACAGCTACTCTCATGAGTATGTACCAATGCTGTCTGCAACCTGGCTATTGCTCAAGACGGGGTACATTAATAGCGTTGGTCTGCAAAACATTAGCGCTGGAACCTCTGGCAGGTGGAGTGGTGTAAATGCTAGGCGTGAAGTCGCTGAAAAAGTGTTCTACCCCCTCCAGGACGCTATTGAGCGTGGAGACAGTGAAGCTGTGACCAAGGCCCTTGCAGACATGCTTACTGAGCTTGCTCAAGAGCCTCTGTGGATACCGGTAAGACCTCTTCTACCGAGAGAAGTTGTTGAGCTGAGGGCTTATAGCCTCAGAGAAGCAATGGAGAACACATCGTATTCTGAAATCGTCTTACTCTTGCTGCACATGCTCAAAAAAGCTAGGAGCGTCTACAGCTCTTCACCCTCAACCACCAGAGGCTTTGTGGACACTGTAGAGAGCATTCTGAAGGCTACAACAACTTTAGTGCCATCAGCTATTTACTGGTCTCTAGTTCCAGACATAAGTCTCTATAGTCATAGCAAGCTTGTAACTGCTTTAGCAACAGCTTCTCAGCTTGGTAGAGAAGGTAGGCTCAGGCTCCTCGTCATAGATGCAAACAACATACAGGGATTCATAGCAGCCCCAATAAAGGCTGCCGCGGCGTCAAGAGTTATGAGGGGGAGAAGCCTGTTGCTAGAGCTACTCCTCGATGCACTCTCAGACTATGCACTAACGCTGTTTGGAGGCATGCCGCAAGCCAATGTGCTTGTCTCTGAGGGTGGCACTATAGATATTCTAGTCCCTGAGCTAGAGGACTTTGGTGAGAGGGTAAAGAAGCTGAGGGAGACAGGCTTTGAGCTCAGCAAGTACTTAGGAGGCTTAGTAGGGTTTACAGTTGCATACTCAGAGCCTTTTAGAGTTGAGGATGCATCATTTCAAAGGGCAGTTAAGGCTTTGAAGCAAGGCTCCTCCCTGACGAGCTTTATAGATGTGATAAACTCGCTCTCCCAGAGCCTAGCCGTTGAGAAGGCGAGGAGTGGGTCAAGGGCTGAGCTAGCTGAGGTCGGGGGAGTCATAGCGAGAGACACCGAAATCGAGGACTTTGACACTCTCACAGGCGAGCCAGTGTTTAGAGACCCTGACAAAGACCCCTTCAAGCTCGCTATACCTCGTGAGCTAAGCGAAGAGCTGAAGAACTATGTAAGTACAATATCTGGTGAAAAGCTTGAACCAGGAAACACCATAACTACCTCAACACACTTAAGCCTAGCTATAGGTACTGCCTCTCGAGAGCTAACAGCCATTCTATCAATACATGTGTATAGACATGAACAGGGAATTGCCGTACCTGATGGCGAAGCCCTTGAAGCAATTTACAGAGGCTTGCATGAAAAGCTCAAGGTAGGCGCAGATGTCACGGGTCCTCTGCTAATATTGAGAAAATTTGCGCAAGAAATGTATAGTAAGAGCATCGCTTTTGTACCTCTAAAACCAGTAGGGGCTCTGCACATCCTTGTGTCACTGCCCTTGAGAAGGGCCGGTATTCATGATGTTGAGGACCCGGAGTTTGTTGATCCTCTCTATGAAGCTACGTACAGAATTGTTGGAAGCGTGCTTAGTTATCTTGACTCTGTGCTGAATTCAATTGATTTAAGTAGTAGGAGTGTTAGGATTAAGATAAGGTTTGTCAACGCACCACATCTATTCATCTTTACAGAGGCTATCGCTAGTCTCTACACAGGGTTCAGTAATAACATTATTCAGAGGCTAAGTGAAGGCTTTGATGAGCTTAGCAAAGCTGTGTCAAAGCTCATAAGGAGAGGCGCTGACGTGGTCTTCAGCTTCACCTTCCTAGGGCTTTACCACCCAGCAAAGTATGTAGTTAGAGAGGGTGGTGGGATAAGTGATGTTAAGCTTGTTGACCTAGATGAGTTTGGCATAATAGCTGTCGCTAAGATGGATGCTGACATGTTTGGCGAGGTCAGAGCGCTTTACTCAATGTCTCCAAGTAGGCTTGTGACACTGTCAGACCTTGTAAACACTGTTATTGCTGGTAAGGCATACCTCAAAGCAGTCAAGATCGCGAAGAATCTCATTGTTGATGGTGAGAGGCGCAACTTAGATGTAATACCTCTCTATGCTGGTGGTGATGACATAACACTGTATGGTAAGTGGAGCCACGTAGTGTACTATGTAAATGAGCTGAGCAGAGACATCAGGCGCACTCTACCACCTCTATCACTATCAATAAGCATTTCAATAGGGGACGCAAAGGAGCCTCTCCTGCTACTCTATCGCTATGCAGTCCACCTGTTAGAGGAGTACGCAAAGAGTGTGAGAGCCTCTTGCATCATTGGAGCACCTCATACAGTGCTTTACCCAAGCAAACCACAGCCCGGCGGTCAAGAAGCATTGTATTACGTTATGCCTCTCGAAAAGCCGTCAAAGTACTACAGGTGGGTTGAGGATCCGATAGCTTTCTGGAATCTCAATGTGTTGGCAGGGGTGTTAGGTGTGCTGGTAGGTGTTGAGAAGAGAGAAGATTTGAAGAAGGGTCTTGAGAAGTTCAAGAGAGAGCTATATGTACTTTCATCAATAGCTCACGAATTTGGAGAGCTCCTCAGCAAATATGAAATGTATAGAGCTGGAAGTATGGGGGCTGAGGAGTATAGAGCTAAACTACTACCACTAGAAATCCTCTATGCCTACACATGGAGTCGCCGAGGTGATGACCTTAAGGAGCTGAAGAAGCTATTTGAGAGTATTGATAGTGATCTAAAGATTCTTGAGTATCCGGAGGACATTGTTGGTAAAGGAAATGTTGAGGAAGCGCTGAGGTTGCTTCTAGGTGCAAAACCAGTAATAGACTTAGTCATACTTGCGCTTAGGAGATCTGAAGCTGTGGAGCCTTCAAAACTTGTGCAAGAAGAGAGGGTGAGGTGATGGGTTCTAAGCCTAGGGCATTGGTTATTGGTGTGTGGGGAGACCCCTCAAGGTGGAGCCAGGTAAACTACAAAATCAGTATACCTAGCCTAAGCCATGAAGGTATTAAGCGCCTTGCTCAGCGCATTTACGGGAATAGCAGTTGGGGTATAGTGACGCACAGCACTACATTAGCCCTGACATGCTTCTTTAAAGGCTTTGCAGATGTAAAGACCATTATCTTTGGCTTAGACAGTTTAGCTGACTTAAATGACTCTACATGCTTAACAACTGGTGTTAGGGAGTGTGCAGCTAGAAGGTATGAAGACTTTCTCAACAAGTTCATTAACAGCATTGACAAGGGCATGTGTGGCATTGACAGCTATAAGCAGTTCATAGAGATTGTTGTGACACCTGCTAGAGGGAGCTTCCATGGGTACAGATTTAGTGGTAGCCCTACACATGTATTCAACAAGGCTTTTGCTAAGATAATGAGCGCTATGGAGGAGTTTAGCCCCAGCTTTGTTATTCTAGATGTTACTCACGGCATAAATTATCAGACAATCTCTATACAGTATGCTACATTAGCAGCTCTACAGCTTACTAACAAGCTAAATACTATAAGGGGTAAGAGTGGCGGCGCGACACATTTAGTAATAATGAATTCTGAGCCAATACCACCACCCAAGGTCTCTCCTCAAGATGTAAAGAAGGTAAGGCATGTGGAGGAGGTACAGCAAATGCTTTATGAGCTAAACATTCTTGATGTGAGTGAGATTGCAAATGCCCTAGACTTCATAAACACTCTGACTAATGCATTAAGCTTTCGCCTAACGCAAACCACAATTAGTGTTGAAGAAGAGCTGGGCAGAGAGGTTAAGGAAGCTCTCCAAAGGCTGTTAATGTTTGTTAAGCTAGTTGAGAACAGCGCTATTGGCATAACTTACCCTGGCAGTATAGATACTAACGGTAAGCCTCTAGGCCAAGATATATGCTCTATAGAGCTAGATACTGAGCCTCCAGACACTGAGTACATGCCGCAAATCATAGTGCCAAACGAAGTTAAGTATGTGGAGGTCTCAACAGCACCTATACTAGTGTATGTGCTTAACAAAGCTATTTCAAGTCTTCAGCAAAGCCTTTGCACAGAGCGTGCAAAGATGTACCTAGAAGATTACTTAAACATCATGGCTACACTCCTTAAGAGAGCTGGACTTAACTATGCACATTACATAGTCTCGATAGAGGGTTCAAAGTGGGGGACCGTAAGCAAGGCGTTAACTAGGTTGCTCAGCGAGTGTTGGAAGGAGTTTGAGTCTGTAGCTAAGGAGGAGAACAAGATGAAGGCTCTTCACGAAATCATTTATGATGATGGTGGGGTCAGGGTGGTTAAGCACATGCTCATGGCATTGAGAAATACTGAAAGCTGTATCATTAGTAGTGGGAGCTGCGCAGAACTGGCAAGAGCTATTGTGAAGAACTATGAGCAAAAAGGAGTTGTACACGGTGTTGATGTTGAGATTGCGAGGAATATGATTGCTCACGCAGGTCTTTCATATGACTTTATAGAGATGGTTATATTTGCAAAGGATGGAAATACATATAGAGCATCAAGAGCTGTGTTTAGCAAAGACCTGGTCTTAGAGTTCTTAAACAATATACTGAGGTTTAAGGAGGAGACATGATTAGAACAGTACTACTATTTAAAGGCGTATGTAAACCTAGACTGCTAGAAAAGTGCAATACCATAGTACTGATTCAGAGAAACTCACTATGTGAAGCCTGGATAAAGTGCTCTACAGTCAACGAAATGTTTTCAGACATTGAGCTAACCATTAACAGCGGCTATCCACTAGAAGAGGTAGCATTTTTAACAGGATTAAAGATAAAGGGCTATGCAATAAGCAGAGAAATCGTAGAGACCAACAAGCAGTGTAGTCAAAGCATTGAAGGATTAATAGAGTTTGAATATTACACACCAGTCACAGACTGGATCAAAGAGCTAAACATCAAGAAAATTAGCATAGATGTAAAGAGTAGAAAAGCCATAGCACAACTCGAAAAACCAATAAGCATAGAACAACTCTTTGACAAAGGAATAAGACTGTTAAAACCCATAAGAACACCCCCATAAACAATATTTAGCACTCCCCTACACATACCTCTCACCCCAGCCCTAAAACCTAATTAATGTTCTCAAAGTTTTCTACTCCCTTTTGGGAGTTTCATGTTTTGCTCAAGCTCTTTCAGGCTCATTCGAGCACCTCTATTCCTTTCTACTCCCTTTTGGGAGTTTCTGTTGCTACTGTGTTGCCGTAGGCATCGGTTACAACAACTCTATCTTTCTACTCCCTTTTGGGAGTTTCAGCTAAGATATTGATAAGAAAAGTAGAAAAGATAGAGTCTTACATCTTTCTACTCCCTTTTGGGAGTTTCCTCTCAATACAGCTACACAGCTCAATGCAGTAATAAGAATCTTCTTTCTACTCCCTTTTGGGAGTTTCATACCACACCACCTCTAACACCATGTGCAAAGCAGATTGAGCTTTCTACTCCCTTTTGGGAGTTTCGGGGCATGATAGGGCTGTTTAGGAGGTGAAGAGGGTGGGCAAAATGACTTTCTACTCCCTTTTGGGAGTTTCCTCATCAATATGATTTTGCCTGTCTTTGGCAACAGCCTAGCAACCCTTTCTACTCCCTTTTGGGAGTTTCACCATAACAACTGTTGTGCCTACAAACACAACCATAACGGTTATTGACTTTCTACTCCCTTTTGGGAGTTTCTCCGACAAGAATAGGAGGATATCAAAATGTGTTAACAATACTTTCTACTCCCTTTTGGGAGTTTCCTGAAAACCAAACTCAAAACATGGAAAACATAAACTTTGAAAGACTTTCTACTCCCTTTTGGGAGTTTCTCATAAAGCTCAACATGTACAACAACGACCAGAGGATAACTTTCTACTCCCTTTTGGGAGTTTCTGAAGTGCTGCAGAAATGGTTGCAGAAACAACTGTTGCGATGATGTTACTTTCTACTCCCTTTTGGGAGTTTCCGGTCTATTTGTTATTAAGTTCACGACAGGTTACATCGATACGAACTTTCTACTCCCTTTTGGGAGTTTCCAGAGCAAAAGCGTCTTGTATGAAATACTGAGCATTTCACAGACTTCACCTTTCTACTCCCTTTTGGGAGTTTCGACGGTTACGCTCACAATCACCCTATCACGATATCATAAACTTTCTACTCCCTTTTGGGAGTTTCGCGGTAATGAATTACTTAAACGCAAAGGAGATAACAAATGATCATAAAATCTTTCTACTCCCTTTTGGGAGTTTCTATTTTTGCTGTAAATCCGCACAGCTAGCACTTAGAACACTTTCTTTCTACTCCCTTTTGGGAGTTTCCAGAAAGAATGCCCACAAGTATAAGGTGATGGACTTGAATGAATTTCCTTTCTACTCCCTTTTGGGAGTTTCTACCAGCATTCCGAAGATGATTGAGGATGCTGGGAAGACTCTTTCTACTCCCTTTTGGGAGTTTCCGTTTTAACTTCTCTAATAACTGAATCAAATATCTTTCTGAGACTTTCTACTCCCTTTTGGGAGTTTCTGCATGCACAATCCACTATTCATCTTCTTGTGGATGCCATTCGAAGCTTTCTACTCCCTTTTGGGAGTTTCATGGTGAGCTTTGCGAATAGAGCCGATGGAATTATGATAGTAGCTTTCTACTCCCTTTTGGGAGTTTCTCACTTTCCCTATCTACGTAATAGAAACCAATGTCATTAGTGATAGCCTTTCTACTCCCTTTTGGGAGTTTCCAACCTAATCGTGCTAAGGATCATAGCGTTCTAGAACTTTCTACTCCCTTTTGGGAGTTTCTAGAAAGTATCCATTCCCTCCATTCATGTCATCATCACAGAGTTCAAGGCTCTTTCTACTCCCTTTTGGGAGTTTCCTCATTCAAGGATTTTGGAGGTTCTCAGAAAGCATGGCTACGATGTTCTTTCTACTCCCTTTTGGGAGTTTCGCTGTTGAGAAGTATGGATTCAGAAATGAGGAGGTAGCAATTATGCAGCTTTCTACTCCCTTTTGGGAGTTTCGAGAAGATGACATCTTGGTGGTTGTGGGGCTGAAGAAGCCAGTTAGCTTTCTACTCCCTTTTGGGAGTTTCTAATCCATATTCACCAACATATGCATCAGCACTTATCAACACCACCTACTTTCTACTCCCTTTTGGGAGTTTCTGCTAGTTCTGTTTTTGTTTTGAAGCACAGTATCATTCGCTTTCTACTCCCTTTTGGGAGTTTCTTGAGCTACCAAGAGCATTGAGAGAAATTGTTAAGATTCTTGCTGAAGACTTTCTACTCCCTTTTGGGAGTTTCTTTAGCAGCTGCTTAACTATTAGAGGGACAGGGGCAGAGAACCAGATAGACTTTCTACTCCCTTTTGGGAGTTTCTAGCAACACT
>Ga0080004_1212267_pt1 | contig 10309 bp, 10 predicted proteins | sample WasSprMetagenome_FD_69207 | JGI IMG/M metagenome (GOLD analysis project Ga0080004, IMG submission 69207) | Sulfidic aquatic microbial communities from Washburn Spring, Yellowstone National Park, USA - WS (SPADES assembly) (version 2) | ecosystem: Environmental > Aquatic > Thermal springs > Hot...
CGACGTGATCATCTCTTCGGCGGGGGGCGAGGGGGCTAAGGGAAGGGCATTTGGCATACACGCCGCGTTAGACCAGCTCGGGGCGGTGACGGGCGTCGTGATGGCCACCGCAATGCTGTACTTTAATCGCACGCCGCAAGATGTCTTCCAGGCCTCGCTGATTCCAGGCCTCGCCGCTCTATTGACACTCTACATAGCCTACAGAGTAGCCGGCATAAAGCCGGAAAAGAGAAGAGCCACAACTATCGCACTTACAAAGGACGTGTTTCTGTTTGGCCTTGCACAGTTCTTCCTAGGCTTGTCCACCGTTCACATATCGCTTTCTATGTACAGATTCGCAGAGGTTGCTTGGATGGGGTCCCTCCTGTACCTAGTGGCCATGATAACCGAGGTACTCGCTTCACTGGCCCTCGGCTACCTCGCCGATAAAAGCAAGAGGTCAGTCCTCACGGCGCCTTTTTTCTCCATGCTATTGGCGTTTACGTACATCGCAGGGGCCGTCCACCCGGCTTTTTTGTTTTTAGGAGCCGTGTCTTACTCGATTGTCACGTCCTACACAGACGTCATCGCCAAGGCTCACGCGGCCAAGCTCGGCGGTGCTGCCTCCCTGGGGTTTGTAAACGCCATGTGGGGATTCGGCTCACTCCTAGGCGCGGTCCTCTACGGATACCTCACAGACCTCCACGCCTATGACCTAATCGTGATGTCCGCCGTAGCCTCTGCCCTCGCGTCGCTTGTGATCATATGGAGACAGATAAGATCCTAGAGCTCTACAAGAGGTTGGCCCCTATCTACGAGGATATCTACGGCGAGGAGCAACTGACTAAGTACTGGCTCATCTCGTCGCAGGTGGGGGAGAAGGTTGCCGATGCAGGTTGTGGCGTTGGCCTAGTCTTTGAGGTAGTCAGCGCCTACGTGGTCTGTCTAGACATCTCGCTGGATATGCTTGCGCAGGCGAAGGCGAAACGCGGCGAACTCGGCGAGTTGGTGGTCGCCGACTTCTGGCGCCCGCCTTTTAGGGAGAGGTCCTTCGACACCGTGTTGTTTCTCTCTTCCGTAGAACCTGAGCTCTACGAAAAGGCGTATGAGACTTGGCGCGACGTGGCGAGGAGGGCGGTGTTTGAGCTTAGGGGCGAGTGGCGTGTTTTCGAGCACCGTAACTGAGATAAGTATACTGCCCGCCTACTGTATAGATACGTGAACAAAACAAATATATTAATCCACCCCACAGGTGCCGTATGTCTTATCAGGAGCAGTACAGCTACGACTACCAGGACTATTACCAGATCTACGACAACAGAGCCTCCACCGGGATCTGGTACCTGGACCAGCTTCTTAAGGGGGGTTTCCGCAAGGGGGAGATATACCTAGTTGCCGGGGAGGCTGGGCAGGGCAAGACCATATTCAGCCTCCAGTTTCTGAAGACGGGGGCTGAGCTATACGATGAGCCGGGGCTCTACATCACAATCGACGAGCCGTCGGAGGACGTGAAGCGTGGCGTGAGGGAGTCGCTGGGGTGGGACCTAGACGCCCTAGAGACCCAGAACAAGCTGATATTTGTCGACTTGAGGACCCACTTCAGGACCTACGCGAAGGAGGAGAAAGTATCTGCTGATCCCAGGGACATCGCGAAGATAATACTAGAATACGTCAAGAAGTTTGGGGTGAAGAGGCTGGTGATAGACCCAATAGCCCCCCTCATCATCACCTCCCACACCGACGTCTTGTGGGTTAGGGAGTACATGAGAGAGCTGGTGTTCCAAGTGCGGAAGATAAAAGACATAACTACGCTCATGACGTCGGAGATCCCCACCGGGGAGAACAAGATCAGCCGCTTCGGCGTCGAGGAGTACCTAGCCAGCGGCGTGATTAAGCTGGAGCTAATGGAGTACAGAGGCTTCGTCTTCAGGGTGATGTTCCTCCGCAAGATGAGGTGGACCGCGGTGCGCCCCCAGAAGCTCGTATTTGAGATCTACCCACACTACGGCATCTACATACTAGACAGGCTCGAGAACTTCATGAAACAAGTCGACGTGTGGTACGCCACTCTGGGCCAGCAGCCGCAAGCCCCTCCTGCTACATAAACTATTAAAACCGGCACCCCGATCCATACGTGAAGGCCCTCAGCGAGGTATTCAGCAAGCTCATAGAGAGGATAAGAGGGGTGGAGTACATAGACGATGCCACGTTGCAGGTGCTCTCCAGGGAAATCCAGAGGACTCTGCTCAAGGCAGATGTGCCGCTGGATTTGGTAAAGACCTTCACCGAAAACGCGGTAAGGAGGATCCGGGAGGAGAAGCCCCCCGCCGGCATACCGCCCAGGGAGTACCTTATCTACATCCTCTACGACGAGCTGGTGAAGCTCCTCGGCGGCGAGCAACCCGCCGAATTCAAACCCACCAAGAAGCCTCACGTGATCCTCCTGCTCGGCGTGGAGGGTAGCGGCAAAACCACCACGGCGGCGAAGCTGGCGAAGTATCTGATAAAGCGCGGCTACAAGGTGGGCCTCGTCGAGACAGACACCATAAGACCCGCCGCCTTCGACCAGCTGAGACAACTCGCCGAGAAAATAGGCGTGCCGTTTTACGGCGAAAGAGACGGCAGAGAAGCGGTGGAGATCGCAAAGAGGGGCGTCCAGAACTTCAAAAACCTAGACGTAGTCATCGTCGACACGGCCGGGCGCCACAGAAACGAGGAGGCGCTACTCCAGGAGGTAAAGGCCATACACGACGCCGTTAAGCCAGACGAGGTCATGCTTGTGATAGACGCCACGGTGGGCAAGCTAGCCGCGGCGCAAGCAGAGGCCTTCATGAAATATCTGCCGATACACTCCGTCGTAATAACCAAGATGGACAGCACGGCGAGGGGCGGAGGGGCCCTTGCCGCCGTTGCTAAGACGGGCGCCAGGGTAAAGCTCATAGGAGTCGGCGAAGACGTGGACGAGCTCGAGCTGTTTAACCCCAAGAAGTTCGTCGCGAGGGTTCTCGGCATGGGCGACCTAGACGCGCTGGTGGAGAAGATCAAGGCGGTGTTTGAGGAAGAGGAGGTCCTACAGGAGATAGAGTCTGGGAAGCTTGACCTCCTCACCTTCAAGAAGCAGATCGACGGCCTCCTGAAACTCGGCCCCCTCAGCAAGGTTTTCCAGCTACTACCGGGCGGGATGGCGGCGAAGATCTCAGAGGAGCAGATCGAACTATCCCAAAAGAACCTAAAGAAGTGGAAGGCCATACTCAGCTCCATGACTACGGAGGAGCTGAAAAACCCGGAGATACTCAACGCCTCGAGGATACGCAGAATCGCCCTGGGGTCCGGTGTAACTCCTAAAGACGTGAGGGAGATGCTGGCCGTCTACGAGAACCTTAAGAAGATGTCTAAGACGTTGAAGAGACAGTTGAGAATGCGCATGCCTACAAGGTGAGGCGATTCCTCGTCCTCACGTCTATGCGCAGATTTAACGAAGAGCCGCATATACACGCGAAGATCCTCGTCGCGGCGCTTCTAATATCCAACGGCGTAAGGGGAGACGCCGAGGCGGTTTTCTACCTAACCGACGTCGACAAGACGGTAAAGATACTGGGGGCGAGGGTAAAGAGGCTTTTCCCCGACGAGGATTCATCCATCGGCTACCTCAAAAAGGCCCTATCCGGCGAGAGACTACCCGGTGTCGTTGCGAGGAAGGGCGCCCACGACTTGGTATCCGGCGTCCTCATAGGCCCCATGGGCAAGGGGAGATGCCTCCCCTTACCACCGTTTACCTACGTGGTGAAGCTGGAGGAGTACGGTCTAGAGGCGGAGTGCGGGTTGGGCATCGGGCGCCTCCCCCCACACCACCAGGTGGTTGTGGTGAACATAAACGCAGATAGACTGCTCTACGGCCGGCAACCACAGATATAAACAGTGGCGAGTAGCCGCCTGTGGATGTGCTGGAGAAGTCGTTGCAGGTTTTAAGGGAGTACCCGCTCTGCGACTCATGCCTCGGAAGGCTCTACGCCCAGATGGGGTACGCCGTTGAGAACTGGGAGAGGGGTGCCGCCATAAAGACCTTACTGCACATGCAACTCGTCACCCAGTTTAGGCAGGGGGCAGATGTGAAGAATGACCTCGTAAGTTTAGCCAAGGTTCACAAGCCCACAAGGCGCTTTCTGCAAGGCATAGGGACTGAGGTGGGAGGCGTATTGTGTTACGTCTGCGGCGGACTGCTTACCGACGTCGAGAAACACGCCCGTGAGGCGGCGAAACACGTAAGCGACGTCGACTTCGAAACCTTCGCCGTCGGGACAACTATACCATCTGACGTGTTGAAAAGAGAGGCCGAGGTTGTGTCTAAGTTCCTGATAACAACCGGCGAACCTATTAAGCACGAGATCAACAGGCGTATTGGAAAGGAGATGCTCAAGATACTTACTGGTAAACGCGTGGATAAGCTCCGCCCAAACATAGTGGTAAGGATAGATCTCCTTACCGGTAAGGTTACCGTGGTAAGGAACCCATTACTTGTCGAGGGCAAATACCTAAAGCTCAGCCGCCGAGTGGCGCAGACAAAACGATTTGGCTCCGTGAAGACAACTCTTCTGGAGAAGCTTCGATATGTGGGGGATATCTTCGGCGGTTCGGAACACGTCATTCACGTCTCTGGCAGAGAAGACAGCGACGTTAGGATGCTTGGACCAGGGAGGCCGCTTGTTGTGGAGGTCAAGCAGCCCATCCGCTACCGCGGCCATGTGCCGCCTCTCATCGACGAAGAGGTGATTTTTACGCCTGTGGGCTTCACCACAAGGGAGGAGGTAAGGAGGCTCAAGGAAAAGGCGAAGGTAGACATCAAGCTTTACCGCGCCCTCGTCTATTCGGAGAGGCCGCTTGCCGCAGAGGACCTGGGTAAGATGGTTGAGCTTTCTGGAAAGATAATTAATCAGTACACACCCCGCAGGATTAAGAGGTTGCACCCACGCAGAAAGCGGACGAGGATGGTGTATGAGCTTACCTGGCGGCTGATCTCGGCTCATGTGTTTGAGCTCTTCGTCCGATGCCAAGGCGGGCTCTACGTCAAGGAGTTTATCCACGGCGACGGTGGCAGGACGACCCCCAGCGTGGCCGAGGTTTTAAACAGCTACTTAGAAGTACTTGAGTTAGACGTGCTTTCAGTGGAATAGTTTTTAACCCACAAATCAAACCAAGCCGTGGAAAAGGCCCTCGTCGTAAACTTCGGAGGTCAATACGCCCATCTCATCACACGCCGAGTTCGCGAAAGGGGGGTATACGCCGAGGTTGTTCAACCCGAGGATGTGGAGACGGCGGCAGAGGCCCCCGATGTCAAGGCCATTATCCTATCGGGAGGCCCCAGTTCAGTATACCAAGAAGGCGCCCCCGACGTCTCGGACAAGATATTCCACCTGGGCAAGCCCATACTTGGAATATGCTACGGACACCAGCTCATTGCGAGGAAGCTTGGAGGCGTAGTGATGCGCGGCAAGGGGGAGTACGGCAGAACCTTGATGAGGTTACTTGAGCGCGACCCAGTTTTTGACGGGTGGAACGCCGAAGAGATCGTGTGGATGAGCCACGGAGACTACGTGAAGGAGCCCCCGCCAGGCTTCGTCGTGTTGGCAGTGAGCGAAAACGGATACATCGCCGCCATGCGGAAGGGGCATATATACGGAGTCCAGTTCCACCCAGAGGTTTCCCACACGGTAAAGGGCGGCCTCTTGCTGGAAAACTTCCTCAGAAAGGTGGCGCGCATCGCCTCCACCTGGAGGCCCGAGGAGCAGATACGTCGCTTAGTGGAGGACGTCCGCAGAAAAGCCGCCGGCGGCGACGTCATCGTTGGGGTAAGCGGCGGGATAGACAGCACGGTGACGGCACTCCTGGTGCACATGGCCGTGGGCGAGAGGGCCCACGCAATCTTCGTGGACCACGGGCTCTTCCGCGAAGGAGAGCCCCAGCAGGTGGTTTCGCTCCTCACATCCCTCGGCGTAAAGGTGCAGGTGGTCGATGCGCGCGAGCGCTTCCTCAAGAGGCTGGAAGGCGTCGCAGACTGCGAGGAAAAAAGGAGGATAGTAGGGGAGATCTTCGCAGAGGTCTTCGCCGAAGCTGTGTCGAAGATACCCAATGCGAAATACCTGGCACAGGGCACTCTTTACCCAGATGTGGTGGAGAGCGGCGCGGTAAAGGGCGCGGACAGAATAAAAAGTCACCACAACGTCGGCGGTCTACCTACCTGGTTCAAGCTGGAGCTCGTCGAGCCCCTCCGCGAGTTCTACAAAGACGAGGTAAGGAGGATAGCCAAGGCGCTTGGGTTGCCAGAGGAGGTGGTCCACCGCCACCCCTTCCCAGGCCCCGGACTCGCCGTGCGGATAATCGGGCCCTTTACTCGGGAAAAGCTAGAAATCGTGAGGAAAGCCACAAAAATCGTGGAGGAGGAGCTGGAAAGGGCAGGCCTTCTGAGAAAGGTGTGGCAAGCCTTCGCCACAGTGGGCGATGATAAATGGGTGGGGGTAAAGGGAGACAAACGCTCCGTCGGTTACATAGTGGCGGTAAGGATCGTAGAAAGCGAAGATGCCATGACTGCAGACTGGGCAAGACTTCCATACGAAGTTTTGGAAAGAATCTCTGCAAGAATAACCTCAGAGATACCCCAAGTCACCATGGTCACCTACGCCATAACCACAAAACCCCCCTCCACCATAGAGCCCTGTTAAACACAGCGATAGTTGCATTTGACCCTCAAGGAGTTGAGATAGGCGGTCGGCCCTACCGGCTCCGCCTTCAGCCCACGCCCGTGACTCGGGCGCGTCTGGCGGGCGGGTAACCGGGGGTTCACATAATGTTTTAACCGGGGTTTATAAGAATTGCCATGTATCTAGGCACCAAGTTCGCCGTGGCTTCCGAGAGCTATCTGGCCACCAGGGCCGGCTACGAGGTATACAAGGCCGGGGGCAACGCCGTTGACGCGGTTGTGGCGGCCTCCGCCGTGTTGACGTACACCCTGCCGCACCTGGGCGGAGTCGGAGGCGACTTCCTCGCCCTGGTCCACGCTGGGCGGGTTGAGGCTGTTGTGGGCTTCGGCTGGGCGCCTAAGAGAGTCCCCAAGAAGCCACCGCGTAGGGGGATCCAATCCGCCGTTGTGCCGGGCTACGTGGCTGGTCTATACGAGCTACACAAACGCCACGGGCACCTGCCTTGGGAGAAGGTTGTGGACTTCGCCATAGCCGCCATGGAGAAGGCGACCATGCACCCCTCCCTGGTCTCCGCCATTGAGAAAAACGCAGACCTCCTGGCGAGGGACCCAGGCGGCAGGATGTATCTGGAGCTCCCCAAGATGCCTGGCTCCCCCTACAGGATCGAGCCGCTTCTAAAGCTGTGGAGGAGGCTGAGGGACAGTCCCCTGTCTTTCTACGACGAGGTGGCGCGGGACGTGGCGGAGCTTGGATATTTCGAGGTGGAGGACTTCTCCACCTACAAACCAGCCGTGGGTGACGCCCTGCGGATGGAATACGGCGAGTGGACGATATATGAGGCGCCGCCCCCCTCCCTGGGGTTCGCCGTGTTGCTTGCGCTGAAGCTGGCGCAACCCGCCGAGGGCCCGTTTAGCTACGCCAGGATTAAAAACGTGGTTGCGGCTTTGAAGAAGGCGCACTGGGCCCGCGACAAGTTCCTCCACGACGGGGAGGTCCCCATCTACGACATCTTGGAGGGGAGGGTGGAGCTCGGGGAGGCGGAGTCGCCGGAGCCCACCCCAGGCACCACCTACCTCGCCGCGGCCGACGGAGAGGTCGTGGTGTCTGCCATACAGTCTCTCTACCATCCCTTCGGCTCCGGCGTCACGGAGCCTAGGTGGGGCATTACGTTTAACAACAGGGCCAGCGACTTCACGGCCGGCCTCAACGAGGCGGCGCCGCGTAAACGGCCGGCGCACACCCTATCGGCCGTGGTGATGGGGCGTGGGGATGAGGTATATGCGCTCGGCGCAAGCGCCGGCCACTACAGACCCGCCATATACGTCCAGCTTATTCAAAACGTCGTGAGCTACGGCATGGACCCACGCCAAGCGGTGTGGGCCCCCCGCTTCATCTGGCTCCGCGGCGATGAGGTGCAGGCGGAGGAAGGGTGGGAGCAGGGGCCAGGTGTGCGGCTGGTGAAGTACCCAAGCCGCATGGGGGTCGCGGCGTTGGTAGCCCGCAGAGGCAAAGGAGCCGTGGCGGTCGCGGACATACGGGGCGACGGCCTTGCGCTCGGCGAATAAAATTTATTTCTCCCAGCGATACTATGTATTATGACGTATAGATGTGCAATATGTGGAAGAGAGGACACTCCTCTTCTTGAGGCCAACATAAAAAACAGAGGCCCCGCCTTGGTATGCCCCGATTGCTGGTCTAAGCTCATGGCGGAGAACAAAATCGTCGTCGGGAGCACAGGGGGAGGCTGTGCCTGCGGGTGATGCGTATTACCTACTAAGTTAATCAAGTTGCGCGCCTCCCGGCTTGTGCATCTCCTCGTTTCACGCGGAGTTGACAGGGTTGGACTGCTCCGAGATGTAAGTGCCGCATTTGCCGCCGGGGCTTCGACATAGATTTCATATACACCAGCGTCGCGGAGAGGAGGGCGACCATCGCGGCTCTGGTCACGGGCCCCGGGGAGGCCCTCGGCGAGGTGGCCGAGGAGTTGCGCGGGTTAGGGGGCGTGGAGGAGGTACAGGTCGAACAGACGTGGGAGGACGCCCTCCACCGCTTGGCAGACATGTCAAAGGAGATGCCGGATCTCTTCGTAGCCCTCTCCAAGAGGCTTGAGCCGAGGGATTTAGCGTCTATCGTACAGATGGCCTCGGATTAGGCGCCTCAGCTCCTCAAGTATCTAAACCAACGCCTCGTCGCCTCTGTGTTTGAGCACCTGGATCCCGCCGTCTCTGCGGAGGTTCTGGAGGAGTTCGACGTCAAGACCGCTGTGTATATAGTGGAGAACATGTCGATCGAGCGGGCGGTAGACGTGTTACAATACGCGGAGCTCTCCTTCACCCACGCAGTACTCCAGAGGCTCTCCTCATCCATCCGGCAACAAATCAAAGACTACATCGCGTACGACCCAGAGAGCGTCGGCGGCATAATGAGAGTTAGGGCACCCGTGGTGAACATAGACGACACGGTGGAAGCTGCGCTGGACGCGTCGCGGGCCTACGACTCGGACATAGTCTACGTGGTTGGCCACGAGAAGAAGCTGGTGGGGGAGCTGGAGATATACGACATATTGGACAAGACGGGCCCCGTCTCGCAACATGTAAAGAAGCCGCGCCTCACACTGTCGCCGGGGCTAGACAGAGAGAAGGCGGCCCGTCTCTTTATAAAACACGGCGTCAAGGTAGCGCCCGTGGTTTCCGACGACGGCAAACTCCTCGGCTTCCTCAGAGCCGACGACATAATAGACGTCGTCTTGAAGGAGGCCACGGAGGACATGTTGAGGCTGGAGGCCTGTGCCCCTCGCCAACTACCTAGCCACAAAAATAACCGAGATATACAAAAAAACGCGCAGTTGCTCAGAGGACTGCGGCAACTGCGTCTCCAAGATAGCTGGCGGCGACGTACGCGATTTGTGTTGAAATAGCCCCACAGATGGCCGAGGGCTGGGGGGAGGTGGTTGCTAATTTGTTAATTTTGGCGATGTTCTTCGCCGGCGCCTACCCCCTTCTCCACAGCCTTAAGTAGCGCCGACAGAGGCTGAGGCGACAGGCTCCGCGCCGCGGTCAAGGCCGGTAGACGGCGTGGAGGAGGCGCACGACATTGGGTTCAAACGCCGGAAGACGGCACAAGCCATCTACAGTTCTACGTGAGGGGCGAGGAGGCAAAGGCGAGGGCTGTTAGGTAGAGGTGCTGACGGGAGAAAAGATCTCAGTATGCAAGATGTCCGATGGGGAGGACGATGATCAGAGGCACAGGCAGACACGTAAAGGCCCTGGCCCAATGCAAAGAGCTTAGAGAGGCGATAGAGAGGTGGAGCGGTCGCAAAGCCCCGGAAGTCCAAAAAACTTTTAAACAAATACGTTACGGGAGTCGGCGGGGGTGCCCGAGCCAGGTCAATGGAGCGGGTGGCTACCCGCCCGGCTAGAGGGGCAGGGTTGAGGTCCCTGTGGCGTAGGCCTGCGTGGGTTCAAATCCCACCCCCCGCACCATCTTTATAGTTCTATATATGATAATATATTTTAATAGGTGCAGCACATATACCATGAACAGGTCACTGGCAATAGGAGTAGTCGTGGTGTTGATACTGCTTGCGATCGCCGCTGTGTTTCTGATGCAACCGCACCAAACACCCACGCAGCCCC
>Ga0080004_1143209_pt1 | contig 10306 bp, 14 predicted proteins | sample WasSprMetagenome_FD_69207 | JGI IMG/M metagenome (GOLD analysis project Ga0080004, IMG submission 69207) | Sulfidic aquatic microbial communities from Washburn Spring, Yellowstone National Park, USA - WS (SPADES assembly) (version 2) | ecosystem: Environmental > Aquatic > Thermal springs > Hot...
AGACGCCCTCCAGCTCGGGCTCAGGCACAAGCCTCTCGAGCCTCACCCTGTGCAGAAGCCGCTTCCCCCTCCCCGGCACCATGAAGCTCTCCACGTAGCCCTGCCGCCGCAGGGCCACCAACGCCGCCCTCAACGTCCTCACGGCGAGGCCCGTGCCTCTTTGAAGCTCTTCAAAGGTGAACCACACCCTGCCGTGGTACACCAGCTCAAAGGCCATGTAGTAAAGCACGAGCCTCTGCGCCGGGGTAAGCTTCACAGGTGCGTCGTCGCGTCGGTTTAAAAAACTATACGCCGCAGACGGGACATGAGGGGTTACGCGCCACCTCCAACACGTCGAAGGCCATGTGTTTCAAGTCTACGACCAACAGCCTCCCGGCGAGGGCCGGCCTGCCGAGCGCCGCGTTGAACACCTCAAGCGCCATAAGCGACGAGACGACCCCCACCACCGGGCCGAGGACTGGGCAGAAGCCTGCTGTGCATGTAGGCAGGGACTTGAAGCGGCCGAAGAGGTCTTCGAGACAAGGCGTCTCTCTGGGCACCACCGTCGTGACGTGGCCGTACCACTCCTGCACGGCGCCGTGTACCAAGACCCTCCCGCGCCTCACCGCAGCGGCGTTGACCACATGTCTCGCCGCCCAGTTGTCCAGGGCGTCAACTGCGATGTCCACCTCCTTCAGCACCCCCTCGGCGAGGTCCGGGCTTATGGGCTCAGCCACCGGCACCACCTCAACCTCGGGGTTCACCGCCCTGAGCGCCTTGGCGGCGGCCTCGGCCTTGGGCCTCCCCACGTCTTCCGTGGTGTAGAGGATCTGGCGGTGGAGGTCGGATACAGACACGGCGTCGAAGTCCACCAGCACCACACGCCGAAAGCCGCCGCCGACCACATACCTAGCCACGAGGCTACCGAGGCCCCCCACGCCGAACACAGCCACGGAGGTCTCCCTAATCCTCCGCTGTCCCTCCTCGCCTATTACGGGGATCTGCCTGCTGTAGCGGTCCAGCACCTTCATCGCTCTTCGAGGTAGGCCGCTACTAGGAGGATCAGCCCCGCTAGGCCAAGCAGAGCCTTCTTGAAGAAGGAGGCGCCGGCGGCGGGGCTGAGCACAAGCATAACCAGAAGACCCAGCAGGGCCAACCTCAGGGCTGAGAAGAAGCCCATGCAATATAGGGCAATAGAACATATATAAGCTTATGTCTGACCGGTTATGGATATTCTCGAGTTGCTGAGGCGGCGGGTTGTGGTAGGCCACAGGGGGTTCCCGCGCCGGGAGCTTGAGAACACCCTGCCCTCCATAGAGGCCGCGATAAACAGCGGCGCCGACGTAGTGGAGGTGGACGTCCAGGTGACCACCGACGGCGTGCCTGTGTTGAGTCACGACGACACTTTGGAGAGGACCTTCGGCGTGTCTCTAAACGTGCGGACCGCCACCCTGGCTGAGGTGAAGAAGGTGGAGAAGGGGAGGTACAAAGTCCCCACTCTAGAAGAGGCGCTGGAGGTTGCGGCAGGCCGCGTGGGGATGTTCATAGAAATAAAACACCCAGAAGACACGCCGAAAATCGTCAAAGTAATCAGGGAGATGGGCGCCGAGAGGTGGACGGCGGTGATAAGCTTCCACGAGGAGGCCCTGGCCGGCGTCGACCTATACAAGGGGCTTGTCTACGCCAAGCCCCCCGGCCGCGTGGCAGACGCGAAGAAGCTGGGGTGCCACCTGGTGCTCCCCCACTTCCGCCTCGCCACGGAGAAAGCCATAGCCTTCGCACACCGCCTCGGCCTCGCCGTAGTGGCCTGGACCGTTAACGACGAGACAACCGCCGCGCGGCTGTGGAGTGCCGGAATAGACGGCATCGCCACAGACGACGTAGAGAAGATACGGGAAACAAAGCCGCGTTAATGGTCGCCCAACCAACGCCGCTATGTAGCTGGCGAACTCTAAGATCTTGCCAGAAGCGCCCGGCCCTACCAACAAGCTCACGCCCGGCGCCGGCTTAAGCTCAAGCTGTTAATGTTCTATATTCTTAATCCTCTTCTCCGGAAACACGTACAGCATCGGCTGATGAGACACCGGTTGTGCTCCACTGGTGTCTTCAATATTTTTAAACGAATCTACTTGGGGGTTTTGTGATGTGTGGGAGACCTCGCCTGAGTTGTGAGGATTTTGCCGAGTGCTGAGTACAGAGGTTGTCGTTATGGAGGGGAACCCATGTCGCTATGAATATATATATATACCTCTGGCACGGCCTCCGGCATGGGGTCGTGTGGAGTTTGTTGACGGTGTTGTTGGCCCTCTCTGCCACGTTTATCCGGATGGGTGTAGCTCTCGTGGTTACTGTCGCAGTTGCGTATGCCGTTGGATACGCCACGTATAAGTCTAGACGAGTCGAGGCGGCGGCTCTGCCTATTCTTGACGTCTTGCAGTCGGTTCCCATTCTCGGCTTTTTCCCGCTTGCCCTATACGTATTTATAGCGTTGCTACCCGCCGTGGGCGCCGAGCTCGCCGCGGTGTTTCTCATATTCACCTCGATGGCGTGGAACCTCATCTTCGGGGTATACCAATCTCTCAAGACTCTGCCGAGGGAGTACGCGGAGTACGCCCGGCTTTACCTCAACGAGCGGCTGAGCCTAGGCCACGTCTACGTCCCGGCGGCGCTTAGAAGCGTTTACTACAACGTGCTTATCTCGTGGGCGAACGCCTTCTTCTTCATAACGGCGTCGGAGGTCATCACGCTGGGCACTGAGATCAAGCTGTTCGGCATCGGGAGCCTCGTGGTGTCTGCCTTCGAGAACAACGACTACACCACGGCATATGTGGGAATTGTAGCTGGCGTGTTGGCCAACCTGGCTCTGTACGTCTTTGTGTTGAGGCGGCTTGTGGAAGAGGTTCCACAGCCCCCCGCCTATCTGCTTGAGAAGCTCGCCGTATGGGTGAAGCACGGCTTCTATGTAGTTCTAGGCGGCGTAGTTCTGTTTCTGGCGTTGGTGATCTACTACGTCTCGCAGTCGCCCATCTCGATGCCTGTTCTGGAAGATCTCTGGCGCGGATTCGTCAACTCCGTGCTGGACTCCCCGTACAGCTTCGCCAGAGTGTTAACTGTGCTCGGGATCTCCGCGGCGTTGGGTCTGCTGACGTTGGCGGCTGTGGTGAAGAGACCTAGACTCGAGTTGGGCGTGTTGATCTCTCTTTCTATACTGTCTTCTGTGCCGGCTGTGTTTTTATATCCGCTTTTCGCCTCTTTCGTGAAAGGGGAAGCCCTCGCCCTGGTCCTCCTCATCCCCGGTAGCGTCGTGTATGCAGTATTTAACCTATTGGCGGCTAGACGCGACGTGCCGCTGGAGCTGGTAAAGGCATATAAAATCGGGGGAGTCGTCTACTATCTCCACGTGTTGATACCTGCCTCGCTCCCCTACCTGGTGACCGGCCTCTTGACGGCTTGGGGCGGCGCGTGGAACGCCACAGTCGTCGCGGAGCCTCTTGCAGACGTCACAGGGCTTGGAAGCTACATGAGCTCCGCCGCGGGAAGAGGCGACGTCGCTGGACTACTCGCCTCGGTTTTTGTAATGACGTCGATAGTGGTGGCTGTGAACAAGGGGGTGTGGAAAAAACTTTACGAAGCGGCGGCACGATGGCGCTCTTAGAGGCCGAGAAAATAAAGAAAACCTACGGACGCGTTGTGGTGTTTAACGACCTGTCGCTGACGGTGGAGCAGGGAGAATTCCTGGCTCTGCTGGGGCCCTCCGGTTGCGGCAAAAGCACGTTGCTCCGCATGTTCGCCGGCCTCGAGAAGCCAGACGAAGGAGTCGTTAAGTTCAGAGGAGAGCCCATCACGGGGCCGAGAAGAGAGATCGCCCTCATGTTCCAAAGCCCCACGTTGCTCCCCTGGAAGACCGCCATGGACAACGTGGCTCTGCCCCTGGCGGCGCGGGGCATGCGTTGGAAAGAGGCGCGGGAGACCGCCGCGAGATACCTAGCCTTCGTGGGCCTCTCAGGCTTCGAAGAGGCGTACCCCAGCCAACTATCCGGAGGGATGCAACAGAGAGTAGCCCTGGCCAGGGCGCTCGCTGTGGAGCCTGAGGTGTTGCTACTCGACGAGCCCTTCTCCTCGCTGGACCCCCTCACGGCCGAGAGCCTAAGAGCAGAGTTGGTGAGGCTTTGGCACGACAACTTGACCACGGTGCATACGGCGGTCATGGTCACACATTCAGTAGACGAAGCGGTCTACATGGCAAACCGTGTGGTAGTCCTAAGCACCAGGCCCGCCAAGGTGGTGGCCGACGTGAGGATAGACCTGCCCTACCCCCGCAACAGGAAGAGCCCCGACTTCCAGCGCTACCTAGACCAGGTCTACAGCTACATCTAAGAAGGCACCACCCACTCCCCCTCCTCGATCTCCACAATCTGCGCAAAGACGGCCCAGTCCAAAACCCTCCTCGCCCCCTCCTCGCCGTAGCCAAAGCTTGAAAGAAACTCTAACACCTCCCCCACCTCCACTCTGCCCCTCTCCGAGACAAACCTAGCCAAACTGGCGAAGGGCTCTACCTCGGAAAGCCTCCTCTTCAGATACTTCTGAAACTCCCGCAACGGCCTCTCCACGGCGTCGCGGCCCGCCGCAGTGAGCTCCAGATCGCCGCCGGACGCCTTCAACAAGCCGAGGAACTCAGCCGCGTCCACCACATGGGCGAGGTCGCCGAGATCCGCATCCACGGCATCGTTTATGTACATGGCGTCTGTCCTCCCACCCAAGTTGTGAATCACCTTCAGAAGCCCAAGGACTTGGTCAACCCCCACAGGGGGAAACCTCACACCCCTCTCTACACTACACTTTAAAAACTTGTCGCACACCCCTCGCCAAGCATCGGCGCACCACGAGGCACGTCCCCGGTAATTCCTACAACGCAGAGGCTTTGCGGCTGTGGGTCGGTTTTCGCGTCGTAACCGTCGGCCGGCGCCTCGCGCTCTGGCTACGCGTAGCGGTCCAGGTTCTCGATGGCCTCTGCAAAACCCCTCCTCTTGAGCTCCTCCACATCTCTTTTGTCGTATTTATGGACTATGTCCCCCTTCTCGGGGTCGAAGTCCCAAAGAGCGACGATCACGTAGTCCCCGGCCTTGAGCCAGAGCCTCCTCCTCAGCCGGCCGGGGAGCCGCGCCACGCGTATCTGGCCGTCGGCGCATATCACCTTGAACCTCCCATCGCCCAGCATCTCTATGACCTTCCCCAAGGTTTCGCCGGCGTCGGGCACACGAAACTCAGACATGTCGATCCCCGGGCCACCGGTTTAAAAATGTTGCCTGCAGGAAATATTTTAAAAAGGGGAGTGGGGGGTTTGCATGTTCACCTATTTTCTGCGGTGCGACGCTGAGAAGACGAGAGAGGCGCTGGGAGGCGACTATAAGGTGGTTGAGCTGGGCGGCGTGGTGCGGCTTGTGGAGAGCTTCGTGTCGCTATACGCCGGCGACCTGCCGCTGTGTGTCTACAAGAGCTGGAGGATGACATATACAGACCCCGCACAGTTCGGCGTGACCAAGGCGGAGGTGCTCGTGCGGAGAGACGGCGCCGTGGTGCGGCTCGTGCGGCCCGACGAGAAGACGGGCCTGCCGGAGCTCGTGGAGGGATCTCCCTTCGTGGTGCATGCCATGGACGTAAACGAAAACGGCGTAATATTCCGCGTCTTCAGGATGGGGGGCTACGTCGAGCTGGCGGCCAAGGGGGTCGCCGGGGGCGTAAAGGAGGCCTTCCACCCAAAGAAGGGGGTAAACGTGCTCGTGGTGGATCTCCCCATACTGCCCAAGTTCCAGCACCTCCTCGCGGAGGTCTTTGAGCTGGCCCGCGACCACTACGTGGAGCTCCACACCACAATGCTCTCCGACGTGTGCCCCCTCTGCGGCGGGAGGATGGAGAAGCGCGGCAGACTCGTGCGGTGCCCCACCTGCAGGATCCAGCTGAACAGAGACGTCAACGCCGTGTGGACGCTGGCCCGCAACATCGTGAGGAGGCTGGGCCGCGAGCAACAGCTGGCGGAGCTCAGGGAGATATTCAGGCTCTACTACCCAAACGTTTAGGCCATGCGCCTACTGCTTGTGGCTGACGTACACGACGCGGCTAAAACAGCTGAGAGGATTCCCGGCAACTTCGACGCCGTAATCGCGGCAGGCGACTTCACGTACCGCAGATCGCTGGAGGCGGCTGTGGAGGCCTTAGAGGCTCTTGCCCGCATCGCCCCCGTCTACTTCGTCCCGGGAAACACAGACCCGCCTGAGCTAGCCAGCTACGAAAACGCCGCGGTGAAGCCGGTGCACGGGAGGGTACACCCGCTGGGCCCCTACGCGGTGGGCGGGGCCGGCGGTAGCCTCCCCACACCCTTCAACGACCTCTTCCGCGTGACGGAGGAGGAGCTGGAACGCCTCCTGCAGCGCCTGACGCCGACCCCCCAGATACTCGTGGTGCACAACCCACCCCGGGGGGTTCTGGATAAGGTGGGCGGAGTCAAGCCCGTGGGTAGCGCCGCCGTTAGGAGATACATAGAAGAGAGACAGCCGGCGATGTCGGTACACGGCCACATCCACGAAGACAGGGGGTTAGACATGTTAGGCGGCACCATAGTCGTCAACCCGGGCCCGCTTAAGGAGGGCTTCTACGCAGAGGCCCTGCTAGACAGGACGAAGATCACCGTGCGGCTAAGGAGGGTCTAACGCCCCTGCCTCATCTCGATGCCCAGTTCCCTCAGCTGCTTGCTAAGCATCTTCAACATGGTCCTCACATCTACCTCCACCACGCGCCCGTTCACAATCTCGAAGTGGATCCAGTCGTGCGCCACCTTAAGCCTCCTAGCCCGCGCGATCCTCATACGCCGCACGTAGAGCCCCATCTCCTCTAGGTTGGGATCCACCTCGATCTGGAGTATAACGTCGGCCAGGTGCTCCGCCGTTGTCATAACACCGTAGACCTCCTCAACGTCTGTATGCGCCGTGGCCACCACCACGGAGTCGGTAGAGCGGGCGAAGATCTTAAAGGCGCGGAAGAGGTCAAGCGCGGAGCCGGGGCTCCTCATAACCACCTCGTTGAGGGAGTCCACCACCACGACTCCGCCCCTGAACTCGCCGACGAACTCCACCAACTTGTTCATCAAGGCGAAGGCGTCGGGGGTCTCCAGCCTGTGTCTTGTAGGAGATTTGAGCTTCGAGTAACGCTCGCTGGACGCCCCCTTTTAGCTCCGGCCGGACGAGGGGGGCTCTCGAGCCCGGAAGGCCCTAGGCCCTCCGGGCTGGGGCTCCGGCCGGTGAAGGGGCGCGCCCCCTCCTCCTCTGCGCGCAGGCGTTTGGGTGGGGCTCTCCGGCCCCGGCCCCATCGGCGGGCGGCTGTGCCAGGCCTGCCCCTCGGCCCGGCGGGGGCGCCTCTCCATGAGAGAAGAGACATTTCCCTATATAACGATTCATTGCCTCATCTATGGGGGTCGACGATGCAATTCCACTTGCGCCCCGCCCTCCTCTCGGTACACCAATTCCAAATATCCGATTGGCTAATTCAAAGTGGATTTTTTACATTTTGAACTGATCAGCGAAAACTTCTGATTCAACATAATGGAGGTCAGAAGATAAAACATGGAAAGGATCTACAGGACGTTGGTGTTAAGATACGACCTGTTGCGGCTACCGCCTGAGGTCGCCGAGAAGATCCCGATGCTCCTCAAGGTGAGGAGGAATTCTGGAGGTGGGTAACGGAGTGGTCTGAAAGAGGGCATCCTCCAAATCCATCCCATCCGGCGTAACCTCATACGTCGACGATACGTAGCTCGCCATCATCTTCATGATGCGGTGCGTCTTCGGGTCTAACAACCCGTCTCGTACCGCAATTCTCAACTCCATGTGCCTTGCGGCGTATACCGCTTTGTTGAACTGGTTTAATGCTCACAGAGCTCCACGGTACAGAAAGAAAGATGATTCTGGCGAAGGTCTACACCTACCACAAAACGATGAACCATTGCCTACAGGAATTTCCTTACAGGTATAATTATCCCTGTAAGCCTGTCCCTGTAGGGAAGTATCTGCAGAGCCGGCGCAGGTTTTTCCTTGCAGGTACAGACTGACAGAACAAATTATCCCTGTAAGGAAATTCCTGCAAGGATTTACCTGCAAGCCGCCTCTCGCAGGCCTTCCGGGGCTTTCCTTTCTTGCGGCGCCGCGGAGCGTCAAGATACGGAGGCGTACATGACCGCCGGCGGCGGAGGCGCAACGCCGGCTCTAGTTCAACATGCGCCTCGGCGTATAACGTGTTATGGATAGAAACATAAATGAACGCCTAGAACTCGCGCTTGGGAATGTTCAGAAGCCGCCAACCTTGGAGGAAGTGCTTGAGCAAGTTTCTAGACACGGCGTCTTGCGGGGGCCGGTGGATCGGGTATTTATGGCGTGGACCATCTATGTCGAACATGTGGTCAAGGAGATCATGAAGACGTTTCCGTTATCGGAAGAGGAGAAGAAGCAATTGTTCCACTTCAGAGACACGCAGAAGCGGCTTCTGCTGAAGGCGTGGGCTCAGGCGAAAGAGAAGCTGGCGACGCTGTATAAAGCCGTCGCCGAGGGCACGTACAGGTTGGAGGGCAACAAGCTGTACGCGTCAGACGGGACGTGGATTTACGTGAACGAGAGAACCGCGCCTTACATCCCGATCCACGGCATAAGCGCCTCGGCGTATTTCCCCGACTTGCTGAAGCTACCGCGCGAGAGGCTTGAGCTACTCCAGCTGGGCTGGAGGGCAAGCGATGAAGGCAGTAATGACGGTAAATCCTACATGAACACTTCACAGCCTTGGCAAACAATTGCTTGGGCAGCGGTGAGATATGGTGAGTTTTATATACGCATCGGTTTGGTCTTCTTGACGCGCGAGGGGGTTGGCGTAGCCGTGTATCTCAGGGCAAATAGCTGGAGGCAGAGGTGGGGCAAGGTAGAGGCGATAAGTCTAGTTGCGGACTACCTCAGACGTGGGGAATGGGCGCCACTGCTAACTATGTGGTTGGGGGACGGCAAGGCTGGGCGGAGGGAAGTGTTGCGCGGCAAGTATCAGCTTGTTATTAGAGCTAAAGAGCCTTGGAGGTTGGGCAAAAGTATAGACACAAGAAACGCCCTTATCGCCATCGGCAAGGAGACGTTTATAAAGCTTAGAGAGGCAGCGGGTCCATACAGCGTTTTGCTTGATGTACTGCAATCGCACAAATGGATCAACATAAAGTTGGCCACCGACGACAGCTTTAGAGCCGTCTACAAGATGAAGAAGAGGGGCATAGACGTCCTTAGGGAGACATATGGACGCAACAACGGCGAAATCCCTACAGAGCAGTTTTCACAAGCGGACAAACAGAGGAGAAGCGCAGTGACTGTGGCAGGCGTCGTGATGTCCCTGTACCTTGCCGGCGGTCAAGGCGGCTCGCTTCTGGCTGGGCGCTACACCCGCGATGTTAAGAAGGCGCTCGCCATCGCCGAAAAGCTTGAGTCAGCAGGATTAAGGCCAAACGTAGCAAGATCCGGCCCAAACTACGTTGTGTACATCGTCACCACGGATCTCTTGAGACTGGCAGAGCGAGACGAGGCCGTCAGAAAAGCCATAGCGCAGTACCTCGCCGAAAAGGCGAAGAACGGCACGCCGAGGCAGAGAGAAATAGCCAAAAAACTCCTATAGAGGATCCCCCTATTCAACTAATGTCCTTCTGCCTCCTTAAAGCCTGCGTGGCTGTGTATCTACCGATATCAAATCGAAACACCTAACATGGCCTATACGTGGAACCAACAACAGCAAACATGTGGAATTGAACATGTTTAGACAGAAACCGGATAGATCCGAGCTTAGGCAAATCGCTCTGCCTCCCCTCGGCATCTACGTCGAAGGGAGGCGGGCTCAACGACGTCAAAAAGTAGTAGGCCACATCTTGATGCAGGTCGACAAGCATTACTCCTCCAGCTCATCGACTATGCTCCGGAGCTCGTCTAACGCCTCCTCCACAAGCTCCCAGTCCTTCTCCTCCACCGCAGATTCCAGCAGATCCACCACGTCCCTCAGCCGCCTTGCAACTTTCTCAGCCATGTCCAGTGGAGCGCAAGAGTTTTTAACTTCCCCCTCCGCGGTCATTAGCCTTTCCCGACCCCCACCTAAAACCCCACGCCAGATACAACCACCGTCAAAACACCTCGCGCCTAAGCAGTCTAACTCAGGAGGAAGCGGTGGGTATAGAGTCGACTACCTCTCCCGCTCATTGTCCCAGGCCACTATGTGGAGCCGGGGCGTCACCCTGAGGCCGAGCTTCACGGCGGCGTCCCAT
>Ga0080004_1186000_pt1 | contig 10304 bp, 8 predicted proteins | sample WasSprMetagenome_FD_69207 | JGI IMG/M metagenome (GOLD analysis project Ga0080004, IMG submission 69207) | Sulfidic aquatic microbial communities from Washburn Spring, Yellowstone National Park, USA - WS (SPADES assembly) (version 2) | ecosystem: Environmental > Aquatic > Thermal springs > Hot...
CCGCCTTCACCTGCTCCCGCGTCATGCCGCTGCGAAAAGCGTCGATCTCGAAGCCCATGGCCGCGAGTGGCCAGAAAAGACAAAGCATCAGCGATAGGCGGCGCACGGGAAGGTCTCCGTGATGAGCATCGCCGGCGCCTGCTGGATGAGGATGCGGTAGGTGCGATACACCCCATCCTCGCCCGCGCGGCCGAGATCGAGGATTTCCCGGTAGGTCTCCAGACCCCGCTCCCGCAGCAGCTCGCCGATGCCGATGCGACCGGCGGTGAGCTCCACGCGCAACCTTTCCGGCAGACGATCGAGACGGATCAGGGATTCCGCCTCCCCGTACACCCTGCCCGATGCCGTGCCCTTGAGGCGCACCCGGCGCTTGAGCACCGACTCACCCGCAGCCGCCCCCAGCCAGGGGGAAGGGGTGGCAAGCCGAACCATCCCCTGACCCAGGTTTTCCACGGCTACCTCCTCCCAGAAATAGGCCTCGAGATGCTTGGTCACCGTGCCATCCGTCACCAGCAGGGTGCGCAGGAAGGGGGGCAGCGCCTTAAGGGCCAGGCTTTCGTCCCTGGCATTGGTGATGATGCCGCCGGGCACGAAGCCACGTGTCTGGAAATAAGCAAAGGGGAAGTTGCCGGAAGGGGCCATGGGCGCGAAAGAAAAGCCGGGCTACAAGTAGTGTGCCGAATTGTGTGCAAAAACGTCAGCAATAGGAAGCGGGCGGGCGGGCATGGTAAAGGTTGATGAACTTAATCGACCTTGAACCCTGAAAGGAGGGCAACCATGACCACGAGGAAGAAGCATAAGACGAGACTGTCGGCGGTGGAAGCGGTCGCGGGCCACGGTGACCTGATGAAAGCGCTGATGAAGGAAGCGTTGCAGGAAGTGTTGGAAGGCGAGATGAGCGAATTTCTGGGAGCGGCGCCGGGGGAACGGACGGAAAGCTGCACGGGTTACCGTGCAGCTTACTACAGCGGCAGCCTCATCCCCCGGATCGGCAAGCTGGCGATGTGTGTGCCGCAGGACCGCAATGGCGAATTCTCGACCACCTTGTTCGATCGCTACACGAGGAGCGAAAAGCCCTGGTGGCGCCCCTGGCCGAGATGGATGTGCAAGGGGTTTCCACCCGCAAGATCAAGGCCATCACGGAAGAGTTGTGCGCTCACAGCTTCTCGCCCAGCACGATTAGCGGCATCAGCAGAAGGCTGGACGCCGCCCTGGAGCGGTTTGCCAATCGGCGCCTGGAAGAGGACTATCCCTATCTGATCCTCGATGCCCGTGACGAGTGCGGGAGCTTGGGGGTGATTGTCCGTCGGGCCGTGCTGATCGCCATCGGCATCAACTGAGAAGGGCAACGGCGTGTGTCGGCGGTCGAGCTGACCTTCCGGGAGAGCTAGGGCCGCTGGAAGGACTTTAGGGGTCTCTCCGGTAAACCAGTTTGTCGGAAAATTTTACATTCCGGCGGCCAGCCGCGTAGGGGAAGCGAACAGCGATAATGTAAGTTATTGATTGTGTTTACCAATAATAGTTTTGGTACGGACCTTGCTTGTACAACAACAGAAGAGGAAAAATTCCTCTTTCCTGTTAGAGAAGGGCATTTTTACTCCCTCAAATTAGGAGGTCAGTATGCAACTCTTGAAGAAAACCCTTACCGCGTTCGGTCTGCTGGCCGCTACCGGTGCAGCCCACGCGGGCGCGGTCCTGATCAATGGCAACATCGCCATCGGCGTCAACGACCAAGGCCACCTGAACACGGCAGATGGTTCCATCGTGGTCAACTCTTCCCGAACCGGCGTGGCCTTCTTTACCGATTATGGATCGGGTACACCCGACTGGCGGGATGCCACCTCGCCTGGCTGTTTCTGCGAAGGCTGGGGCGTGTCGGCCAACGGCACGCACTCGGGCTATGCCAACGTGACTACTGATGGGGTGGTCAACCTGACCGTGGACAGCTTCACCACCACTCCCACCTCCATCACCTCCGCCGTACACCTCACTGACCTGCCCGGGCTGAAGGTGACCCACGTGTATTCCCCTGCGGACAACGCGCCCAGCGCCTTGTTTAAGGCGATGGTCACCATTAAGAACGAGACGGGCAATAACCTCAGCAATGTCAAATACGTCCGCGTGATTGACTGGGATGTGCCGCCCACCGAGTTTGACGAATTCGTCACCATCAAGGGCACCGCCACCACGACACTGCTGGAAGAATCGGGGAGGAAAGGTTTCAATACCGCCAACCCCCTGGCCGGATACAGTGGCTTTGGCCCTCCCTGCGAGCCCACAGCCGATTGCACCGATGCCGGGCCGGATGATCACGGTGCCTATTTCCGCTTCAACTTCGGCAGCCTCCTGGGAGCGGACGATCCTTCCACGCCTGGGGACGACACGATGGTGAGCTTCACCATTTTCTACGGCGCGACGGGAAACGAAAAAGATGCTCTGGCCGCCATCGCGGCTGAGGGGATCGAGCTCTATTCCCTTGGGCAATCCAACACCCGCAACGGCCCCAGCCTCGGTACGCCGGCGACCTTCATCTTCGGCTTCAAGGGGGTGGGCGGTGTACCGCAGGGTGTGCCAGAGCCGGCCTCGTTGGCTCTACTCGGGCTAGGACTTGCAGGTCTTGCCGCTTCCCGCCGCAGGTAACATCCAGTCTCTTAAGCTTATCTCTCGCCCCGCTTCGCGCGGGGCTTTTGTTTTGGCTGAGGAGGTTTGAGTATGCGTCAGAAGATCTTGCTAGGGGTGCTTTGGTTCTGGGCTATCGCTAGCCAGGCTTTACAATTACACGTAATAGATGAAAGGTTCCTTTCCAGCCAAGCTCCACTACCCCCTTCCTATCGTCAAGGTCTAGAAGCGCTAGTCCATCGGGACTTGGCAGAGGCTGAACGCGCCTTTCTGCAAGCCAGCCAAGAAAATCCCAAAGCAGCCGCACCACTTTTAGGGCTGGCCGAAATAGCCTATCAGCGCCAAGACCCCAAGGCTGCCGAGCGTTACCTCAAGCAGGCGGCGACTGTGGAACCTGAAAACTTCCACGTGCAAACGTCCCTAGGACGCTATCTTTCGCTCATCGGACAATACGAGAAGGCCGAAGCTACCCTTCTCAAGGCGGCCAAACAGAGCAGCAAGACAGCTTCTGCCTGGATGACCCTAGGCGACTTCTACGCCACTTTCGTCAACCGTCCTAAAGAAGCGGTTAATGCCTATCAAGAAGCGCTCAAAATCGAACCTAATCACGCTGGCGCCTACTATGGGCTAGGTATGAGCTATGCTAAGCTCGGCGAATCCGCTAAAGCCCTCGAGAACCTGCGCCAGGCTGCCCGCCTGCAAGCTAACAACCCACTTCCTTGGCTGGCGATCGGCCAAGTGCAAGCCAAACAAGGGCAACTTCACCAGGCTTTAACCGCTGCTGACCAGGCTCTGAAGATTCAACCTGGGCTGGCCTCGGCCCGAGAACTGCGGGGAGATATCCTTGCTGCCAAGGGAGACCAGGCCGCTGCCTTGCGCGAGTATGAGTCACTGCTACGCAAAGCCCCCAAGCTGGCAGACGTGCAGGTCAAAGCTGGTATGCTTTATCAGGCACGAGGGCACCTTGACAAAGCGGAACAAGCCTATCGAGCAGCAATCGCAGCCAATCCCAAGCACGCGCTGGCTTACAATAATCTCGCTTGGCTTGCAGTCGAGCGCCAACAAGACCTTGCCCAGGCCGCAAGCTGGGCAAAGGAAGCGGTCAAACTGGCCCCTAAAGTCGCTCAATTTCATGACACCTTAGGCTGGGTTTACCGAGCGCAGGGGAAGCCTCAAGAGGCGCTCAAGGCGTTAGAACAAGCTGCCAAGCTTGCCCCGGCTGATGCTGCCATCCTTCACCATCTGGAAGTTGTGCAGGAAGAGTTAGGCAAAACCTCGCAGGTCAAAGAAACATCTTACCCGCGCCGGAAGCGCCACCCTTTCGAAGGCTTCCAAACGCCCTCCCTAAAGTGACTACCCGCTGCTCGACGCTGTCTTGGATGACCGCCTTAGGCAGCTCCCAAGGCGCCGCCTGGCTCATTCCTAACCACCCGACCAGTCCTAAAAGGACAAGTTGTGTATCGTTCTTTCTGTAAATTCCGTTTTGCGCCGCTGGCAGGAAGCGGCGCGGCGGTGGCATGATGCCATGACATCGAGAAAGGAGAATCTTGCATGGCAATGCGTGTCGAAACCAACCCCTTTTAGGCGGCTTATGCTGTCTTGCTTGAGCATGGACTGGATGGTGCAGGCGAGGCTCCGCGCATCCTCGTCGATGAAGTCAGCAAGATCGAACGCGCCCAGTTCCTGCGTGCCGCGCCCTACGAGCGCACAGCTACTCGCCGTGACTACGCCAACGGCTTCAAGCCCAAGACCATGCTCACCCGTGTGGGGGAGCTGACCTTTCAGGTGCCGCAAGTGCGTTCCGGCGCCTTCTATCCTTCCGCGCAGGACGGCGGCACCCGCACCGATCAGGCGGTCCATCTCGCCTTGGCCGAGATGGATGTTCAAGGCGTCTCCACCCGCCGGGTGATCGACGTGTTGCAGCGCCTCCTGGGGCCGGAGATTTCGCTCCCGACCGCCCAGGTGAGCCGGGCCGTAGCCAATCGACGACGGGCTCGAGGCTTGGCGTGAGCCCCCACTGGGAGACGTGCCCTATCTGTTCCTGGATGCCCGTTACGAGAGGGTGCGCTTGGAGGTGAGAATCGTCGATTGCGCCGTGTTGATTGCCGTCGGCATCGACGCCACCGGCAAGCGCCGCGTGGTCGGTTGCACGGTGGCCACCAATGAGGCCGAGATCAATTGGCGCCGCTTCCTGGAGAGTCTGCTTGCCCGCGGGCTTCATGGCGTCAAGCTCATCGTCGCCGACGACCATGCGGGGCTCAAGGCAGCCCGCCGGGCGGTATTGCCTGCCGTTCCCTGGCAGCGCTGCCAGTTCCATCTGCAACAAAACGCCGGCCAGTTCGTCACCCGGCAGGAGGCGAGAAAAACCGTCGCCACCCAACTGCGCACGATCTTCAATGCCCCGGACAAGATGGAAGCCGAGCGGCTCTTGCAGTCGGCGCTGGAAGCCTGGCGCGAGGAGCACCCCAAGCTGGCCGAATGGGCTGAAGTTGCCGTCCCGGAAAGTCTGACGGTCTTCGACTTCCCCGCCGCCCACCGCGTGCGTCTGCGCACCACCAGACCTTACACGCATCAACCGGGAACTGCGACGACGCACCCGCTGCCTGCATCTTCCCCAACCCCGATTCCTGCCTGCGTCTGGTCTCGGCCCTTCTTGCCGAACTCGACGACGAGTGAGACCTACAAGGTCTATCTCAACCTCAACCCGTAACCCTATCGTCATGTCCGCCGCGTCGGCAATTTACAGAAAAGAGGTTGCACAATCCTGGAAAAACCATCGGTAGATAGAAAATCCGGATTGTCAGGCGGATATTTCATGCCAGAAAGCTCACAGGTAAGATTTCAGCTTTGTGATGACCACGGATTCAGGTGTCGCACATTGCGCTTGTCGGTAAGCAAAGTAATTCCCCTGTTGTTGTGCTTGTGCGTGGCGTCGGGAGACGTGACCGGGGCGGATAAGGTGCCGTTGCCACCAAACGTCGTGCCGAGCCGCGCCATAGAGCTTTCCCTTGCCCAGGCGCAGGAGCTTGCAGCGTCAAAAAACCGTGACTTGGCGGATGCGCGCATGGCCGTGGAGGCTGCGCGCGCAAACGCCATGACAGCCGGGGAGCGCCCCAATGCCACGCTGTCGGTCAACATCACGTCGATCAATCCGCGCGCTGGCGTGGGGGCCGGCAAGCCCTGGGACAAGACGGTAGACACGGTCGTGCGTGTCGACCAATTGTTCGAGCGTGGCGATAAGCGGGCACTGCGTGTGGCTGCGGCTCGCCAGGGGCTGGCTGCCAGCCAGGCTGATTTGGCGGATGCCGGGCGCCGTACCCGTAGTGTCGTTGCTGCGGCCTACTTCGACCTAGTCCAGGCGCAAAACCGGCTGGCGATCCTGCGCGACATCATGGAATTGTATCTGGGCACGCTAGATGCGGCGGAGATGCGGTTGCGTGCGGGGGACGTTTCGCCTACCGACGTGGCGCGCATCCGCGTGGACGCGCTGCGTGCGGAAAATGATTTACGACAAGGCGAGGCCGACCTTCTACGCGCGCAGTCCGCTCTGGCCTATCTGATCGGATTGGAGGCCTCGGCCCGGCAACTGAAGGCGACGGATGGCTGGCCCGTATGCCAGTCCGTCTCTTGGACGGCGTCGCTTGACGAGCTCATTTCGCAACGCGCAGACGTGAAGGCTGCGTATGCGCGCTGGATGATGGCCGAAAAGAACCGCGATCTTACGCGTGCGCAACGCACGCGCGATGTGACGGTTTCAATGCAGTACGAACACTACCCACCTGACGGACGAAACATGTACGGTGTGGGCGTTAGTATCCCCCTGTTCACCGGCTCCTATTACGAAGGCGAGATACGCCGTGCCGAGGTGGAACGGTCGGCGGCCGAGGCTGCTTATGAGCGGGCAAAGGCACAAGCTTATGTCGAAATTACTCAGGCCCGGGCTGACCTGGAAGCAGCCCGAGCGCGGGCGCTACGCTACCGCAGCGACATCGTGCAGCAGGCGCGTCACGCAGCAGAAGCAGCAGAATTCGCTTACCGTCATGGCGCGCTGGGTGTCATGGATGTGTTGGATGCGCGACGTACTTTGAAAGCCACGCTGCTTGATGCACAGGCGGCTCAGGCTGATTGCGCAAAAGCCTCCGCCGCGTGGGAAAGTGCGGTGATGGGATATGAGGATGACGAAGAGAAGATTGATCGCTAAGAGTGTTGTGACTATTGCGCTCGTCGCTGGCACAGGCCCGGCATACCTCTGGTGGCATGGTCAACGTGAACAGCCCCCGCGGTCAATGACGGCGGAGAAGCAGGGGGGTGACCGTAATGTGCTGACCTTTCCCGCAGACGCGCCGCAGCTTGCGTACATGCGTATTCAGCCGGTTACGGAAGTCGCGGAACCCGCTACAGAGCCTCTCCCGGCGCGAATTGCCTATGACGAGAACAAAACCGCCCGTGTCACCACCCCGCTGGCCGGGCGGGTCGTCAAGATTGCAGTGCAGCCTGGAGACACAGTGAAATCTGGTCAACCCTTGGCGTGGCTGGACTCGCCCGATTACGGCAGTGCGGTAACGGATGCAGCCAAGGCCGAAGCGGATCTGCGTCAGAAGCAAGCGGCCTATGAGCGGGCAAAGATTCTTTTTGATGGGCAAGTGCTGGCGCGCAAGGATCTGGAATCCGCGGAAGCCGACCTCGCTCAGGCGCAGGCCGAAAGGCGGCGAGCCGTGTTGCGGCTACGGAATCTTTCCCAGGGTGCGAACGTGGGAGGCGGCACAGGCGAGCGCGTTGCCTTGCGCGCGCCAATTGCTGGTGTCGTTGCGGAACGCCAGATCAACCCGGGAGCAGAAATTCGTCCCGACACGCCTGGCCCTCAGTTCGTCGTGAGTGATCTCACCAATCTGTGGGTCATGATCGATCTGCCAGAGCGCTACCTGGGCAAGGTTCATGTTGGTCAGCGCGTAGATCTGGAACTGGACGCTTTCCCGAATGAGGTGTTCCAGGCTCGTGTCGCTTCCATCGGTGCGGCGCTGGATCCGACCAGCCGGCGTGTGCCCGTTCGCTGCGAGTTACCCAATCCGGGCGGGCGGTTGAAACCGGAGATGTTCGCGCGGGCGACGCTCATTGCCGACAGCCAACGCCAAGTTCTGCGCGTGCCCAACAGCGCTTTGGTAATGACTGGGCTGTACTATTTCGTGTTTGTGGAAACCGCGCCTGGTCGGCTGGAGAAGCGCCGCGTCGACGTTTCCATACAGGACCGAGACTACAGCATCGTCAAGGCCGGACTAAAAACGGGTGAGCGTATCGTCACCAGTGGCGCGCTGCTACTCAACTCTGAACTGTCGAGTAATTGACCATGCTCGATCGTCTGATTTCCTTTGCGCTGCAGCAGCGGGTGTTCGTTCTTCTTGCCGCAATCGCTCTCGTCGTTTTCGGCTGGCGCGCCGTTGGGAATTTGCCCATCGAGGCCTTTCCCGACGTGGAAGATGTGCATGTGCAGGTGGTCACCCAGGCGCAGGGACAGGGCCCGGAAGAAGTTGAGCGCAGCATCACCTTACCTATCGAAAAAGAGATGAGCGGGGTGCCTCATCTCACGCGGCTCCGCTCCGTCTCCATGACCGGTTTGTCGGTGATTACCCTGACCTTCTCCGAGCATACCGATGACTATTTTGCCCGCGCCCAAGTGCTGGAGAAGCTTCAGGGGGTAACCCTTCCACCGAATGCGCAGCCTACCCTGGCGCCGCTGACCAATGCAGTGGGCGAGATCTACCGCTATGTGGTGGATGCGCCACCGGGGATGCCGTTGTCGGAAATTCGGGCAATCCAGGATTGGACCATCCGACCCGCACTGCGCCAGGTGCCCGGGGTAGCCGACGTGGTGAGCTTCGGCGGGACCATCAAGGAATATCAGGTCCGGATAAACCCCTATTTGCTGCGCAAATTCAACCTGACCATCGGCCAGGTTAGCCAGGCTTTGGCCAATAGCAGCAGTAACGTGGGCGGCGGATTGCTAAAGCGTGGCGACGAAGCACTGGTGATCCGGGGTATCGGTATTTTCGAAAGTATCGACGACATTGGCCGGGTGGTGGTGGCATCGACCGATGGCAAGCCCGTGTTCGTCAAAGACGTCGCGCAAGTCGTCATCGGTGAACGCACCCGATCCGGTATCGTTGCATTCAACCAGCGCGATGATGTTGTCGAGGGAATCGTTGAGATGACCAAAGGCCAAAATCCAGCCAAGGTCATCGAAGCCTTAAAACAGAAGGTGAGCGAGCTGAACCAAACACTGCCGCCCGGTGTTCGCATCGCGCCGTTTTACGACCGCACCGACCTTATCCGCCATACCGTGCGCACGGTGAGCGAGAACCTGATCATGGGCGCGACCCTCGTCCTAGTGATCCTGATCGTGTTTTTGCGGAACTGGCGCGCGGCGCTGATCGTGGCGTCCGTCATTCCGCTATCCCTGCTTTTCGCGTTTGTTCTAATGGACGCCCGTGGCGTATCGGCAAACCTGATTTCACTGGGTGCAGTGGACTTCGGCATCATCATTGACAGTGCGGTGGTGCTGGTGGAAGCGCTCATGGTGCGTTTGACTGCACACCATCTCATGCCAACTGCTGAGGCGGACCGCTACGGTTGGCGGCTGCACACGCTCAAACACACGGCTGTCACCCTCGGCCATCCCATCCTGTTTTCAAAGGCGATCATCATTCTCGCCTTTCTGCCGATCTTCACTTTCCAGCACGTGGAGGGAAAAATCTTTTCGCCCATGGCGTTCACCCTGAGCTTCGCGCTGCTTGGGGCAATCCTGCTGACGCTGACGCTGGTGCCGGCTCTGCTCACTTATGCGCTGAAGTATTCGGATATGGCGGAGAAGCACAGCGCGTGGATGCTCGCTACGCAGGAACGGTATCGGAAATTCCTGACCTGGTGCGGGCAGCATCGGTTGCTTATCGGTGTGGGGTCGGTCGCCCTGCTCGCCCTGTCCATTGCGCTGGCGCCGCTTCTGGGCAGTGAGTTTCTGCCCAAGCTGGACGAAGGAAACATCTGGCTGACCATTACGCTGCCGCCCTCCACTTCGCTGGAGCGTACCAAGGAGGTTGAACGGCAGGTGCGGACCATTCTCAAGAGCTATCCGGAGATCAACAACGTTGTGTCCCAAGTCGGGCGCCCGGATGACGGCACCGACCCAAAGGGGCCGAACAACATGGAAATCCTGGCCGACCTTAAGCCCAAGAGCGCATGGCGATTCCATGACAAAGATGAGCTGATCGCTGACATGACGAGGCAGATCCGCGCCATGCCGGGTGTGCGTACCAATTTCTCGCAGGTGATCCAGGACAATGTGGAAGAGGCCTTGAGCGGGGTAAAGGGGGAGATTGCGGTGAAGATTTTTGGCCCCGATCTGGATGTATTGGAGGACAAGGGCAGACAGGTGGCATCGATTCTGAGCGGCATCCAGGGCGCTGCCGATGTGGCGGAAATCAGGATCGGAGGCCAGACCGAGGTGGATGTGCGCCTTGATCGGGAGCGCCTGGCCCGCTACGGCATCAATATCTCCGACGTCAACACCGTGATTCAGACGGCGATGGCAGGAGCGACGGTCAACACTTTCCATGAGGGCGATCGTCGTTTCGACGTGACGCTCCGCTTGGACAAGCCTTATCGCGATGCGGTGGACGATATCGCCCGCCTGC
>Ga0080004_1190708_pt1 | contig 10304 bp, 6 predicted proteins | sample WasSprMetagenome_FD_69207 | JGI IMG/M metagenome (GOLD analysis project Ga0080004, IMG submission 69207) | Sulfidic aquatic microbial communities from Washburn Spring, Yellowstone National Park, USA - WS (SPADES assembly) (version 2) | ecosystem: Environmental > Aquatic > Thermal springs > Hot...
CCGGCTTTTGGAAGACAGTATTCAATGTCAAATTCAAATCTATATGGCCATATAACTCTTCTCTCTTCAATTTCACGAGGCCAAAGCGGCTTATCCTGCCTAAACTTCGTTTTAACAATACCATAACCAATAACGCCACTAACAGGCTTAGTTGCATAAAACAAGATGTAATCGCCACTAGACAGCTTCTTCCACTGAGTAAACTTCTCATTAGTCACACCCCAAATCCTCCCCATCTCAAAAGCAACCTTCCAATACTCAGGAGGACCAGAAGCGATCCAAAATTTCGGCATAACAAATTCTACAAATGAATATGTTAAACAGAAATTATATAAAACTTTACCAATAAAAACTCAAAGTTATTAAAAAAACAATTAACAATTGCATATACAGAAATTCAATAAATACTTAAACTCGGCATTAAACTTTCCTCTCATAAACCAACTATAACAGGTAACTAATGATAAACCACCATTAGACCTTTTAACAATAGATAACCAATATTCACTAGTATTTCTTTAAAGTTTTTATGAGCACCTTTAGTGCTGATGAAAATGAAGAAACTATGCCTGGTGAGAGATTGTATCCTTTTCCTGGCGGTGCCCCCTTTGATAGGTCAATGATTGTTTCAAGGAATGTGGCAAATGCTTCTCCAAGTCTTGAGTATTTCCCCATTAATAGTTCGTCTAGGAAGTTTACCCAATAGTCCATTTTTTGTGCGCGTCTGATGAGGATGAGATATGTACCTATAACGGGACCTACGTCTTCTCTTACTGAATAGATTTGCAGGTTGCCTGTTTGAATTGGTGTTACGCATCCAGTTCTGCTTAGTATTCCAAGAATTTTGTTGAAGGTTTCGCGCATTTTTCGTCCTTTTAGTCGAATTAGCGTTGACGTCTTTTCTTTGCTTCCTATGTTGAAGAGTATTTCTCCACCATCTTTCTTTTCTTCGTAAATTAGGTAGTAGCTTTCTTCCATCATCTCACCTCATTCAGCTACTAGGAAAAGTGCAAACCTACTAAATCTTAGTGGACACTCCCTTTTATACCCATGTGTTACGTATAATCCATGTTCATCTGCTACCAAATCATAACCATGATCTGCAGTTACAAGTATAGAATTTTGCTTCACAAAATGATTTATCTGCCCAAATACCCTATTTATGTTTAATGATTTGAGGAAATCATCGATGGCTATACCATACTGGTGTACTATAAGGTCAATTGTAGAGATTTTAACATAAAACTTTGCTTTTAATTCGTCCTTCAATAGTTCAGCATAATACTTTAGTGCCGTTTCACGATTGAAAGATGCTAGTTGTTCAGTTAAGAATCTTGTTGTTCCTACAGGGTTTACGAAAATTTTGTCGTAGATCACTACATTCCTATTTAGGTAAGTGAATTTACTGGCAATTGCAAATAATTCCGGAATTGACCCACAATCTAAAACTATTACCCCATCAACCTTACCAACTCTTTCCTTCAGAAAACTCAATATAAATTGTAGGTTTGCTTCTTCAAGTATTACAGCTTTCCTTCCCCCTTCAAAAACGTCTTTCATGGAGCATATAAACTTTATAGCGTTTAAGTAGAGTTTTCCGCTCACCAGCCCTCTATATGGAGCAGGAATAGTTTTAATTACCTTTTCTAATTCCATTACTTGCTTATCCGTTGCATTGAACAATGATAAACCAGCTTTTGCAAATGAACAAAATATTATTTTATGAAGGAGATTTACTGGTAGAAAACCTAAACGTAAGTCATAGATTGATTTTGTGATGTTCTCCATGTCGATGATGGAATGATACATTTCAACATCTTACCTCACACTTTAAACGCTTACGCGGAAACTCTGAGGGAGACATCTCAGTTAATACATCACAAATATATTGCCTCATTTCTACAGCCAAATCAATTATTTGCTTATATTCGCTAAGATCAAATTGTTTATTTGGAAAGAGTATTTTGGTTAGACCAGAAATCATCTTTCTTACTGCATTTTCATCCCTTATGGTAAAGTTGGAACTGAACTCAACATGCTCATTCACAAGATCTCTAAAGTTCTCCTTCCTCAGCTCATGCATTATTTCTGCAAAGTAATCTGCGGCTAATCCAATTCCTTGAGCTAACTGTATTTCGCTCTTCATTATCTTTGGTATCTCCCAGCCTGGTATCAAACCATGTATTCTATCGATGAAAGCTGAATCTTGCATTATATCTGGTAGAGTGTGAATTATTTGCTCAGGGCGCATTGTCTCCTCCTTCTCTATGTTACCCAGAAATACTAGTGAGCAATCGCTATGAGCCCTCTTTAAAGTTCCACGCTCGAAGAATCCATCAACCATGAAATCTTTAAGTTTCCCAGCCATCTCATCTGGATTTGTAAATCTTATTTTACTAACTTCATCAAAGACTACCAAATCGTTTGTCGCTATATCACCAACTATTCTCAATCTTGCATCAAAAAATAATCTCGCAGGACTTATCGCTCCACCTGAATATATTCTCGTGTAATGTGATAAGTTTCGGTAGAGATACGTTTTCCCAGTGGCTCTTGGACCAAGCTCCATAATATTCGTATTTCCTTCAACCAGTGGAACTAAGCGTATTAGCTGAAGCATCTTCTGTCTGCTGGAATACACTTTTGGGTTAAGCCCTATCGTCGTTATTATTAGATCTATCCACTCATTTAATGAAAATTGACTACGCTTCTCAACAAATTCTTTAAGACTTATATTATAAACTTGGAATGGTTCAATGTTAGTCAATAGAATAGGTGAAACTTTTACTTCACTATCTTCAAGCAAATCTGGACGATACTCCAGCGTTCCAAGACCCCACATACCCGAAAGAATTCGTTCAAATTTTCTAATTATCCCCTCATCTGCCAACGCATCATAAATTTGCAAACATGGTATTTGAACTAAATAGAGATTTCTCTTTAAGTCCACATTCACCTTAAACTCATCTACCAATTGGATAGAACCAAGTCTTTTTAACCTATAAAATACTCTATCCTTATCCTTTGGTTCAGGGAAGTTTTCTGAGATAACTTTAGATAATTTACTGAATGCTACTTCAATATCCGGATATGTGGTGCAATATCTAGATATAAGATATTCAGATATAAAACGTGGAAGTCTAGACACTTCATGACGTAAAGCCAACCCCTTATTAACGGCTACCTCCCCGAATACTTTTGCAACCTTTTCTTCTAATTCTGTCAATTTTGTTTCCCCTTCATTTTGGAAGAAGCCTATCCCAGCTTCTCCTAACTTTTTTAGTGAAAAATTCTCCAAGCAATTCCTGAACCTTTCCTTCTGGCAAGGGACTTGTGAATTTTATTTCCACACTAGGAGTTGCTTCATAAATGTTGGAAACTTGTCGAAGGAACCTGGTCGCAGTAATTATGGTGCTGGTTGAGTGACTACTGCCTAAGAAGTCAAAAGATACTCTGAAAAGATTTCCCACGGCTTCAAGTTTTATGGAACCTATTAACGTACCATATACTTTGTATAGGGAATCTAGCTTTTGTTTAAAATCTTCATAATTGAAGTTCTTATCCACTTCAATCACAACCTCACTTAAAGTCCTTTCGATAACTGGGGGGCGCTTTTCTTCACCAATAGTCTCAACAGTCACTTCAGATACTCCTTCTTTCTCCACCTCTTTAGGTTTAACTTCTTTTACTTCAAAAGTTATATAGCCACTTTTTTCATCTACTTTGAGAGTAACTATTTTATCTTCAGTTTCTACCGTTCTTCCATCCAATTCTTTAATGGCTTCTCCCACAACCTTTAAACTTAATGGTTTTATGTCATATGTACCAGATAGGGCATTTTCAATTATTTCATTTATCCTATCATGTCTTCGAATGACTCCGCTTTCAATTTCTTTCTTATAATGTCTGTAGATGGCATCTGCTATTTTATCAGGTTCCCATAAGAATCCAGTAGATTCTACAACCCTTTTAAAGAATGTATTCATGATAAGGGAATAATCTGCGAGTGAAGACCTTCCACTTTGCTCCAGCTCTAAGGATTCTTTATAAAGTTCACCGAAAAGTTTCGTTAAGCTCTGCGCTATGAAGTTTTGGGTTTGTAAACTGTAAAAGATTACATCTTCATAGAGTTCCACCACACTTATAGCTATTTTACGTGTAAGTCTTACAAGCTCCTTTTGAGCTGACGTCCTTGCATCTCTTATCTGGCGTTCTATAGAATTTCTAAGACTTGCCTCGAATTTTTTACGTTGTTCTTCAAAAACTTCTGTTAGTCTTAAGGTGAGCCTCTTTTGAACAGTTCTCTCATAATCATATATTTTCTCCTCTAAAATCCTTTCTTTACCTTCAAGATGCTTGATGAAATCTTTCACCGCCGCATAGGATATTATATCATCCATCAATTTTGTAATTTTATCTTGGTTTATATTTGGTAATAGAACTAGTAGATGTAGAGGATGCGGTATCTTCCCAGCCAAATTCACGCTCTGCAATTTTTGTGCCATCATATTTGTTAATGTATGATAATCTGTTTTCCGCTGATATAGTTCATTGAAGAGGAAAGCATCCCATGGTGGAACAACTATTATGGAAAGCCTTCCCTCATTCTGAGCTTCCCTCACATCTACATTACTGATTAGATCTTCTACATTAGTAACCGTGTTATAATCCCTAAGTAATATTAAAACTTCTCCCTCTCTTCGTGGAATTAGAGCTTTTGGACTGTAGAAGAGACTCGATAAGTTTGCCTGTTGTAAGTAAATTGGTATTTGAACAGGCTCCTCAAGTATTCTTCTGTGCACTGCTACAAAAGCTGCTAGTTTATCATAGATTGTTCTCATCAGTGAAGGCATATAGAATTTTTGATCTCCATACTCTTTTTCTTCAATCCTTGCACTTTGAGTCTTCAAATATTCTATAGCGTCCTGAAGTTGTGTAATGACTTTTACTGCTTTATCAGAAGGTAACATTGTGAGCATATCTATTTGCATTTCTTCTTGTGAGACTGCATACTTCTTGATCTCCTTTAAATCCCTTACCTCTATAAGAGCTAGTACATTGGCCGTAGTACCCTTTGCAAGCAATTGTTTTGCAATTATATCTACTGTTCCCTGAATTTCTGGACTTGCTGACCTTATGGAATGTTCAATGTCTGAAACTGCACTAGCCCATTCCGCCTCAAAATCAGCCATAAGGTCAATCACACCTGCTCTTGCAAGAGGCATATGCATAACTCCAATGGTAAGGGCTTTATCAGGCTCAAGACTCAACACGTTTTCAGCAGCTTCTGCAAGTATATTTATGACCGTTCTAACATATTCTGTTCTAGGCGCATCATAGGGATTTAAGATCTTCCTTAATAACCACATCATGCTTGGAGATAAAGGATAATAGTTTTTAATCTGTTCTTTATAAGTTTCAAATGTTTTTTGAAGGTTGTATTGATGCGCCTGTAATGTTAAGTATGCCATTAAAGCATCCTCTACTTTTTCTTCCGTTATCCTCTTAAGTACCCTATGTCTCGCTATGTTTATAGCATGTTCAGGATCATATGATAAAGTTGTCTCTTCACCTAAACCTCCTGCTGCTCTACCAAGACGCTCCTTTAGAGTGTCAAGACGTTTTCTAAGACCATCTATTTTTGATTGTATTGCTGGCTTATCTGATTGTTGAAGATATATGTGATCTATCTCTCTTATGTCTTGCTCAGCTAAAGCAATTAGGATGTAAGCTGGAATCCCTCTCCCACTCAATTTCGCATAGAGATTTTCTATGAAGTTTATCATGTAATTGATCTCGACATATCTTTCCTCATTTTGAGTTTCTATATAATTCGTTAGCCTGGTGATCACTCCTATTCCAAGCTCATCTATAAGTAGTAAAAGCCTTGGATTCCCTCCAGCCTCTCTGTATCTTTCTAAGATTTTAACTATTAAGTTTGCAAATTCCTCTGATGATAGTGTTGGAGTTTTTATTCCACTTATTTCTCTAATAACCTCTATTATTGCTTGAGAAAGTTTGGGGTCTTTTACCTGCCATTGTTCTGGCAGTCTTTTAGCTATAGCTTCCAATTGATTTAACATGCGGGGGAATGGTTGTTCTTTACTGAAGTCTATTCCAAGAACTAAAGTTTCTCGTGCCAATGTTTCCTCTAAGTTGAATTCTCTCGCCAATTGTGAAGTAGCCCCATCCTTTGAGTTTAACATGTGCCATAAGAGTATTATCGCATGAGTTTTACCAAAACCGAACCCCCTTACAAGATATGTACCTTGAACTGTTGGAGTTTTCAAACTTTCAATAACTCTTTTTACAAAAATTTTCAGCGGGAGAGTTAAACATGTTATTTCAGTTACGTACCTTGAATCTCTAAATTTAGTTCTAACATGTTGCCCAAGATAGCTTCTTATAACTTCATCAAAGCTTGGAGTCAATTCTGACTTTATTTCTCGAAAAGGTTCCTTTAATTGAAAAACTTGACCTATTGTCTTCAAAATTAAAACCTCCATTAAAAGATTAAGTACGTTAAGGTTTTTATAGCTAATTCTCTTACAAGTTTTGCCATAGCACTTTCATCCATGCCTGGAAGGTATCCCGTTATTTTTGTTTTATCAGCTATTCTATAGCCTAAATCCTGATCCCTGGCAGTCTCGAGCAAAATTATGGCTAGGGCTGCACCACTAGATAGTTCTCTGTCACTATGCATACTCATCTTCGACTTAATGGTTTTTGCTCTGGAAGCTGGATCTCCACTTTCAGTCATAGCCATGCGAGCAAGTATTGTTGCAATTCCAGGAATAACCTCCATTAGCCTACCTAAATGTGTTTGTCCTCCTGGCAAGGTTAACATCTCAAGGAATTGTGGATAATAGGCTTTTCCAGCTTTTTCTATAGTTTTCTCTGCAATAAGACCATATTTCCTTAAGTTTTCAATACCAAAACCACATAATTTGCCAACTGTTTGTACTAAATCAAAATGTAAGCCTAACGGTTCTTGATGTATCTTCGCCGTTGCCAAATCTACTCTTGAAATTAACCAGAGGGTTAAATATGAGCGTATCGCTGAATCCCACAACATACCTTGAGCTATATTCCTAGATATCTTTTGAGCAGTAGTTTCATCCATTTTTACGGGCCCTGTTTCAGCTAAGACTTTGTATATTAGAGGCTCCGTATACCTTGAAACAACAGCAGTTATAGCTGCATCGTAAAGATCTTGGAATTTAGCACCTACAGGCAATTCGAAGCGTGAAGTCACACTTAAAGCTGTTCCGAACATCAATGCAGCAGTATCAGCTGGAGAAAGATTACCCTCAACAATTATCCTCCTTGTACTTTCAACAGCTTCCTCAACAGTCTTAATGAACAACGGGTTTTCAATTAGGCTACTCTTAATGTTCTGAGGAGATACCTCTAACAGTTTTTGACGAGGATATTTGCGTCCAACTATAATGAGGCTCATTTCCTGAGCCACGATGTTAACATGCTTCTTATATCGTGTTTCCATCTCCGTTTGGATAGGCCATACCCTTGGAACTACATAACCATGTTGATACAAAGATTCGCTTACAACTCGCCATGCCTTAGCTGTAGGATGAGTAAACCATAAAGTAAGGACACCATCCTCCTTAAGGACTTTCACAGTTTCCCCTATAAACTCATTAAAGAATTTAGTAAACCTACCCTCACGATCCTCCTTATCATAAGCTACAACCTCCCTCTCCCTCGGAACAGTAGGGCTTGTCCAAGACCAATTAGACAACCTCAAACCAGGCTTAAATAAAAGCTCAAGCACAGGCGCTAAGGCTCTGCGAAGAATAACCCAGAAAAACTCACTCCTATCACTATAAATGACCTGCTCAAAATAAGGTGGATCAACATTTATAACATCAACACTACTTCTAGGCAAAAACGTGGAAAGCTGAGTAGCATCCCCCAAATAAACCTCCACACGATTGCCAACATCCGAACCACGAAATTCATCACAAAGAAAACGTAAAACAGGAAGAACGCCACCAGTCGCCTTTACCAGATTCCCAGATTCAGCTATATCTGGCTCTAAAGCCCACTCTAAACTACGTTTAGGAAGAGTTGTTACCATTTCAACATATTCCTTTCTGAAGTCTAAGGTGCTCTCTCCTCTTATGGTTGGTGATATTAATGCTCTCCGACTATGCCATATTGTAGCAATAGTGTTATAGCTGACGATTTTACCTAAAGCTAAGGCCATGTAAGTAGCTATTGCTGCACCGAATTCCCTATTTTTTGAGACAAGTTTTTCTGCCATTTCAGCTACTATTTTGGATAATTTTGTTATTGCTAAGAGTTGCCTTGGATTATAGAGCATATACCACTTTAATAAGCCTTTAGCTCTCGCAGTACTTGCCCATGCATTATTTATGGAAATATCATCCAATGGAATGAAGTTTTGTATATCAAAAAGTTCATCACTAAGAGCATGCAATGAACTAGTGAATTTCTTCTTTTCAGATTCATCGTCCCAAATAGCTTGAAAACTATTTCCAACTTGCTTAACTAATGGAATATGTAAATTAAGCAACTTTTCTTCAACTTCTGATGTAATTGGAGTAAAACCTTCAACTACTTTTTCCATTAAATTTGCGTGTTCAGAAAACCATCGGTCGAAGGCTGTTGTCCCACTTTTTGCTTGTCCACGCAATTGGAACCATTTTCCACAATCTTCATAAGGACACTTAATATTATTTCCACGTTTCGCAATAGTTCCAGAAGATACGACGTTATCAGCTGTTTCGGCCGAAAATGATCTTTTTGTTTTATCATAGGTTATTTTTAGAAACCTTTTCTTAAAACTCTTCTTTTTCGTTATAACAGGTTCTATACCTTGTATGGGAATAAGTCCACCACAGAAGGGACATTTAACACCTCGTGCAAAAATGTAGTTTTCCGCATCTTCCCCATAATAATGTCCTAACTCATCTCGTGCTCTCCGAATTAACTCTTTTGATACTTTTAAAGTTTCTTCGAAAAGCCCAGCATCAGCATACTTAGCTGGGAACTCAATGCTAGCCTTCAAAATAAGATAAGCAACCGGGTTATATTCAACAGCAATTGTTCTAAAGCCAAGTCTAGCAGATTCTAAAGGAATACTGCCGCCACCAGCCATAGGATCTAATATTGTTATTTCTTTAGGATGTTTAAATGGGGTTACTTTTTGAACTAATCGTGTGTCTGGATGGGTATTGTACAGTATTGGAAGTTGACGACGTTTTATCAAATTATTAAGCTGGCCAAACCCTACAGCCTCCATGAACATATTTCGAGAAATGGAGCTTGGTGCTATAGCAGCTAATGTAAGGACTCGGGATGCTGAGCATGGTCTTCTAGCAAACCATGTATGTATGCTACTAATCACTGGCGCATTAATCCCTAATGCTTTTATACCTTTTCCGAAAATCTCTTCAAATTGTGCTTTATATCTTGCTCTAGCTTGCTTGAAGCCTTTTTCTATAATCGATGATATATTTGTTTCTCTTAAGGGTAGCCATTCTTCCAATAAGCATCTATTGCCAACAATATTTTTAGACATATTTTTCACCTTTTAATATCCATTGTTTTAATGTTTGTGTTTTCGGTCCTAGACCTCCACTTGTTGGAAAAATGACTTTGATGTTGAATTTTGTTAGGTCTGGTAGTGCATTGGCGTATTGTTTTCCTATGGCTAGGTAAATTTCTGAGTATTGCCCACTTTTAAGTTTTTCTTCCAAGAACTTCTCATTAAACGTTTTAGCTTTTTCCAAAGTTTCCTTTGAAAGTTTCTGTTTACCCCATGTGCTTCCTATGGGTTCGCGGTAAGGTATGGGTGTGTTGCCTTCGATGAGGGTTAGGTCATCAGTCATAACGATGACATCCACATCCTTAACTTCACTTAAATACTTTCGTGCAACTCTATAAAATAGGCCATCGAAACGTTCAAAAGCTGGCAATAATCCAGCATCACGTCTACGCCTAAAGGAGGGCCCTAAAATTAGTAAGCGTTTCTTCAATTACGCAACACCATCAAATAATATAGAAATTAGCAAATATAAAATGTTAATCCATTTACTATTCAGAAACTGTAATGGAGGATTCATCCATTAATGGTCATGCAGTTGAGTTTCAAAAAAGTTATTTGTAGAAGTTTACTATTGTCAAATGGGTGTAGTTATGTTTGAGGAGCTTGTTGAGCTTGGGGAGAAGGGTTTATCTGATGAGGAAGTTAAAGCTAGGAATTTTAGGGCTAAGCTTTTTGGTTTGATGTATGAGGATTTGTTGTGTGTTTGGTTTGG
>Ga0080004_1114247_pt1 | contig 10295 bp, 12 predicted proteins | sample WasSprMetagenome_FD_69207 | JGI IMG/M metagenome (GOLD analysis project Ga0080004, IMG submission 69207) | Sulfidic aquatic microbial communities from Washburn Spring, Yellowstone National Park, USA - WS (SPADES assembly) (version 2) | ecosystem: Environmental > Aquatic > Thermal springs > Hot...
CCGGCTGCTATAATAATTGCTAGATATAAGATGGGTAGGGTGTCGTCGATTCTTAGGGCTTTAGTAAACATTCCAATAATTGTTCCCTCAATCGCGCTGGGAATCTCCTTAAAGCTCTTCTGGGAGAAAGTTCTTTTACACGAATTTTGGATTCTACTGTTCTCACATACCACTATAACCTACACTTACTTTGTTGCATCTATGGCAGCCGCTATAGAAAGCATACCAGTAGAGATTGAGGATGTTGCAAGCACTCTGGGCGCAAAACCTTTCTTCATATTTCGCAGGATAACACTTCCACTCACAAAATACTCGTTTTTTTCCGGCGCGATTCTAGTCTTCACTAGGGCTTTAGGCGAGACTGGTGCAGCTAAAGCCGTCGCGAAATCTAAAGAGTTTTGGACTCTTCCAGTTTTACTTGTTAATTGGATTCGAGATAAGAGTAGAACGGAAACCCAGAAAGCTTTGGGTATAGGACTCTATATAATCTCCTCCTTCATAATTCTCTTAGCTCTGAGACTCTTATCTAGGAGGAAGAAGTAGCGGTATGCCGACAATAAGACTTGTCAACGTCACTAAAAAATATGGGAAAATAACGGCGATTAAAAACTTGAACTTGACCATAAATGATGGAGAATACGTGTGTGTTCTCGGACCAACCGGAAGCGGTAAGACAACTCTGCTGAAGCTTATTGCTGGAATTGTTAAGCCGAATTCTGGTGAAATATACATTAATGAAGAGTTAGTTAATAATGTTCCGTCACATGAGAGGAATGTAGCCTACGTCCCCCAGCATTATGCATTATTCCCCCACTTAAAAGTGATTGATAACGTTACCTTCGGACCAATATCAAGAGGGTTCGATGAGAAAGAAGCATATAGAATATCAATGAAGATTCTTGAAATGATGAGGCTGGCGTGGAGAGCAGATTCCTTTCCTAATGAGTTGAGTGGAGGAATGCAGCAGCGCCTAGCCCTTGCGAGAGGTTTAGCTTCCGGCGCAAAAATTTTGCTTCTAGATGAGCCTCTCGGCGCTTTAGATGCAAGGTTAAGGGTTGAGTTAAGGTATAAACTTAGGGAGATAGCTAGGGAGAATGAATTAACGGTAATTCATGTTACTCATGATCAGGAGGAAGCTATGATCGTCGCCGATAAAATAGTCGTTTTGAGGGATGGTGAAATACAGCAGGAGGGGCCGCCGCTGCACGTTTATAATGAGCCTAAAAGCATTTTTGTAGCTAATTTCGTTGGTGGAGCAAACTTCTTTGAGGGTTTCGTGGCTGAATCTGATGAGTATGGATCATGGATTCAATTAAGAAATGGAGCTATCTTACGCGTCAATAATGCTAGGCCTATTGGAGAGAAAGTTGTTGTAATGGTGAGGGAGGAGAGGACTGAAATTGTTAGGAGCGTGAGAAGGAAAGAGGAGATAAATTTATTGCCTGGAAGAATTGAAGGAGTAAGCTTTCTCGGAGACTTTATATCTTACTCGGTTACGCTCGATAATGGTGACGTGGTAAACTCGAGGATGCCGACAATTATGGGTGTAGGTAAATTTAAGGTTGGCGAGAGGGTTTACGTCCGCCTGAAACCGGAGAATTTACTGGTTTACGCATATCCACCACATGGGCTCTATAAAGAGTTGGAGGTGATTTAATTTCCCTCAGTTCGCTTAGTTAATGTTACAAAGAGATTTAATAATATTACGGCAATTAAAAACGTTAGCCTTCACGTTGAAGATAAGGAGTATTTATGCATAATTGGCCCAAGCGGATGCGGAAAAACTACGCTGATAAAATGCGTAGCTGGAATCATTAAGCCTGATGAAGGCGACATTTATATAGGAGATAAATGTGTGAATGACCTTCCAATAGAGGATAGAGACGTAGGGTACGTTTTTCAGGAAATTGCTCTATTTCCACATATGAATGTTTATGATAACGTTTATTATGGGCCGTTTGTTAAGGGTTGGAAGAAATCTAGCGTTGAGAACTTAGTTAAAGAAATGCTTAACATGATGAAGCTGCAAGATAGAGTTAAAGATTATCCGGACGCGCTTAGTGGAGGTGCAAAGCAGAAGACAGCAGTTGCCAGAGCGCTGGTTTCAGGTTCACATTTACTGCTTCTCGATGAACCGTTAGGTTCGCTTGATGTTAAAGTGAGGAAAACTTTAAGGTATGAGTTAAGGAGGCTTGTTAAGGATTTGGGTTTAACAGCAATTCATGTTACTCATGATCAGGAGGAGGCCATGTCCATTGCCGATAGAATAGTCGTTATGAGAGCTGGCGAAATAATTGAGGTTGGAACACCATTAGAGCTTTACATGCGCCCGAAAAAGCTGTTCACAGCAAACTTTGTTGGAGAAGCAAACTTTCTTGTAGGAGAATTAATGGGGGAGGAGGGAAACTTGGTGAAAATCGACGTTAACGGTAAAGTAATTTATAGCACATGTAAAGCGAACTTTGAAGGGAGAAAAGTAGTTGCCGTAATAAGGCCTGAGTTTGTAATCATGAAGAGGAGGATTTCCTCGAAAGAAACCTTGAGGGGAGTAATTGAAAGGAAAGCTTTCTTAGGAGCCTCAGTCCGCTTTGAAGTTCGCGCTGAAAACGATTGTATAATAGCGGTTAAGAAACCATTCTCTCCTGAAACGCTTAAGCTCAAGGTTGGGGATCAAGTAGATTTAATTTTACCCAGCGGATCCATAATTCTCTATCCATATCCAGAGGAAGGTTTAGAGAAAACCATTTCAATAGAATAATTAAGAAGGAAAAGATTAAAATTATATTATGGTAGCTATATTTGTTATTAAAGGTTTAAGGGAGCTTAATTTATGGAGCGATGGTTTGAGAAGAGGCGCAAAAATAAGGTTCTTGATATAGCATATCGCCAAATGACTTTAGCGCTTGATACAGTGAACGATTTGGAAAGGGCTATAAGGGCGGTTCTTTTAGGCGACAAAAGTAACGCTAAAACCACAATAGATAGGCTTTTCCTAGCTGAGGAGGAAATAGATAACCTTAGAAGGGCTGTTTTTGAGGAGCTAACTAAAGGTATTCTGCCGCCGAGGGATAGAGAGGATATAATGCATTTAGTTAAGCGCCTTGACGTTATGGCAGATTTCGTTAAGGATTCAGCTAGAAGCATACTTGTCCTATTAAATGCTGAAGTGCCCGAAAACGTTTGGAAAGCCTATTCTGAAATGGCTGCTGGCGTCGTTAAGTGCGCTGCAACACTCAAGGAAAGCTTGAAGCTTCTTGGCGAGAACCCGATAGAAGCCAGAAACCTATCATTAAAGGTTGAGGAGGAAGAAAATAAGGTTGATAAGCAATACTTAGAAATAAAAATTCTTCTCCTGAAAAATGGAGACAGAATAAATCCTGCAACCCTAATAATGCTTAAGGATTTAGCGGATTATATGGAGGATTCCGCAGACAGCTGCGCTGATGTGGGTGATTACATAAGGGTTTTAACAGTTCCAAAAGAATAGCCCTCAAATTCCAGCTAAAGTTTTCCATCCGAAAATAAAGCCTATCTTAGCGCTAGCTTTAAAAGTAAGTTTATGAAACTTTTAGGGAGTATGTGCGAAGAAGATGGCAAGGATAAATTAGACCTACAGAAGAAGGTTCTCATAGATAATCCAGGTAACTTTCAATTTCATGCAGCCTACCTCGCGTATTCAGACGCTTACGATAAGGCAACAGATCCGGAGGTTAAAAAGTATTTGAATCAGAATATAATTGACCTCCAGCAGAATAAAATAGATTATCAAACATTTTACAGGAACATAAGTCAATATCGCCAGGTTGACAGCTCCCAATACCAGTATAGATCAAATATAAGAACGCAGAGCAAAAGTGAATGGCGCAGCCAAATGCGTAGAATAGAAAGAGAAAAAAGGCATGAGAAGTGACTTCTTTTCAGACTGGATGGGGATTCCATCTTTATCTTCGAGAAAGGCTTCGTAGGTTGCCTTCCTCCTAAAAAGAGCTGCTTTATATTCCGCATGCATCTGCCATTTTAGGAGGAATGTAGATCTCACGGTTTTCATTACTTCGTGGATGTCTCACTAACTCCATTTAGATTCAGGTTTAAAAAATTTAATGATGGCATCTCACTCAAGTATTCCCGAAAATATCTAGAAAACCATTTTCACCTAAAATTTATTACTTAGCAATCTTATTTTTTTAGAGGTTGCATTAGTCATATGTGTATTGAATCTATCATAGTAAGCGTTCAGCAGCCGAACCCTCAGGATGCAATAGGCTGGATCATTCAGTTAATATGGATACTTGCCTTCATAATTATCTGGATTTATGGTCAGCGCATACAGACAGCTTTCATGCTTAGGGAGATTGAAGGGTCACTTTATAAGCTTAAGGTTATGAGGGATAGGGGGCGACAGATAGCTATATCGACTATAAGGGAGATTGGAAAGCCAGTGGAGGATCCAACCGCGAGGGTTGACCGACTGCTGGAGCATGTGGATATAGAGCCAGTTAGCCTCGACCCAACTGGCATAATTAGGAGACTAGAGCATATAATTGATGTTAGAGAGTTCAGGTTGAAGGATGAAGTTAAGCGGATGGCTCCGCATGCCGATGAAACCCAAGTAAATAATTTGACGAATGTTCTCGAGGCTGCTTTAGCATTAAACCAAATCTATAAGATTGTTAGACACTATTATTTGATGGGGAAGAAAACCTTAAGCTTCTATATAATTCTTCAAGTTCAAATGCTTCTCCCACTCATAATGAGGGAATCTGAAGCGTTTATAAGCGCTCTTAAAGCTTTCACTATGGGTCAGCCAATAGGGGATGGAGCTGGAGCGCTTGTAGCGGCGAGACTAATGTATGGCAAAGAGAAGAGGCTTATAGTTCAGGATACCGTCGTGAGCGAGGTGGATATAGAGGGACGGAAGGTTTATGTTATAAAGGCTAAAGGTCCAGGCGGAAACGTTGGTAAACCTGGTGAGGCAATAAGGCAGATAATTGAAGAGAAGGAGGGGAAGGTTGCGCTAATAATTGTTGTTGATGCAGCTCAGAAGCTTGAGGGTGAGAAACCTGGAGATGTTGCTGAGGGTGTTGGTGTAGCTATTGGTGGGCCTGGAGTTGACAAGTATAAAGTTGAGGAGGTTGCCGCTAAATATAAGGTTCCGTTAGGTGCCGTACTAATTAAAGAGGGTGTGGAGGATGTTGTTTCAACAATGAGGAAGGAGATAATTGACGGAGTTGAGGAGGCGATAGAGAGAGTTAAAAGGTTGATTCGTGAAAACACGAGGGAGGGAGATACCGTTATTGTTGCCGGGGTGGGAAACACTATTGGAATAGCTCAGTGAGGTGGTGGTCACATTATGGAAGGGAAAAGTGAAGTTAAGAGGATGCCGACATTCTTCACGGCGGTTATCCTCATCATGCTCATAATGTCCTTAGTAGCTTTCCTACTGGCTGTAGAAACCTACATAACGCGGGGAAACCTTGAAATCATGAACATAATTTTAAGTGTAAGCGCGATAGCTCTATCAATATATATTCTCCTACAAGTAAGAAGGAAGCCGCTTATTTCAAGTCTTGAAGCATTAAAGGTTTTAACGGTTATCCAATGTATAAGATGCGGCTACAAAAGCGTAAGGAACTTTAGTAAGGGAGACTATGTTCTTAAAGAGGTTGGTTCATGCCCGAAATGTAGCGGAACACTTCTAATTCACTCAATATTTAGGGAAGTGGAGAAGAAAGAGAAGTTTGATTAAGCATGGCTAAGTGAGTGTAACGGCGCCTTCATCGCTAATATAAACTGTATGCTCAGCCTGAGCAACCGGCTTCAGGCTTGCTTCCACGAAAACTGGATAAGCCATTATATGCTTTGATGATAAAAGGTTTAGGAGCGCCTGCCTATATGATTCCTCACGTCCATAACTTTTCTTCAGCCATCTTTCAGCGAATGGCAACGTTTTAAAGTTCGCTTCAATAAACTTTAGAAGATTCTCTTCCCCAGCGCTCTTTAACGGCGGCTTACGCTTTGTAAGCCTAAAAATATACTTTTCACGACTCTCATTAACTCTTCCAGCAGCTTCCCTAAGGGTAACGAACGGCTCAACAGCGTAAACGCCTCCCAAACGCAGCTTATCTAAAGATAGGTGGGCTACATTAGGTATATGTTTGCCAGCATGCACCATGTATCTTCCAACTTCATGACCTGTGAGGTTTGATATGGGCTTAAAACCATGGCGTTCAATAGTTGCCTGTATCTCGGAGCTAACTTTCGAGATGAGCGTGCCTGGGCGCATAATTTCTATGGCTGCTTCAAGCGCTTTTTCAGCTGCGTGAACCATCTCCTCATATTCGGGGTTGAAGCATACTGTGCGAGCTGTATCAGCAATATATCCATCAATATGTACACCTATATCAATTTTAACTAGAGACCCTTCCGGAATAACCCTTCCATCGTTAGGTGGAGAAGTGTAATGCGCAGCCACCTCATTAATTGAGATATTACATGGGAAAGCAGGTTCGCCGCCGAGGCTCCTAATTTTATCCTCAACTATCTCACATATCTCAATGAGCGGCATCCCCTCTTTAATTATTCTACCAACTTCATCCCTAACGTTTGCAGCTATCCTACCCGCGCGAACATACTTCTCAAGCGCATCATCGGTAACTCTCAATGATACGCCTCCATCAACCGCTATTATGCAATAATTTAGTTAACTTTGTGGCTTAATTTTTTTGCTTTCTACATTTTCAGCCGGCTGCATTCATTTTAGCCTAATTTCTTTACTGTTGACCTTGCAAAGTTTAAATATCCATTTAATGATACAAGAATATTAAGTTGAGTGATTAATGCTAAAAAGTTTATGGCGAGGTGTATGGGGTATCCAATAGTTCTCACGGCTGATAGAACGTTAATGAGTGAGTATGGTGGCGCAATGTTTCTTGGTTTCAGCGCATGCGTACCTAAGGGTTTGGTTCCAGATAACTTATATTTTAAGCTGTTCTGCCCGCCTGCTGAGGCTGATGAGGATGGGAGAGCTATTGTGGCGCCTAACGGAACTAGAAAGATTGAAGCCGCCCTACTAGATTACGGATTTAAGAGGGAAGATGTTATCGTCGCCCACCCGGAGCATTTGCATAAAGTTATCGGTTCAGAGACGAAGGTTCTGGGGATAACGGAAAATGACCCGTTAGGGATAGGTCCAGCGACAACAACGTTCACTGAAATTTTCGGCGGAGAAGCCTATATGGCGATTAAGTTCCGGGAGATTCTAAATCATCCGTCAGTTAGGAAGTATAGGCCGAAGATAATTGTTGGCGGACCCGGAGCATGGCAGCTGGAGGATGAAAGCGTTAGGAGGGATCTTGGAATAGATACTGTTGTTATAGGTGAAGGCGAGAAAGTTGCTGGTCCACTATTTGAGAGAGCATTAAACGGTGAAGATCTTCCAGGAGTAGTTTATGGTGAAGTTGCTGATGTAGATGAAATACCGGTTATTAGGGGCGCAACTGTAGATGGAATAATTGAGGTTGCGAGGGGCTGCGGGCGCGGATGCGACTTTTGTACACCAACATTACGGCGCTTTAGATGTTTACCCATAGATCACATCCTTAAGGAGGTTGAGGTTAATCTTAGGGTTGGAAGGCAGCCGCTGCTCCATGCTGAAGACATACTGAGATATAAGGCTAGAGGGCTGGAGATTAACAAGCAGGCTGTAGCAGAATTATTTAGAAGCGTTAAGAATTATCCCGGAGTTAAAAGTGTCGGAATAAGTCACTTCGCCTTAGCATCTGTTGTAAGCGCGCCCGACTTAATTGAAGAAATATCCAACATATTGAATCTTACTTCTAATCGTTGGTTAAGCGGACAGACAGGTATTGAGACAGGTAGCCCCAGAATAATGGATGTGCATATGAGAGGTAAATGTAAGCCCTACTCACCCAGCGACTGGCCTGACATAGTTATTAGAGCATTTGAGATTTTAAGCGAGAATAACTGGGTTCCCTGCGGAACTATAATTCTAGGCCTTCCAGGAGAGGAAGAGAGGGATGTGGAGCTAACAATTTCATTAATTGAGAGGCTGAGGCCATTTAAGAGTATAATTGTTCCATTATTTTTCGTATCCATGGGTAATTTAAAGGATAGGGCTGGTTCATTCACAATAAACGATTTAACGCCTAAACATACGGAGCTACTCTTTAAGTGCTGGAAGCATAACTTCGCTTGGATAGACGCCATATTTAAGGAGTGGAGTGAAATGAGCATTAAAAGTAGGATAGTGCGAGGAGGCATAAAAATGGTCATATTCTACGGAATAAAGCAGGTTCTAAAATACATGGATATGTGTGAAAGAGACTATAATTACGATTTGAGGGCTATGATAAGGGACTTTAGGAGCGGACGCTTAAAGGTTGAGGAGCCGCTGCCAATGCGAATACTCAGACCAATCATTAAGTGATAAACTCCATTTTTCTTTTAGGTTTATATAGCCTATGCTTTTAATGGGAGGTGTGGGATGGAAGCCCCTAAACCAGCATGTGAGGTTGGAGGCGTAAAGCCCCAGCTCAGCTTAATGCTTAAAGCCTCACCTCTTCGAGGGCGGGTAGCTCACAATTAAGATGCTGGAGGAGAATAATCTAAATGAGGAGGATAGGTGTTGTAACAGCTGGTGGAGATGCCCCTGGCATGAATGCTGCCATTCGCTCAATAGTTCGCTCAGCAGCCTATAATGGTTTAGAGGTTGTGGGTGTTGAGAGAGGTTACGCTGGGCTCCTCGAAGCTAAATATCGCATGCTGGATAGGCGCTCGGTCAGCGGGATAATAAATTTGGGCGGAACAATTCTTAGAACAATAAGGTGTGAGGAAATTAAAACGGATGAGGGTATAGAGAAGGCTTCTGAATTCTTAAAGAGCATTAAGGTGGATGGCCTAATAGTTATTGGAGGCGACGGATCCTTTAGGGGCGCAAGCAGATTATATAGGGCCAGCGGTATACCTATGATTGGGGTTCCAGCTACGATCGATAATGATGTTTCAGGGACAGATACGACTATAGGCTTTGACACGGCGGTTAACACAGCTCTAGACGCGATTGATAAAATAAGGGATACAGCAACATCCCACGAAAGAATATTTATTGTTGAGGTTATGGGTAGGCGGAGGGGCTTTCTAGCCCTGGAAACCGGTTTAGCTGGTGGGGCGGAAATAATCTTAATACCGGAGGTTAAGTTTGATTTGAGCGATGTGTGTAGGCGCATAAAAAGGGATAGAGAGGAGGGTAAAATATCTGAGATAATAGTTATGGCGGAGGGTGCCGGCGACAGCCGCCTAGTAAGGGATTACATCGCTAAAGAAACTGGATACAATGTAAGGTTAGCGGTTTTAGGGCACATACAGAGGGGCGGCGCTCCAACGGCTAGAAGCCGAATACTAGCATGCGAATTTGGATATAGGGCTGTTGAGCTGCTGCTTACAGGCGAAAGCAAGAGGATGGTTGGCGTAAAGGGGAGCGAGATAACATCAGTTGACTTAGATTACTCATGGATGGTTGAGAAGGAAATAGATTTAAGCCGACTTAAAATCGCTGAAATACTGTCCCTTTAAGATTTCATGTTGTGAAGATTGCTAAGTCAGCTTCCCTAGCCAACTCTATCACCCTCTTCATTTTCCCAGCCGTTAACCTCCTACGCAATTCAGGAATCTAATAAGCCCTCCATCAGACCTATACTGAAACATGATTTTAGTTCTAGTGTTCCCACTTAAATTATTAGGCGATCCACTTAAGAATATGTTTTGTGCAGCATTCAAAGGAGCCATATCTAAAGTCTAGTAGGCATGTAAACTTCGCCGCTTTCAAACTATTGGCTATTATGCACAAGGAAACTATTCGCTATAAACCTGCTCGTATTTTGAATTATAACGTCGTAAAACTATTCCTACAAGCATTCACATACCGGTACAACAACCTAAGAGCACACAAACCCTAAGAAAACCATCATCGCGAACCTTATCTTAACAGCATCATTGATTATTAAAAAGAATTCATCTCTAAATTCCGTATCTTAGGTGGATTATTATTGATGCTATTGTTAATAGGGCTTTGCATGTTGATGCCAGCCTCTCATACCTTATAATTATCCTCCTGAATGATTTCAGCCATCCGAAGAACGAACCTCTCCACGGCACTTCCCACCTTCCCATATAGCTCATATTGTAGGCTTCCTACAATTCCTAGGATTCGCTGGTATGTTCGGCTCTATACCCATAGATTCTAAGCCTCTCCCTATGGGCTCCATATCGTATGCTGC
>Ga0080004_1125682_pt1 | contig 10295 bp, 8 predicted proteins | sample WasSprMetagenome_FD_69207 | JGI IMG/M metagenome (GOLD analysis project Ga0080004, IMG submission 69207) | Sulfidic aquatic microbial communities from Washburn Spring, Yellowstone National Park, USA - WS (SPADES assembly) (version 2) | ecosystem: Environmental > Aquatic > Thermal springs > Hot...
AGTTTAGTTTTCCCAAGGCGACTTGGTCTGAGACCCTTTCAACGACACTCTGGAGAGCTGAGAATGCTGCTGAAGCTCTCTCCTCGTCTACACCACTCGGTAAACTACTTTCTATCACTAATCCTTCAGCACTAATTATAGATACACCAGTAACATCTGGGTTACCTCTCATAAAATCACTAACAACACTTCTAATCCTTTCAGCTCTCGTAGACAAAAGACCACACCTCTCTGTAACATAAGTAAGAACCTTAAGCATAGTATATAATCATTTTTCTCGAAGAATTACAGTGGTTATAATGCTAGACGTCTGACTATTGTACACAGTGAAAAATGTTCAGAGATGTATTTTCCGGATTCTTTATCTTCCTCTGATTGGCCATAGAATACGTCATTATAGCATTTTTTACTTAATGATGCTATCGTACAGTAAGAGCGTATCCTAACGGTTTAGCATACGTTCATGATCTAAATGATTATTTCTTTAAGTTCTGCTAAGAAGTTCTTCATAAGTCTTCCTCATTTTCTTATAGGTTTCCTCATCTATCTTCTTCTCTCTATATAACTTCTCCAAGCTAGATAATTTCTCACTTATTGTTTGTCTAAGAACACTTGTTACGGCAGCTTCTGTTAATTCAATTTCTTTTTCAGTTTCTTTCATCTGTGTTTCTGCAAGGCTCTTAGCTGTTGCTGCTAGATGGTACAGTATCTGCTCTGCAGTAGCGTACTTATTTGATGTAAGAAGCGTATGTAAGTCTGAAGCGATACCTACAGCGCTTTCTCCAACGAAGATGTTATCACCTATCTTGACCGCAGGAATACCAGCTAATCCAAATTTTGTCTTCAATACTTCTTCGTAATCCTTCGGTGATGCCCATATCTCACATTCAAGTTCTTCTTTTACACCGAGGGTTGAGGGCAGAAGAATCTTTACGGTGGTCGCAGCGAAAGCTGGCCACATGTCCTTTGAAGAGATCTTAGCCGTGCTCTTAATTTCACTAATCAATCCATTCAGAATCTTTATGAGTTTATTAGATAAGTCATCTTCTGACGCGTAAAAAGCTATCTTTCTAGGCATGGTCTATTCATCGAGCAATGTATTTTTAACCTCTATTATTACCCTTACGTGATATTAATCTGATCTTGTTCGGCTACATGCTTCTAGCTGCTTCTCTTAGTTTGACATTCATTGATTCAATGTATATCGTTCCTTCCTCTCTTAATTGTTTCAATGCTTCAACGATTACATCTTTCGATAATGGTATCTTAACAAAGATCTGATAATAGGGTACTGTCCCATTATTTGCTCTAAGAAGCTCTAGTATGTATCCTATAGCTATTTCGACTTTCTCCATAGGTATTTCTCTAGGCTTAGCTGCAGCTACAGGGACATAGATTTCTTCAACTCTGATTCCCAGCTCTCTAATCAGTTTATCTGGATCTGTGTAGTATGAGTAGATTACTCTTGCAACTTCACTCGTCTCTTTAACATCTTTCTTAATCATCCACTCAAGTAAGCTTTTCCTCTTAGATATCTCTCTAACCATATCTATCTTTTTCCTCCCCCATCTTAGAGCTATCTGGTCTAGGATCACGCTTTTATCAAAATCGACTGTAAAAGTATCGGTTAATGGATCCCACTCAGCAACTGTGATATACTTCTCGTAGTCTGCTATCTCCCATACATATCTTATCCTCCTGCCGAATGTAGCTCCTTTAAATGGCTTTGGGAGTAGAGTCCTCTCGATTAGGCAGAGGACGTCGAGTAGAGGGATATGGCTTGGAGGAATATTCATCGGAGGGCTTGTAAGCCTTCTAACAGTGGCCTCAATGCTTTCAGCATGAACAGTGGATAAGCCGCCATGACCTGTATTGTGGAGGAGTATCGGAGAATCCCCACCGAAGAATGCTTCCGACCTAGGTACTGAGACATCGTATACATATCCTTCATATTCTTCTTCCTTCACCTCTAATACTGGAGATAAGGCTATATCGCTCTTGATCAGATTACTTACTCTTTTTAGTAGTTCTAGGTCTCCGAGACCAGGTTCCCTCCTTCTCTTTCTTAGGAGCCAACTAATGAATTGTTGAGCTACCTTTCTGCTAACGAACCTTCTATCTCTCTTAAACAAATAGGTCATACTCCATGGCATGTTTGCAGGGTCTAGCAACTTGTATAAGCTTATGAGAGGCTTTAAGGGGATCTTGTCGGCAGCTGGGGATCTCTTTCTGCTTCTAACCCTTGAAATACGTACTGCAAAGCGTGGTCCATCCTTTTCATCTTTCTCTTCATATAAGTATGTTTTTAAGCCGTTGATTCGTGCAAGCCAAGATATTTGTTGTGCTATATTTCGGTTTCTAGTTGTGTAGCAGATGCATTTTCTACTTCTATCTTTTCTTTTTGAACTAGCTTTATATCCTTCTAGAAATGCTTCGACTACTCCTGTAGGTGCATCCCAAAGGAAGTCTGGAATATGTTTATCTTCTGTTTTTCCTCCAATAAGCTTCTCAAACAATTCGGCTAACATTGTTGAGTTATATGTTATCAAAACATAGCTCCCCCTATCTTCTTTGTAGGGTTTAAGGTCGAATTTCAGCTCCATCAACCTTATTAATCTTCTTAAGAGAGGTTTCTCACTTGGTCTAAGAATGAGGCATAAGCTTTTACCACAATGTTTTTCCACATTTCCTTTCTCTAAGTATAATCCCATGATGAATGCAAGATCCTCATCTACTTCTAAGATTGCAGGTATCCATTTATCGTTGTACCATCTCCTTAATCTGAGATTCTCTCTATCTTGAATGCTCTTTTCATTAAGTAGGTATGTAAAGAGACGTGTTGGGTTATGTCCAATTCTTAATTTTAATTCTTCTGGCAAGCCATCAACAAAATCTTTGGAGTGGTCTCCAATTAAATTGATCAGGTCTATTCTCGGGTTTTCATTGTAATTCTTCCGTCTAGCTATGTAGCTTATTAGTAGGTCTCCTTTCTTGAGCTCACTTACTTTTTTCACTTTTATTGTTAGATCCTCTTCATCGAGAACGAAGACGCTATGAGAGCCGGTAGCTTTCACTTCTCCACTTACATATTTTATCTTATAGATCTTGTCTGTCTCATGTCTTAAAACGTATTGAATAGGTCTCCAGCATATTCTACCTTCATCGTTCAATGTGAGAACATCGTAGTTCCCTACTTTCTTGGGTATTCTTTCCTCATCTATGCCATAGAATCGATCTACGAATCTCCCTATCTCAGTAAGCTGGGTTTTCATTGTTAATCGATCTCTGACTAGTATCGGTGTATCCCATGAAACACTCGCAATAGCTTGAAATAGAACGAATGCTTCTTCCCCTCTTATCTCTCCTACTATAAGGTAGTCTGGACGATATCGTAAGCTCATTCTCACCAAGTCGTATAAGGTTATTTCTCCTGCTTTTGTTGATCCCAGCCCATAGCTTTCCCGTGTTACGAATCTTACCCAGTTTTCTGTAGGCATGTTTAGCTCAGCTGTCTCTTCACATGTTATTATCTTCATTCTGGGTTTAATGAAGCATGATAGAGCGTTCAGCAATGTCGTTTTACCGCTCCCAGTCGGTCCAGCAACCATTATGTTTGCTTTATTCTCTAGTAATAGCCAGAAGTATGCTGCAAGTTCTGGGCTTAATACGTTGCTCTGTATCAGCTCAATTATGCTGAATGGTTTTTCCCTGAATTTTCTAATTGTGAATGTTGATCCACGTGGTGAGACTTCTTCTCTAAATGTTGCAGCTAGCCTGTGTTTACCATATATCATTGCGTCAAGCATTGGGAAAGCAGATGAGATATGTTTGCCTGCTTTGTGAGCCAGCTGGATTATGAAATCGTCAAGTACTGACCTGTCTGTAAACATTATGTTTGTGGGTAGGCTCTCATAGTCTCTATGCCAGATATATATTGGGACGTTTACTCCATCACAGGATATATCTTCTATCCTATAGTCTTCCATTATTACGTTTAGTATACCGAAGCCCAGTAGATCCCTCTCAAGATAGTAGAATAGCTTCTTCCTAGAATTCTCATCAACTACCCCTATTCCTCTACCATACTTCTTTAAGAGTTTATCAGCTGAGTCGAGGAGTATCTTCTTGACTTCCTGTTCTTCTCCAATAGCTGGAGGTTCAAGCTCTTTAGCGAGAAAATCCTTTAATCTCTCTAATGCTTTAGTTTCTTGCTCGTTTAATTCTACTTCTTTAACAAAGTATACAGGCTCCACAACTATCCCAGGCTTAGCTGCAATTACTACTTCAGCAAACCCTTCTCTCACATAGTAACTTTGAAGAACTTCATAGTCTGGAGGTATCGGGTCTACTCTGATTCCTTTATTTATTTTCACCTCATCTTCCTTCTTCTTTTCATTCTTAAACAAGGGCATCTATTATCTCCTACTAATGAATATTTAGTCCTCTCAATCTTAAATTCTTTTCTTCTCGAATATCTTAAGAACATTTTAGCTGCCGTTAACCCGAACTCTTACCAACATTTCTTAACTCTACATTTTAGTATAGCGCAGAGTTCTGGCCAGAGGATCTTTGGAACAACATTCCCGTCTGGAGTTTTTCCTTTATTAAGGGAGCATCTTTTAAAAGATGGAGAAGTAGGATAGGACCGGACAGGGCTTTAAATAGCTAGGAAGGTTCCTTATAGTTGCCTACGCTACAGAACAGCTACTCATGAAGAGTATTCAAAGCATTATCGGGACAAACTATGTTTTATACATCCATTAAGTTTTTTGGGGCGCTTGAAAGTCTCCACATTATTCCACTAGTATCAGATTGGCGTATTACCTGTACCTAGTTTACCCATTTCGGGTTGATAAAATAATTTAAGGAGGAAAAGATATATTTGTATAGGTATGGATGGACTATTAGATATCCTGACAATCATCCTCTCAAGCCCTTTCTTGATCTTTATTCTTGTCACTGCTGCTGTAGCATTATCTATTATTTCACTAGTTTTCATGCTTCTCCTAACTAGGAAGATATCTTCAGTTGTTGCATCAATCAAGACTGCCCCGTCTACTACCCCGCCAGAAGCTACTCCTAAGATACGAACAGGTAAGGCCGCTCATAAGCCTGCACCCACCGAATTTGTTAGGATTACAGGCGGGCTTGAATCTCTTGAAGAAATTTCTTCAACACTGGCAGTTAATTCTATCTTCCTCTTTAATCTAGCAGGTATGCCTATCGAAGCCTACAATATCAAGGAGGAGGACAAGCTTGCAGCCATCCTCGCAGATATCCTTGCTTCTCTGAGGAAGAACGGCTTCCCCACCGAGACGATTAGCATAAAAGATAGTGTTCAAGGTTATATACTGTCTGTTACACAAGTAGGTGAGATGGAAGTGTACGCACTGGTACTCGGAGGGGCAGAAACGGCGCTGGATATCGAAGAAGCACGGCAGCTTTTGAAGGATTATGTAACTTCGATGATTAAGAGGAGTGGGTAGCTATGGCCACAGCATATGAGACCTTCCAGGTACTTGTTGAAAGCATTATGGTGAGCAGTAAGGGGTGGGTTGACGCAGTAGCTATTGTCTCCCAAGATGGTAGCCCGGTAACCTATAGCGCTAACGTAGATTTCAACCCTGAGTATATTGCTGCAGCGACAGCAGCTATCGGCGGTGCTGCTTCAGCGGTTGTTGAGCTATTGAATTCTAAAGGTTATGAGAAGATTGATGTACAATTGAAGGATAAGAGGTATCTGCTGATCAGGATGTATAGAGACAATTACGTTATCTGTGTTACTAAGCCTAACCCGAACCTAGGTTTCATCAACTTGATACTTGAAGCTTTCCTTTCTGGTAAGCCATGAAGATCTTCAAGATAGTCGTTACCGGACCGTATAATGCAGGTAAGACCACTCTTATTAAGACTATCTGTAGTGAAGCGCTTACAACTGATAGGAGGGTTTCAAGCGATGACTTGGTAAAGTCGACTACTACCGTTGCATTGGATTTCGGTCTAATAAGAATAGGCAACAATATGGTTAGATTATTTGGAACTCCTGGCCAAAGCAGGTTTCAGTTCATGTGGCGTACACTCTCAATAGGTATGGATGGGTACCTCTTCATGGTTGATAGTAGCGATCCAATGAGTTTGAATGATGCTCTCCACATGTACATGTTTTTCAGGTCCATGCACCCCACCACTCTACATGTAATTGCAGCGAATAAGTATGATAAAGAAAAGAAGCTGAGCTTGGATGTTATTAGGTCTGCCTTGAAGGTTCCAGACATGATCCCCATCCATCCAACAATAGCATATAATAAGGACAGTGTGATTAACGTAATAGACGCTCTAATAAGGCTTATCCAGAACAGTTCACCAATAGTTATTAAACACTCAAATCCTGCAAAAAATATTTAGATCCATTCATAGAGCCGGATAACAAATACTGTTTAATCCTCATTCAACTATCTAGATAATCTTTCTAGTGCTTCTTTTAGTAGTTTCATTGTTTCGTTTAGCATTTCTCTTGTTTCCCTCGATTCTCTTGTTAGTGTTTCTAGTATTGTTGTTAGTTTCTCCGATATTTCCCCATACTTCTCCATTATTGCCTTGAAGTTTTCATCTGTTCTTTTTGCGAATTCTCTGAATTCTTCACGGTAACCTCTAAACTCGCTCACGAAGCTCCTAAACTCTTCTCTGAAGTCCCTGAATTCGCTTCTATAATCTTTGAATTCTCTCCAATAGTCCATGGATATCGACTGCATTGCTCCGAAACCTTCCTGGAGCTCTTGTTGTATCAGACCATATCTTATCTTGAATATTTTGAGTTTTGGTCTTGGTTTATCTTCTTTGATTTCGAATTGTTTTATCTGGGCTGGTGGCGGAGGATTTTTAGCTTTTTCTATTAATTGTCGTAGGATTGTTGGAGGTGCTTGGCAGAATATCTTTACGCTTCCATCATCCATGTTTCTTATGTATCCTACTCTCTGGACTCTCCCTGTAACTGTTATTGATGCTGCTTGTGGCTTCTCAGTACTCATCTTTCTTATGGATGATCGTTTATTGTAGGTTAAATCTCTTTCTACTTTTTTGTTCTTCGAGGTTGCGGCTTCATTTTAAATTTTATATATTTGAGGGTTGAGGACTTTATTGAGTATGGGGTTCCTTGAGAGTTTTAGTGGGTTTTCTTATGCTAATTTTAGAGGAGCTGGATTGTATATTCTTAGGTTGTTTCCTGGGATTTCTGCTAAGCTTGAGAGTGCTGGGAAACGTATCCATCCTGAAGCTTATGCATCTATTGTTGCAGGCTTAACTATTATCTCATTGATTGCTACAGGTATCGGGGCTGTCCTAGTTTTCCCGTTTACTGGTAATCTACTTTTTTCATTATTATTGTTCATTGTCCCCGGTCTTGTTTTTATGATGGGTGTTCTTTATCCTTATGGTGAAGCTTCCTCTGTTTCTAGTGTTCTTGAGAGCGAGGTGCCTTATGCTGCTACTTATCTAGCTGTTATGGCGACTGGCGGGATTGCCCCGTATACTAGTCTTAGCCGTATCGCTAAGGGTGAGCTTATGCCTAATATTGCAAAGGCTGCTAGGAATGCTGAGATCGCTGTTAAGACTGGTGGGATAGACCCTGTGTCTGCATTGGAGAACATGGCCAAGGGGATCCCCTCCAAGGATTATCGTGACTTGATTATGGGTTATGCTTCTACTCTTAGGAGTGGAGGGGATGTTGTACACTTCTTGATTAGGAAGACTGAGCAGATCTTCCAGTCGCGTATGGGGAAGATGAGGATTGTAGGTGAGAGGATGGGTATGCTTATGGAGGCTTACGCAGCTATCACTATGATGCTCTCCCTCGTTGTCTATATCATCTATATTGTTTCTAGAGCTATGCCAAGCGAGTTCGTTACTCTTCCATCTGAGCAGTTTGTAATCTTCGCATATCTTGTTATGCCTCTCCTCTCGCTTATCTTCCTATATCTAGCGGATATTACTCAGCCTAAGTATCCTATGACTGATACCCGTCCATACAGGGTCTTCTATCTAACCATACCTTTTGCATCTATTGTTTTGATGCTCTTTGCTGCTCCATTCTTCCTAGATGTTTTGAGGCTTATTCCACCTTTCGATTTTACTAGTAATGTTATTGTTGAGCTAAGGAAAGCGATGGGGCTTGTGCAGGGTTACGAGTCTTCTATTGCTCTATGTATCTTCTTTATGGTTTTGTTTGCCCCAGGCATGGTTTTCTATGAGAAGTACGGTAAGGAGAGTATGAGTATTCTTCATGGAATGACTTTGTTCTTGAGGGATTTGACTGAAGCTAGGAAGACTGGTATGAGCCCTGAGAAGTGTATTATTACTTTGAAGGATAGACCATACGGAGGGTTTAGCAAGCACTTGAAGGTTATTGCGAGGCAGATTGGTTGGGGTGAGCCACTCAGAAAGGTTTACCAAGATTTTGTTAAGCGTGTTCATGGGTGGATGAGTAGAGCAAGCTTGTATGTCTTGATAGATGCTATAGATGTTGGTGGAGGTGCTCCTGAGACTTTCGATGTTCTTGCTACTTTTATGGAGGATCTAGAGGAGATCGAGAAGCAGAAGAGGTCTACTCTCCTACCTCTCATGATGATTCCATACATGACTGCGATAATGCTTGTAGTTGTAGTAGTTATTCTTGTAAGTTTTATGCGTAACCTACTCCAGATTGCTAGGATCTATATTTCCCTCGCAGAGTTTATCCACTTCTTCCTTCCACCTGTTATATTGGTAGCTGTTATTAGCGGGCTTGTAGCAGGGAAAGTCTCTGCGGGGATTGTTGCCGCAGGGTTCAAGCATGCATTCATATTGTCTATCGTATCTTTTATAGCTGTATGGCTCTCAGGAACAATCTCAATCCAGATATTCGCTACACCGATGGCAACACCATAAAGAACAACTTCAACTAATAATGTGGATTTTCTACTCAATAACGGTGTACATCATTCATTCGTTAAATTCTAGCCAACCTGCCGCCTTCTTATCAAACCACTAGATAAGAGGATTCTGGACGTATTACCGGTAATTATTCCTTGGTTTTCTTATCCGTAAAATTTATTTTTTCGTTTAACTCATTGTTAGACATGAGTAGAGGTAGGCTTGGTATTAGTCCTGTTGTTGCTACTGTGATCCTTGTTGCTGTTGCTATTGTTATAGCTATTGCTGTAGCATTCTGGGCATCAGGACTAGTAGGAATATTCACAAGATTCGAAAAACTAGAAATAGTATCAGCATACCAAGATAGTGCAACTACCATTAAACTAATCGTAAGGAATACGGGGACCTCACCAACAAGCATAATTCAGGTAGTAGTAAATGGAGTAAAAGTAAAAGATACTTCTGAGTCATTCGAGGTTGGGCAATCTAAAACATGCACGGTAACCTTTGGAACTGATCTGCAGGCAGGTGTAACGTATGAGGTTGCTTTGAAAACCTCGGGAGGGAAGATTTATCCAACAACAGTCCTTGCACATAGCGGAGCAGGAGGGACCGGCACTCCAGACATAAACAACTTTGCTTGTGCATAAGGCGCCGTTCGAGATAGGAGACAAGAATACTGCTGAAAAACCTTAATGTGAATATCGAATAAACCAAAAATAAATATGGATTCCTCCTAATGTTTTTTCTTAACCATTTTTTAAGTGAGCTAAACATTGTCAATGCCTATCTAATGAGGTGGATGGCTGTAATAGCTCGGTCGTGACCTTTATGTAAGGTAACATAAGAGCAAACACATACAGAGAATAGAGAGTAGATAATGCTCCCATTATAGTCTTCAAAAACTTTTATGTGTCATGTAGTAGTCTTATCAAGTGATGAACTATTATGGAAACATTAATGAAAAGACTCTAGAATTAAATATTATGTCGGAAATACTGAACATATGTCGGAGACGTGACCCAAGAGCCTTCATACTTGGAACAACCTTACAGCAAGAGAAGAGACTCGGATATGACAGTAGAATTCTAAGTAGACTATCACCATCATGGAAAACAGCTATGTTTCAATTCAAAAAAGCAAAATACAGAACATATGACGGTGGCTATACATTCATTATAAATAACAATAGGTATAACGACCAGCACCTAATACTATACTCAGCAGCAGGAGGAGGAAAAAGAGTGGCTTTCTACGTTCTACCCACATTTCTCACATTAAATGAATTTGGAACAGCGTCACCAAATCATCTCAGATACACCTTTTTCGCAGATGTATCAGACATCAGCCCATACCATATAAACCATCAGCAACATACGATTACGGTA
>Ga0080004_1172070_pt1 | contig 10293 bp, 13 predicted proteins | sample WasSprMetagenome_FD_69207 | JGI IMG/M metagenome (GOLD analysis project Ga0080004, IMG submission 69207) | Sulfidic aquatic microbial communities from Washburn Spring, Yellowstone National Park, USA - WS (SPADES assembly) (version 2) | ecosystem: Environmental > Aquatic > Thermal springs > Hot...
ACGGGTGTAATAGTGCTCCCGTAGAATTACTCAGGGGTAATCCTTACTTCAAGGATTTACCGGGTAGTTCTGAACCCCTGGAGTGTAGGAGGAATAAATGTCTATAAAAGGGGGAACTATATTGAAGACTGAAAAAGTTATGGACTTAAAAAACGCTCATAAGAAAGATGTGGCAATAAGGGCGTGAAATTTGGCTGAAACTCACGAGGCAGAACAGAGGAACAGGACTTTAAGACAGGATATAATTGTGATCCTAAAGGGTAACACACTCTCCCTTAAGGAACTATCAAAAATCCTTTCCGTTTCTGAAAAGGAGGTAGAATCCCATCTCGAGCATATAAGGAAGAGTGTAGGTAGATCAGGTTACGTTTTGGTCGTAAATCCTGCCCATTGCAAGAAGTGCGGATTTTCCTTCAAAAAAAGGGAAAAGTTTGGAAAGCCAGGAAAATGCCCCATGTGTAGGAGCACCCAAATCGTGCCGCAGAGTTTTTCCCTGAAAGAAAGGAGGAAATAGGGGAGTACTCGTATTCATAGGATCGCATTTTTTATCCCACTCACAAAGGCCATCCTTTCCTCCTGTGAACCCTTCTTCAGTTTCTGGCATTCTTCTTGACTTTGTATGTGAATTTTCATATCCTTTTACGACTTTTGGGCCGTTAACTCAGGCCGGTAGAGTATCTGCCTTTTAAGCAGAGAGTCGGAGGTTCGAGTCCTCCACGGCCCATTGTCCCCATCGTCTAGTCAGGCCTAGGACACCGGTCTTTCAAGCCGGCAACGGGGGTTCAAATCCCCCTGGGGACGTTTTATTGCCCTATCACATTTCTAATTATCAGAAATAGGTTCGTAAGGGCTACCTTAGAAGTCTAAGTTGCTTGGATTTTCGCTCAGCATTGATACGATTGCTCATAGTAACCTCTCGGGGGAGCCAGTTCCTTTGCGCTCGGGTATTGGCCACTTTCCTGGATCTCTGGTTCAAGATTTGGTAAATTTAAAGAAATAGGTCGCTAAGTTGACAACTTCATTTGGGGACGGATCTTCTCTTGATCGGAAAAGAAGAGCTAAGGGATCTCTGCAATTCAATTAGGAAACCTCTGGAGCTTTCCTTTGGTCCGGCATGCGAAGGGGAAAAAATAGTTTATGGTGCCTCAATGCCGGGATTTGGCGCTCGCTCAATACCGGTGAGTATCATCAAGAAATGGATCGATTTTATGAAGAAAGCTACTATAGTCAGGGTATGCAGTTTGATTGCACAAAGTGAGCTCTCATACTACGAAGTAGATTTGTTGGAAACATACAGAAAAGCATTTGGGAGAACAAAAGTTCTTCATGCTCCCATAGAAGATCATCATCTTTGTGATATAAAAACGTTAAAAAGGATTATGTTATTCCTCCATGAAGCTGATAGAGATAATGAGCCTACCGTTGTCCATTGCGCTGGGGGAAGAGGGAGAACAGGTCTTATCCACGCCGCGTACCTTGTGTACGGCCGGGGTTTCTCTATTGAGGAAGCACTCGAGGCCGTAAAAAGAATGGGAAGAAACCCATATGAAGCAGTAGTGTCTGGAAAAGCAAGGGAAGAGGAATTGTATGAGCTTCTTCGTTTTTGTAAGGAGGGTCGCTAAAAATAATACCTTATCCTAAAATCTATCCTGTAATCGTTTTGTTTTTCACCATATTCGCTACCACGGGTACCCACAATCGGCCCGCCCCTTAAACGAAACTCAAAATTTGTGATGGCGGTGTATGAGATTTCAGGCATAAGTGAAAAGCTCTTATCGTCTATGTTGGTAATCAGTGTGACCGCAGGCGTCAGGTACAATATATCAAAGGGATCTTTCTGACTGACACGGAGGTAAAGATAATTCCTCGCCGGATTCATACGGCCATAGGCGTTGTTTGCAAGATTTTTGGCTTTCTTTAACATAAGTTCATTTCCTTTAGAGATATAATTCACATACGCCTTATCTATGAAGGTGAAATAATCTTTCATCTCTTTAGTGCCATAACCTGTGCCATTATGGTAGTATTCAAGGATGAATGTAGTATCCTTCTCGGAGAGATAGCGTAAACCTAAGAGATAATTTATCGCATTATATCGGTCCTGGAATATATTGCCGCTGCTATCGGTTATTGTCTTTTTAAAATTATTGATCCACGAAAACTCACCGTGTATCTCAAGATTGCTTGCCAGATTCCTCGAGAAATCCATGCCATATCTTGTAGTTTTACTGCCTCCGGTTAAAAACATGAGGTCTATATCTGTATCAAAGAGGAGAAAATAAAACTTTGAGGCAAAATTCAGGTGGTCTAACTCTCCGAAGTCATCATTCACACCGGAATATACGGGCATCAGAACTGGTGTAAAGGAAAATGTCTTAAGCGGACCTGAAAGACTCTTTGTAAAATCAAGGGAGCTAACGATGAAACCTTCCCGGGAAAGCTCAGGGTCATTGGGATCCTTTGTTCTATCGAGGAACGCTGCAGGATTCCAGGCATATCCCTTACCCCAGTTAAGTGTCTTTTTTCCTGCTTCTGCTGCGAATGATTCCGTTGGCTTTATGGAAACCTTTCCTTCAAAAAAAGTGGTCTTCGTTGTTTCAGTCTGATACGAACTGGTGTAACTTGTAAATGTCTTCACATAGGCACGTAGGATACCTTTTTCCAGACTTCCTTCCAATTGTAGGTTACCGTTATACTGCTTTGTAGTGCCCCCTGCGCTTCTGTTGTAAAAATTCAGCTTGTAAAGGCTGGAATTCTTATCAAGACCGAATAATACGGGATAGAACTCCATATAGCCGCCTATATGATAGGGCTTTTTTTCAAACTCTGATGCCTCGAACTTGTGTTCCTCCGCAAAGGATAAGCGAAAAGTAAAGGGTAAAAGGTAAATGGCCAAGACCAAAAAACCAGTGATAGTTAGTCTATGGGATCCGAATCTTGAACTTAGAACATTGAACATCAAACCCTCTTATCTTAACGATTCCATCTTTGGCATAAAGTTAAGGGTAAATACCTCATCCTTGAACTCCCTCTTTTTGATACTTGCGATCATGATAATGGATTTATAGCCCTTATAAAGGGGGCTATCTGTTTCTATAATAGAGGGTCTTACAATACCGCCGCCAAAGTCTTTTATCTCTTTGAAATAAAGGGTCTTTATAAGCATGTCTGCCTCTGTTTTACACTCGATCTTCACAGGCGTCTTTGTCTTCTTGTCCGCCCACATCGTTATCTTGTCATAGGCCACTGACTTTGTCTTTGCCTTGAGGTAAAGGATGTAGTTATCATTTCGCTCTTCCAGCTTTCCACATTGTATTCGTCTGCATAATCGAGCTGCATGATGTCCGCATTATTGAAGATGCCCCCAACCACAGATTGAAGGCTTGTGATCCTTACAGGTTTACCCACATTCGGGATATAAAGCCACATATTATCTCCGAGTCGTAAGGTGCTTCTACCTCTATCGCTTGCAGGCGAGAGAAAAAGTGCCGCCACCTTGTCCTTCCCCTTTTTTACTGTAAAAAGTACATATTCCTTCTTTCTGCCACCGGGTTCGATGTTTATAAGCTTTCTATAGAGCTCATAGGATTCGGGGTTCAGATTCCTGTCTATCTCTTTTAAAAGCTGGGTTCCGTCAATGGCAAAGACCGGTATTGCAACAAACAGGGCAAGCAAGAAAATTACCATCCTTTTCATACGTCTAACTCCTTTCTTTTTTCACCTTATCCATTTCACTTTTTTATACATGCCTTAACGCCTTTATGGGTTCCATACGCGATGCCTTTAAGGCAGGCTGAAGGCTTCCAAGGACTGCCACGACAATCACTATCAGGGATATCGTAAGGACATCGGTCATGGCAACGGTTGGAGATAGCATAAGGCCTGTCTGTCTTCCAAAGTTAAAGGTAATTCTCAACAAATTCAAGAAATATACAATGGCTGTCCCTAAGATATTCCCTGCAATTGCACCGATAATGCCAAGTAAAAAACCCTCCACAACGAACATGGAGAGTATCTTGCCAGGCAGGGTACCAATGGCAGCTATGGTCCCTATCTCACGGATCCTTTCGTAGACTGCCATAATCATCACGTTCATTACGCTTATGAGCACAATGGCAATAAGCATAACCTTTATGAAAATACTCATCATGTCTATCATCCTTGCGATATTATAGAAAGGAGATAGCCCCTCCCATGTATGGACCTCGAATACGGGTTTACCCTGCTTGTTTTTCTCATTTGAAAGTATGCTGTTTAGATGGTTATAGACATCATGGAGTTTGTCGAAGTGCTTTAGCCTAATGGCAATCTCACTTATCTCCATCTCCTCCATCCTCAATATCTCCATGGCATCCTCTATATGGATATAACCGTCCCTGCCACCAGGACCTGTTACGCTCTCGATAATGCCGCTTACCTTAAGCTGTTTTCCGTTTACTGAACCATCCTTATTTGTAGCAATAACGACGACGGTGTCGCCTACATTTATCTTCATACCCCGCGCAAGGAGTTCAGGGATGATGATCTCGCCTTTTCTTATCTCTTTTCCACCGTTTGATATCCTGGATGCAAGAAGCGGTACGGTCTTCATCTCCATTTCAGGATATACACCGTTAAGCCTGACGTTTGTTGTCTCTGTAAAAGTGCTGAGCATGGCCCCGAATTTTATCCTCGGTGAATAGGCCTCAATTTCGGGGATCTGTTTGAATATGCCTTCCAGCTTTTTCACTGCCTGGGGTTTCATATTCATGGTAAGTGGCAGGGTCTCTATGGATGCTATGTATCCCTCTCTGTGGATTTGGATATGACCTAACATGGAATCTGTCATCTGGCCTATCATCATGTTCTTAAATGAGCCTGAGACACCGACAAAGACAAGCACAAAGATCACACCTATGGTTATGAGGGATGAGGTGAGTATGGTCCTCCTCCTGTAACGTCTTAAGTTCCTTAAGGCTATTTTAAAGAGATTTCCCATTTTCGTTTCCTCCTTTTTTCCTCACATTCATTATCTGACCGTCCTCAAGGGTATATATGATCTCTGCCTCACCCACTATCTTCTGGTCATGGGTGGAAAAGATAAATGTGGTGTTAAATTCATCCCGCATCTTCTTCATAAGCTCGATGACCATGTAAGCGGTCTTGTGGTCAAGGTTTGCCGTTGGCTCATCTGCAAGCACAAGCTTCGGATTTGTCACAAGGGCACGTGCAATAGCCACCCTCTGCTTCTCGCCCCCTGATATCTGATCAGGGTATTTGTTTTCCTGCTCGAGCATACCCACTGCATTCAGTAATTTCATTAGCCTTTCTTTCCTTTCTCTGGCCGGGACATTCTGAACCATAATCAAAGGGTATTCTATGTTTTCGTATACAGTGAGGACCGGTATGAGATTGAAGTCCTGGAATATAAAACCGATATTTTTGCCCCTGAACAATGCGCGCTCTCTTCTATTCAGTTTCTTTACATCTTCCCCGGCCACAAAGAGATTTCCTTCCGTTGGACTATCAAGACACCCTATGAGGTTTAAAAGGGTTGTCTTGCCACTACCGGAAGGTCCCACAAAGGAGACAAAGGATGCCTCTTCTATCTCGAAGCTCACCCCGTCTATCGCCCTTATCAGAACCTCTCCGACCCTGTAATCCTTTACTATATTTTCCGCCTTAATCAGTGCCATGGGTACCCTCCAAAAGGCTTTTTATTTTTTCAATCTCCTTTCTTAAAGATCTTATCTCTGTCTTCAGAGACTCTATCTCTCCTTCATTCCATCCTGTATCCCTTCGTCCGGCAACAAATTGCCATCTGGAAATGCATCATCAACTGAGCGTAGCCTTTTTAGAAGACCTGAGTTGTTTGCTATCTGTATCTGAAGACCTGGCCGTGCGTTAAGTTCAAGAAGAAGTGGGCCCCTCCTAATGTCTATTACCAGATCAACCCCTATGTATCCAAGACCTGTCATCTCGTATGCCTTTGCTGCTGTAAGAAGCATGCTGTCCCAGGAGGGAATTTTTATCCCCTCTATGGAATTTCCTGTATCGGGATGATGCGTGATTACCCTTGACCGATGGACAGCAGTAAGGGTTACACCTGTCTTTATATCTATACCTACACCAATTGCGCCAGCATGTATGTTTGCCTTACCATCTGATGCCCGTGTGGGTAGCCGGGTCATGGCCATCACAGGAAAGCCACGGTAAACGATTATCCTGATATCAGGAACGCCCCTAAAGGTTACTTGAACAAAGACTGGTACAGGATGGATGAGGGATTCTACTATTGCCACATCCTCCTGCCCCCCAAGGGAATATATCCCAGACAATATGCCTGATATATGATAATTGAACTCCTCTTTCGACATAACCGAACCATTTTGTCTTACAAACCCTTTTTCGTTTCTATCTACAATCAGGATGATTCCGCTACCGCCTGAACCACGGGCAGGTTTAAGGGCGAATTCTCTATGGTCTCCCAAAGCTTCATCAAGTCGCGCTATATCGCCATGATGTTCAATCACAGAATGCCTGCATCATTAAGTCCTTGAAATATCTGGAACTTCATAACACGGAAGAAGAACGATCTCTTCTACGGCACCAATCGTTATCTTTTCCCTCGTTTCACCCATGCCATTTACCTCCATCATTCCGATAGATAAAATGACGCCAGTCACAGATAAAAAGAATATCTCCAGCAACCAGGTAATAAAGTTTTTGCTTATATCTTTAATCTCCCTGAACCCTCATCTATTTATCAACTGTTCAAAATAACCGTGTATCTATCAAGCCCCATTATTTGATAGGGTGATGTGTTCAATCTTCTCAGTAACAATCCTTCTTTTTTCTGTATGTACCTCTGGTGAAACACGGCGAATGCCACAAAGGGAGGGTACAGCACGATTACCATCTGTGCAACGTATTTAAGCACCATGGTTTGCGAGTATTCCCCAAAAAGATTTATTAGACCGTAAAAACCGAAGATTGTTGGAAGAAGAGCCCCTAAATATTTTCCTATCATCCTTATCTCACCCGTTTTTTTGTTATAATGGCGAATCCCCAAGTCATCGAATGTCCAGAGAAGGGAAAGAAGCATTGAAACACCGACAAATATGGAGGTGGTTGCGATAAACTTTCCAGGGACAAACCCCCCTGATGGGAGTAAAAGTGATTCAGAAATCTTGCCTCCTGTGTAAAGTTGAAGCACGCTTATAAGCTTTGTGGCAATAAGCATGGATAGGCCAATGCCCTGTAGGGGCCGAACAAGCCATGCATCCAGGAGGCGTATAGAATGAACCCTCTCTTCCTGTATCTGCACAAGTTTCCTTTTTGATCTGCTTAATATGGGTCTAATTAAAGAACATAGAAAGGGAAGGAATATAACTGGAAATATAAGGGTCACTGACATGCGGATAAACCTGAGTAGTATCTTCCACAATTCCTTTATACCTGATACAAATAAAAACTCAGAAAAAAAGAGGGTCATTGCCATGGAACCAAAAAGGAGAAATAATGCGGGAGCTGTGTCTTTTAGCCAGGAAGATAGAGCCTCTTTCTGCATTGCATGTTTATCATTAATCTTTGTGCGCTTTGCCATATCTTTTCTTCCCCCCAATATGCTGATAAAAAAAGGAAGGACCCCATACAGGCCCATTAAATAGAGCCCTTCCTTGATTCATTACCTTCTCCATCCTGACCATATGGGTATGCCAGAGGCATCCCTTAAAACGAGGACACTATCACCCTTTTTTATCTCGCCTGCAATTATGACAGGTTTACCATTGAATGTTGTTCTTACGCCTTTTACCTCGACTGTGTCACCTTTTACAATCTTTATATCGAGCCGTCCAATGTACCATTCTGGACCCAGATGGACAGGGATAGTCTCTTTGTCGGTTTTTACAGTTACCGCAACCCCTGTATCCATGCCTTTAATCGGAACGACCCGATTTACTGCCTCCACCACACCCGATATGGTCTCTACCTTTGCCGGGTCATACATCCTGTTGTATGGTGTTCCCGGTCCCCAGCCACCGCTTCCCCGCCATTTAAATGCACCCTTCTGTGCAAAAGAGCTGGCAGTCAGACCAAGGGTTATAATTGAAATCACCGCGATAAAAACAAATAGCTTTTTCATCTTATTTCCTCCTCTCTCTATGTAGGTTATGGGCCTGTACATTCATTATATGCTTTCCTCAAAATACTGGAATGGCTACATATTATCTTGTTATGGCCTATCATATATCCTTATATTACGCCTATGAGAACCATATTTATAGGGTATGGCTTTCAATTTGTCTATCTGTTCAGGAGTCAGAACTTGTCTCTGCCTGGCTTGTGTTTGTTGTGCCATCCGGGCGAACTCATACTCAAGCCTGTTTAATTCCCTCTCTATTTTATTAATGCTGGCTGGATCAGCATTTGGGTCTTCTAAGGCCTTCTTTAGCTCGAAACGTTTTTCCATAATCCTTGCTCTCATAACTTGTGAATCCTTCCAGAATTTATCCGCAAGTTGCCTTATCTTTTTACACTGCTCGAGGGAAAGATTAAGGGCTTGTGGTACGCCCTTATCCAGATCGCACACAGCCATATTTTCTTCTTCTCCAAAGACAGTTATCACGAGGCCAAGTAGTATTAGGATGATAAGTACAAAATAAATCAGTTCCTTGGATATGATCTCTTTTTTATCTACCGTACTCATCTTTGGCCTCAGATTCCTTTGTTGTGGGGGTTGCCCCCCACAACATTTTTACCCTTTTGTTACCAGCGACCCATACGGGCCATTTTGCCTCTTCCACAGCCAATGAAAGGTCCATACACTGAAAGCTGAGCCTGCTGTTCCGGAGTTAGTACTTTCCTAATCTCGAGTCTTGCATTGGTAGATTTCTCCTGGATCTTGGCAGTTAGATTCAGAATATCCTTCTGAAGGGCATTGATCTTTGCCTGGTCAGGATTCGGTGAGAGCCAGAGGCTGCGCAGTTCTAATTTCTTCGCAAGAAGCTGCTGCTTTAATGGAGCGATCTCTTTTAGATAGGCCTCTCTGATGCTCTGAATCTTCGATGCCTGTTCGGGTGTCACGTTAGGGATAGGTGGAACACCGTATCCAGGACCCCAGGCCATTGCCAGCGACGCAAAAATTGCGAGGGCAGTTACGGCCATGATGACGGTGAGAGTCTTTGCCTTCATGCTTTTTCACCTCCTTTCTTTTTTTATTCTGGGTCTCTATAAATACCCATGACGAATACTTGAATACGCAACATACGTGCCATACATCCTGTGTGTACTGAACCGTTGTACGTGCCTTTCTGAGCTAAAACGGACCGAAGACAATTCGACAAATCTTGCCGAAGGACGAATGACTAATCGACGATTTTGTCGAAAAGGGTTCTTGTAAGCTTACATTTAGCAAACCCGATAGGGGACAGCTATTCCATGGGATCCGATTCGCTCTTAAAGAACCCACCGTTTCTTTATGTTGTACAGACTGATATAGAAGAGTATGGTGCAGAATAAGAAAAGAACAGCAAAATCAAAGGCATAAGGTAATGTCTTCGAGTGGTTTATGGCACCGTGCAAAATATCAACACCATAGGTAAGGGGCATTATATAAGATAGGGGTCTCAAAAATAAAGGCAGCTTTGATATGGGAAAGAACAATCCGCACAGGAATATCATGGGAAATCTGAAAAAGTTGGAGAATGTCTGTGCCTCAAAGACCTCACTTACGGAAGTTGCGATAAATAGCCCCATGAATGTGGATGCAATTGAGATGAGGACTATAGAAGCTATCACACCTGACAGATGGACCTGAGAGAGATCGATGAAAAACCCTGCCACTAGATAAGGCACAAAGGCATTTACTATACCAAATAAAATGGCACCTGAGGTCTTTGCAAACATGATAAGCCCGAGGGGTATAGGTGATAAAAGGATTCTATCAAAGGTTCTACTTTTTTTCTCAAAGGTTATAGTTACAGAGAGCATCGATGTGGTTCCAAAAAGTATAGATAAGCTCATAACCCCTGGAAGGATAGACATAACATCCATCATATTGCCACCTGTTCTTATAAAGAACATGCCTGCCCACGCAAAGGGGAATATGATACCCCAGCTTATGTTTGGAGGTTTCAGGTAATAGGTTTTTATGTCCTTTAAAAATATGGCAAAAAATGCGATCCAGTCTTTCATCCTTCTTTCGCTTTCTTTTCTTTTTCCTTTTTCATCTCCTGAGCTTCAATACCTGTTATATTCACAAACACATCCTCGAGGGTTGCGCGCATCCTTTTTGCCTCGATCACATAGATC
>Ga0080004_1075197_pt1 | contig 10291 bp, 7 predicted proteins | sample WasSprMetagenome_FD_69207 | JGI IMG/M metagenome (GOLD analysis project Ga0080004, IMG submission 69207) | Sulfidic aquatic microbial communities from Washburn Spring, Yellowstone National Park, USA - WS (SPADES assembly) (version 2) | ecosystem: Environmental > Aquatic > Thermal springs > Hot...
GGCAAAGTTGCGAGTGCCGCCGAGCGCAATTGAAACAGCCCCAAGCACTTCTGGGATGGATACGGCTGGAAGTGTCGAAGATGCGACAGTGAGGGCTCTGAGAAAGTATTGACGTGAATACAGCTTTGGTGTAATGTGGTAAGCGAAAGGGAGTAATAATCTGGAAGGAGATTGCTTTGGGCAAGAAGCTTGAGCAGAGGCGCCGTGAACTGGTTAAGGAACTGGTCGACCTCAGCTACTTCCTGCGGGGCAGCGTGTGCGAGGTGTACCGGGTGTGCGGCAGGCCCGACTGCAAGTGCGCCCGCGGGGAGAAGCACGGCCCCCTGTACCAGCTTACCTGGCACGACGGCACCGCTACCAGGACGGCGTACATACCAAAGAGGAAGGTGCAAGAGGCGCGGGAACTGGTGGCGAGGTACGACCGCCTGAAGGAAGTCATCGCCGAGCTTGCCGAGGTGAACGTGAAGATCTGGAGGAGGGATAGCCGTGTTAGGCGCGCCCGAAAGGCAGATGACCTGGCTTGACCAGGAGGTTTTCTCCCACCTTCTGCCCCGGGATCACCTCCTGCTGCGCATCGACCGGGAGGTGGACTTCTCCCGCATCAGGAAGAGGCTGGAGCGGTTTTACCACCCGGTGCTGGGCAGGCCCTCCTACCCACCGGAGACCCTGGTGCGGGTGCTGTTTCTGGCCTACCTGTACAACCTGTCGGACGTGGCTGTCTGCGAGCAACTGAAGTACAACGCCCTCTTCCGCTGGTTCTGCCGCATCGGGGTCCGGGACCCCGTCCCCGACGACACCACCCTGGTGAGGTTCCGGGCCCGGCTGAAGGAGGAAGGGTTCTCCGAAATCCTGGATGAGATCGTCAAGCAGGCCAAAGAGAAGGGGCTCCTGAAAGAGCGGATCAAGCTGGTGGACAGCACGAAGGTGTGCGCGGAGGTGGCGGCGCAGAACACTTACGGGCTCCTGCGCCAGGGCAGGCGGTGCATCATGCGGGCGCTCAAGAAGTGCGACCCGGCCCGTGCCAAGGAGCTTTCCTCCTTCGATCCCGAGCGGGAGGAGCGGCCGCAGGCGGAACAAACCTACCAGGAGAAGCTGGAGCGGGAGATGGAGGTGGCCAAGGAACTGCTCTCCCGCCTGGGGGAGGAGGTGCCCGAGCCGGTGAGGGAGGTGGTCGAGCGCTACCGGGCGGTTACCGAGGGCCGGGCCGAGATCGGCAGCTTCCACGACACCGACGCCCGCTGGGGCCACACCGGCCGGGACAAGCCCTTCTTCGGGTACAAGGTGCACGCTTCCTGCGATGAGGCGGCCATCGTCACCTCCATCGAGGTGACGGGGGGCAACGAGCCCGACGGAGCCCAACTGCCTGGTCTCGTGGAGAAGGACGAAAAGCAGGGGATCTCGGCCGAGGGGCTGGCGGCGGACAAAGCGTACGACTCGGCGGGCAATCACAAATTGCTCAAAGAGAAGCAAATGAGAGACTACATACCCCGCCGGTGGGAGGGCAAGAAGGAGTTGTCGAGGTTCAGGTACGACAGGGACCGGAGGGTGCTCTGCTGCCCGGCGGGGAAGGAATCCATCGGTTGCACGCCCCACCAGAATGGCGGGGTGATGTTCTACTTCTCGCAGTCCCACTGCTCGTGCTGCCCGCTGCGGGGAGAGTGCCTGACGCCCGGTCAGGGGCACAAGCTGGTGTACGTCGGTCCGACGGACATGATGAGGTTCGACGGTCGGGTGAAGCTTTCGGTTGGGCGGAAGGCGCGGGCCATCATAGAGAGGGTTTTCGGTGAGGCCAAGAAGTGGCACGGGCTGGGCCGGGCCAGGTACCGGGGTAAGTGGCGGGTGTACGTGCAGGCGGTGATTACTTTCGCGGTTATGAATGTGAAGAAGATAGCAAATCTTTGCCGGATCAGGGGGGCAGTATGTCCTCGAGCGGCCTGAGGGGCGGGGGCGAAACAAAATGAAAAACCCAGATGGCGGACACTCAGCAGAAACTCAGCTGCCGCAAGGGTTTTCGGGGACCCACCGTACGGGCGCGACCGACCGCTGCCCAGGTGTAGTGGCAACGGAAATACCCGAATGCCCCAAATCCGGGATGCATACAGCCTCAGTGGGTAGCGACTTTCTCAGAGGCTTCGAGGTGAGGTCATGAGACGGCAGCGGTACATCGCCATCACTTTGGTAGTGCTCCTGGTCGCGACGGTGCTGGTGGGTTGTCGGACGCGGTCAACCGGGGAGGGCGCGAAGGAGCCTGCCCAGGAGGTCAGGCGGGGCGGGACCGTGGTCATTGGCTACATGGAAGAACCCAACACGCTCGATCCCCATAAGACCGCAGCTGGTGCTGCCTATTTCGTGATGAGTCTTATATCCGATCCCATCGTAGAAACCGATCCGCAAACGGGCGACTTCATCCCGCACCTGGCCAAGCGGTGGGAGGTATCCGGCGACGGGCTCGAGGTCACACTTTACCTGCGCGATGACGTAAAGTTCCATTCAGGCGTTCCGTTCACTGCACGCGCCCTGAAAGCCACCTGGGACCGAGCCTTCGATCCCAAAACCAAGACGGTCGCGGCTTCCAAGATGCTCGGGCCGGTGAAGGAAATCATCGCCCTGGACGACTACACCCTCAAATTGCGCATGGAGAAGCCTTTTGGTCCCTTGTTCTACGGCCTGTCCCTGGGAGGGTACACGCACGCCATCGATCCCACCAACCTGGAGAAGTACGGTGAAGATTATGGCCGACATCCGGCCAGCACCGGGCCGTACAAGTTCGAAGAATGGGTGACCGGTCAGTGGATCACGCTGGTGCGAAACGAAGATTACAAATGGGGACCGAGTTATGTCTCCAACCAGGGTCCTCCCTATCCCGAAAAGATCCAGATCAAATACATCCTGGAGGATGCCACCCGCGTAGCGGCACTGGAGGCCGGCGAGGTCCATATCGCCCCGGTGCCTCCGATGGAAGTTGACCGGTTCAAGAATAACCCGAACTTCAGCGTGTTCTCCTATCTCGCGTCAGGAGTGAGTATGTCCCTGTGGTTCAATCAGAACAAGCCGCCTCTGGACGATGTGCGGGTCAGGCAGGCTCTGTGTTACGCGATCGACAAGCAGGCCATAATTGAGGGAGCCGCGGCTGGACACGCCCGTCCGGCCCACGGTCCCCTGCCCCCTACCATATGGGGCTACTGGAAGGGCGTAGAGGAGATCAGTTACAAGTTCGACCCGGAGAAATCCAAGGCGCTGCTGGAGGAGGCCGGGTGGAAGCTGGCCCCTGGGGATACGGTTCGAAAGAAGGACGGCAAGCCCCTCAAGCTGAGCCTCTTCATCATGCCTGCGGATGCGTGGAGACGCACGGCCGAACTGCTGCAGGCGCAGTTCCGTGACGTAGGGGTCCAGGTGGAGATCCAGAGCTACGAGTGGGGTACGCTCATGCAGTACCTCAGCGAGGGGCGCCACGACATGAACCTGATGGGCTACGGCTACGGTGACCCCGATATCTTGTACCTTGCCCTGCACTCTTCCCAGGCGGGTTCCGGAACGAACTGGTGCTTCGTGCGCGATCCTGACATCGACGCTGCTGTCGCGGGTCAGAGGAACACCGTGCTCCCCGAAGAACGCCTCCGCTATGCCGCCGAGGCGCAGCGGTTGGTCGTGGAACGGGCCGTTTGGGCGCCTATATACATCTCCGAGAATTACGTGGCGGTGAATAAGAAGGTGCAGGGGTTCAAGCTGAACTTCCGGGGGACCTGGCTGTTGCATGACATCTGGCTGAAGGAAGATTGAGCCCACGGGGACGTGGCTCCCGGGGGCGGAGGAGAGGGATCCTCCGCCCCCGGCGGTCCAGCCGCGTGGGGGGAGGAATGGCCACCTGAAATGCCTGTTTACCTTGCCAAGCGGGTTCTAGGGACCATCCCGGTGCTGGTGGGCGTGTCGGTTCTGGTTTTCTCTATGTTGCATTTCGTCCCGGGGGACCCGGCACGCATCATGCTGGGCATGGAGGCAGGAGCCGAAGAAGTGGCCCGGCTGCGAAAGCAGCTGGGTCTGGATGACCCGTTGGTCGTACAGTACCTGAGGTTTGCTGGGGGGGCGCTACGCGGTGACCTGGGACGTTCCCTGAAGAGCAATCGCCCGGTTGTCGAGGAAATAAAGGCGCGGTTCCCCGCCACCTTGAAACTGGCCTTGTGTGGCCTCGGCATAGCCGTGTCTGTCGGCGTTCTGGCTGGAGTGCTGGCGGCCAAGCACCACCAATCGTGGTTGGATAACGCAGTTATGCTAGGGGCAATAGTGGGGGTCAGCGTGCCCGGCTTTTGGCTCGGGCTGATGCTAATCTACTTTTTTGCGGTCAACCTCCGCTGGTTTCCGGTTGCGGGCGCCGCGACTCTTCGGCACCTGGTGTTGCCCAGCCTTACCTTGGGGCTGATGGCATCCGCGGTTGTTGCCCGCCTCACCCGTTCCTCCGTGCTGGAGGTGATGCGCCAGGACTACATCCGAACGGCGCGCTCGAAGGGCCTGTCGGAACGAATCGTCATGTACCGTCATGCGCTGAAAAACGCGCTGATACCCGTGGTCACCGTCGTTGGGCTACAGTTCGGCGGCCTCCTCGGCGGGGCGGTGATTGTCGAGCAGGTGTTTGCCTGGCCCGGCCTGGGCACGTTAGCCGTCACTGCTTTACAGGCCCGGGACTTCCCTATGGTGCAGGGCATCGTTCTGTACATGGCGCTGGGATACGTGGTTGTAAACCTGGTAGTGGACGTGATGTACAGTTATCTTGATCCGCGCATCCGTTGTCAGTGAGCTGGAAAGGTGGAACCTTGACGGTGGCGGTTAGGGGAAAGGAGAAGTGTCCTGCCAAGCCCGATTCGTTTTCGTTCCGAAAGTACGCCGTGCGCAGGTTCGTTCAGAACCGGGGTGCTGTGCTGGGCTCGGTCCTGTTTGCCGCCCTGATATTGTCCGCTATCCTGGCCCCATGGATAGCTCCCTATGACCCGTACGAAGTGAGTCCCAACCGTCTCGCTCGCCCTTCGCGGGAGCATCCCCTGGGGACCGATGCTCTGGGTAGGGATGTCCTGAGCAGGATCCTGTACGGAGGCAGAATTTCCTTACAGGTCGGAGTGATAGCGGTGGGCATTGCGGCGGTGACTGGGACCGCGTTGGGCCTCATCGCGGGGTACTTTGAAGGTTGGGTGGACCACCTCATCATGCGCTTGATGGAAGTGATGCTAGCCTTTCCAGGTATACTTCTTGCCATGGCAATTATGGCCGTCCTTGGCTCCGGCCTGTTTAACGTCATGATCGCGGTGGGCATTGCCTCCGTTCCCTCCTACACCAGACTGGTGCGGGGAGTCACTTTGTCGGTTAAGCAGAACGAATATGTGCAGGCTGCTCGCGCGCTGGGTAGCGGGATCGGGCGCATCATGCTGCGCCACCTGGTGCCAAACATTGCTGCCCCGATAGTGGTTCTGTCCACCCTGGGGGTGGCGAGCGCCATCCTGACCTGTGCGGGCCTCAGTTTCATCGGGTTGGGTGCACCCCCTCCCACTGCGGAGTGGGGTGCCATGCTGGCTGCAGACCGGGTTTACCTGCGTCGTGCCTGGTGGGTAGTGGCTTTCCCAGGCCTTGCCATTACCATTTCGGTGCTGGCCATCAACCTGGTGGGTGATGGCCTGCGAGATGCGCTGGACCCACGGCTCAAATGACTTACGGGTACCGGCGGACTTGGTTCCTCGCGGGAAGCACCGGTGTGCAACGTTTCTGAGTGCTTGGGCGTCTATCACACGGGTGAGCGAGAGCGTGGTTGGCGGCCACGGGAGGCGGTACGACGGGGAGGCGGCTGACAGGCCCAGGTCGACCGTAGTTGTGGTAGTTGTGGTCTCCCTGTTGCTTGCTTCCACGGCCTGCGGTTGCGGCGGCTCCACACTCAAGCGGGTCCCGGGAACGGCGGCCGTGGTTGCGCGCTGCGGGGGGAGTGACCAGGAGGTCCTGAGCGATCATTACCTTTTTGCCCTGTCGGGGGATCGCGTGCGCTGCTTCGATGTTAACAGCGGTGAGCTGAAGTGGGAGAAGACGCTCACTCTCGCTGACCGGGAGCGCCCTTGGCTGGGGAGCCTGGGTCCGCGGGCAGAGGCGGACTCAGGGTGCGACCTCCTGCCCGTGCTGGCGTGTCGTGACGAGTGGCACTGGCGTGACGGCAGGACGGAAGCAGCGTCAAGGGATCGCCTGCTTCTCATGAGGTCGGGGGCCGTGCTGTGGGAGAAGGGGCCCGTTTACTACGGTGCGGCCGGGCTGAGCAGCGACGGCCGCTTTGTCCTGGTGGCAGGGCGCCCCCAACCCTTCTCGGACTACCGGGTGGCAGTCGTTGACGCCGAAACCGGCCGCGAACTCTGGCGGCGCGATTTTCCCGCAGAGTCGTGGGCCGAGATCAGGGACCTGGCAGGACAGGACTGCATATACGTTACCACGATTACCGCCCGCAAGGGTGACGAGGCGGACATGTGCGTGACGGTGCTTGACCTGGAGGGGCGGGAACTGACCTCGATATCGTGGCACCGGGGCGTGCTGCTACATTTCGCCGGTCCTCAGCCCGTATTCATGGGCGTGACCGTGATAGGCAGCGACGGGACTCACGTGCGGCTGAGGGGCCGGCAGCTGGAGTGTTGCTCTGCCGGAGGAAAAATCCTTTGGCGGCGCGACCTGCCGCCAGGATATGACAGCTGCGAGGAGCAGGTGGCCCCCGGTGGTGGGCCCGTCGTGGTCGCATTCACGGGGGGAGCCGGAGCCATGTTCCTCGCCTATGACTTCCAGGGAAACCGGATCTGGTCGTCGGGGAACCTGGTAGGGAGGCGCTGGCAGTGGGGTGTCCTTCCGGGAGGCTGTCTGTGGTGGGCGGCGTCTGACCCCAGGAACCGCAAGCTGACTCTCTCGATGAAGGGCCTGGGCGCGGGCGAGTTGGCCCAACCCGCCAGGGTGTTCGATCTCGGAGTGGAGGGGGGTGGCGTGAAGGTGAGCCCCGACGGGCGTTATGTCTCTGTAAGACTGGCCCACGATCTGATGCTCTTCCACCTGATGCCGAAATGAGCGCCCGGGGGCGAGGCTGCCCGATCTCATGGTGGGCGGAACTGGTGTCCCGGTCCGCAGGTTCGCGTCCGCGAGGCGCCAAACACTTCGCCCTGCCGGCAGGCTCTGATAAGGTGGGCGGCTCAGGGTGGTGGGTCTGGCTTTGAGGGAACCGGTTGGGGGGCGACGAAGCATCTGGCTCATGCCGCTCCGCTTATTGCAGGGCGAGCGCTGGCGGGCTTTCCCCGGGCAGGTGGTCGGCATCGCCCGGTGCGGTGATGGGGTGCTGGTGGCGAGTACCCCAGTGGGGGCGGGCCGGCGTTAACCGACGTCCCTCTGTTGTTCCGTAACCTGGTGTTGGAAAGTGCCTTGGTTCGGGGGTGTTGGGCGGGTACCTGCTTGGTCCTTCCTGTGGTGGGTAGTTTGGTGGGTGCCAGTGCAGCCAGGGTGGCGAGAGCCAGGGCGCGGTGAGCCGGCCAAGGGTGCTGCACCCTCCGTTCTGAAAGTTGGGGCACCCGGTAGCGGAGCCGTACGAGGTATGAGCACCTGGGCGGAGGGAAAGCACCCGCTTTCCACCGAATTGTGTCTCAGTGCGGGGGCGAGACAAGATGGGGCGGGTAGGTGAGTCACTGCGGCGTTCGCCGGGTTTCCCACTTAGGAGTGAAGCACAACTGAGTCACAGAACGGTCCGGCACCGTACACCCCTGTCGGCAGCGGCTTTGGCCACGGTACTGGTTGCTGCATGCGCGTTGAACGTTTTACTCCCCCGATGCTCGGGCAGCCAGCTCACCACCGACCAGAAACTCGAGGATTTCCGGTACATGTTCGACATCCTGCGGGAGAATCATCCGTATCTGGCCTTGAAAGCCAGGGTCGAGGGTTATGACTGGCTTGCCCACGAGCAGGAGTTCGAGGATGCCGTCCGTCGGACCAAGACGGATGGAGAGTTCGCTAGGGAAATCGGGAGAATCCTGCTGCTCATAAACAACGGACACACAGCTATTCTGAATCCCCAGATCTACGACCTGATCGTCTCCATGCCCGCCCACATGAAGCCGTGGCTGGACGAGGCTGCCAAGACGGACGCTCAAACGGTGAGGAAATGGTTCGACCTTTTCGTAAGCGGATTGCGGCCGAAAAAGGTGCTACCCTTCCAGGCTTTCTACGTTCGGGGCCAGTATTACGTGATAAACGTCTTCGAAGAGGCAAAGGCCAAGGGGATATCTCCGGGCCAGAAAGTCGTGAGGGTCAATGGGGCGCCCGTGCACGAGTTCGTTGCGGCCCTCAGGGGAACTACCCCTCTGTCCTACGATCCGGGCCACCGGCGGGTGTACATGCATCAACTGCTGGTCACCGATATGTCCGAGAAGTACGACGTTGTGCTGGAGAATCCAGACAGGAGTTATGTTCAGGCGAGAGTCGACCTGGTCCGGTGGAAGAACCTTGTGGACCCGGTCTTTCCGACAAACCTCCTTCAGAAAGGATCCAACGTCTATACCGGATACCTGGCTGACGGCAGAGTGGCGTACGTGCACGTAAGCCAGATGACTCAGTACGAGGTTTCCCAGGGCGACAGGGCGGTTCTGAACAGGTTCTTCGCCGAGATCAAGGACGTACCTTCGCTTATCATAGATATCCGCGGAAACCGGGGCGGAGACAGCCGCTTCTGGATGCTCAATATAGTCAGACCGCTGGCAACCGGGTCCGTTCGTTGCTCCGGTGGAAGCCTGGCCAGATCGGGTGACTACATAGCTCGGTTCCTTAGAGCCAGCAAGGAATTCGGCCAGACCATCGAAGGCTTGCGCGGAGAAGGGGTCGTCGTAGACAAGTCCGACCTATCGCGATACCTTACCCCCACCCAGATCGCAAACCTGCCTCCTGAGGCCCTTACCGAGTCGTTTGGAACTATCACCAAACAGACCATGGTCATAGAACCGTCCGGCGAGTTCCCCTACAAGGGACGAATCTTCTTACTGGTTGACAGAAAAGTCTTCTCCGCTGCAGAAGCGTTTGCGTCGTTCTGCAAAGGTTCGGGTTGGGCGACCGTAGTCGGTGAACGCACAGGGGGAGACGGTGGAGGATCCACTCCCGCGATCATGGTACTGCCCAACAGCAGGATGGCCATCTTGTTCCCCAGCACGATGGGCCTCAACGCCGACTTTACGGCAAACGAGGAAACCCATACGACTCCGGATGTTCTGGCCGAGCCTGACCCGCACGATCTGGTGCGATATGCCGAGGCCCTGGCCAAAGGAGTGCCTTTGGGCGATGGGCCCAACCTGGAGTACGACGCTGCGCTGCGCGAGTGTCTGCGACTGGCCCTTGGCCGGGAATGAGCACGGCCCATCGGGCCACTCCCGGAACCTTAACGCGTTGGTTCCCTACCGCGTTATCTCGTACCTCAACACGCCGCCCAACCGTCCCGTTCTCTATACCAACCGCGGCGGCGTGGCAGGTGATCCGGGGGGCATGCAACGCACGCCTTCGCCGGGACGTCTTCTGTACAGGTAGGTGGTGCCATCACCTGCCAGCCGCGTACCCGGGCAGGTACGAGGCGGGAGGGCGACGGACGCTGGGGGTGGGTCACCTGGGCGTGGACGTGCCGACGCGCCCGGCCGAGGAATCGGAATCGCTGGTGCTTCCCGTGGTCGCGCCGCGGCGACGCCGGAGGTGGCCGGTGTGCTTCTGGAAGTCCTGGCGTGGCTGTGTGGTGTCCTGTGGCTGTGCCGTGGAGGTGCCGGTCTTACTGGCCCGGTTTGACCGCTCGGCGGGCTGCTGTGCTGAAACGTGGTCGTGTTCCGGGACGTCTTGCTGGGTGAGGGTCGTACGAGGAGGAGTGCTTTGTGACTCGGGTTGCGCTGGTGGTGATGATGGTTGCCTGCCTCGCGGTGGTTTGCTCGCCGTGCCTGACCGGGTGCGGGCCGGGTCCGGCGGTCGGACGGGAGCCGCCAGGGGGCAGCGAGCCGGGCGAGGGTGGGGTGCCTGGCGGCGGGGAGGCGCCGGGAGCGGGAGGGGGAGGCGGAGTTCCCGCGCGTGAGTGGACGCCCGGGGAGGCAAGCGTCGTAGAGGTGCGCGCGGAGGCGAACGTGGCCACGGCCGGGCCGTTCCAGCAACTGCATGGTCTGATGTGGGTGGGCGAGGGCGAGTTACTGGCGCTGGCGAGACACGAGGGAGGCGAGTCCATCCTGCGGTTTTCGTGCCAGGCCGGGGGTGCCTGGGAGGGCCGCGCAGTCCTGACCCT
>Ga0080004_1134629_pt1 | contig 10287 bp, 12 predicted proteins | sample WasSprMetagenome_FD_69207 | JGI IMG/M metagenome (GOLD analysis project Ga0080004, IMG submission 69207) | Sulfidic aquatic microbial communities from Washburn Spring, Yellowstone National Park, USA - WS (SPADES assembly) (version 2) | ecosystem: Environmental > Aquatic > Thermal springs > Hot...
TCGGTTCCAAAAACCTGAAAAATCTTCCTCAGCGTTTCAAAACCAAACCTGGTCAGCCTATCCTCATATACAATAATAACTCTGGAGACTTTTCTCTCAGTAACCATCTCTAGGAGCTTGAGAAAACCCCTCCTATTCTCGTTGAGGCCTGAACCCGCATCGCTCAGTATTTGAATCTCACCATAACCCCTATCTTTAGCGTATCTGTGTATAAGTTGCTTCTGTCTCTCCAACTCGTCTTTTTGAGTTGTAGAAGAAACCCTAGCATAACCAACTACAACCCTCTCCTCCTTTAATCCAAGAATTCGCTTAATTTCGCTTTCAGGTATCCTCCTACCGCCAACCGTCCTGACGACTCTTATCTTCCCTTCTTTATCTCAACGCTGAATGGTTCTCGTGGTGACTCCCAGCAGCTTCTTAGCTTCCTTAAGCGTGTAGAGCTTCTCCATCAACAGAAAATACTACTTAAGTCTATTTAAGTCTATCTATTTTGAAGCTGCTGTCTAAGGCTAACAAAACTTCAGTCCCATGATATGTGGGGAAAGGTTAAGCCCGAATGGGTACAGAGTTTTGAAATGCTCTAACTGCAGATTTGAAGATGAATAGGGATAAGATAGGAATCTACTTAAAAGATGCCAGATGGATGCTGAGGCTTCGCCCTGAAGGCCCTCCCATGACGACCGAAAGGGATGAATAATGCGAGGAGGGAAGGAAAGTTAACACTAGACCAGAACGGTAATGTTAAGCCTTTCTAGGATTGTTGGGAGGCTTATATATCCCCCCAATGAGATATATATTAGATTTAATGGAGCGGAGTGTTGAGCTTATGCTGTAATAAGGAATGAGTCAACCGCAGAGTAGTTTATACGCGAAGCATTAATTATTGTAAGCTGAAATCCACTATCAATAATGCTCCATGGCTTGGAAGACTCTGGAGACTTGGCTTACAATATAGTGCTAAACCCTTTTCAGCAATAAAATCCTAATAGAATCAGTTTATTTATCATTCAGGTAAAGAACAAATATTCTTCAACAATATAATATCAAACCTAGTAAGCAAAAAGGCGAGAAATTCAGAAAGCCAATAGCATGCTGGAACCTAGTAAAGCTATTCACGCTATGCCATAACCACTTAAGGAAGTGGGCTTAAGATACTAGGCCCTTCTAAAAGCGGTTACCTGCAATTTTAATTGTTCCGCTGGCGATAGAGATAAATTGTTTTTATTTACATAAATATTTGGTTGGGAGGGATTGAGGGGATGGTTGACATAGTAGTTAAATGGCTTGGGCATGCTAGCTTTCATATAGTGGCTGATGGAAAGAGCATTTATATTGACCCTTATGAGGGAAAGTATGAGAGTAAGGCGGATATTATTTTGGTAACGCATTCACATTTCGACCATTGCGACACATCCAAGATTAATAGGGTGCGTAAGAGTGACACTGTAATTATTGCGCCGGAAGAGAGCACTTTAAAGGTTGGTGGCAATGTTAGGGTTCTTAAGCCTGGAGAGAAGACAACAATCGATAATATAGTTGTTGAGGCTGTCCATGCATATAATGTGAGGCGATTTAGATCCCCTGGAAACCCATTTCATCCAAAAGGATTAGGGTTAGGCTACTTAATAACGATAGGTGATAAAACAATTTATCATGCAGGAGACACGGATTTTATTCCAGAAATGGAGAATCTTAGGGATAGGAAGATCACTTTAGCATTACTCCCAAGCGGCGGAACATATACTATGGATAATCCGGAGGCTGCTGAGGCAGCAATAGCAATAAACCCGGAAATAGTTATTCCAATGCATAGGTGGGATACTAATCCGGAGGAGTTTAAGAGGAAGGTTGAGTCTAAATCTAAGATTAAAGTTGTATTGCTTAAGCCAGGAGAGGAGCTTAAGCTTTAGAAAATCCTGAATGCAGCGCTATCCTTTAACATGCACCTTAAACAGTACCCTTTATTTTTTTAAAAAAATAAAGGTAGGTGGCGGTTGGCGGAGATTAAATTTTATAGTGAGAGAACTGGCAAATTTTATAGGCTCGTAAAAACCGATACGTGGCCTTACCTTGAAATATCAGGAGTACGCATGCATAGGGCTGATGATGTGGATCCTAAAACTGACGCTATCTTAAAGATTAAGGCTTTAGGGAAGATTTATGGTTCCGTTCTTGACTGCTGCACCGGGTTAGGTTACACGGCGATTTTAGCGGCTAAGAGGGAAAACGTTAGGGAAGTTATAACTATTGAGAAGGATGAAAACGTTATTTTAATCGCTAAACAGAACCCTTTCTCTAAACCCTTATTTGAGAATAGAAAGATTAAGCTAATACTTGGGGATGCATGTGAGGAGATAAAAAAATTTAGTGAAGGAAGATTCAATTTCATAATTCATGACCCTCCAAGAATAAGTATTGCGCCAGAATTATATTCACTAGACTTTTATAGGCAGCTTTTTAGAGTTCTAAAAAATAATGGGAGGATCTTACATTACGTTGGGAGACCTGGGCTAAGGCAGGGGAAAAGATACTTAAAGGGGATAATTAAACGCTTAAGAATTGCCGGCTTCACTAAAATTAGAATGGTTGACTACGCTTTAAGCCTAGTTATTGAAAAATAAAAATTTTATTTATATCAGAAATCTTAATGATGGCTTGAAAATGAATGTGTTTGTTTTGGGGCCAGCTGGTTCCGGTAAAAGCTTATTCGTCAGAAACTTCTCGGCTTATTTAGTTAGCGAGGGCTATAAAGTTAGGATAGTAAATTTGGATCCAGGGGTTTTAGAATTAGGTTATAAACCTGATTTTGATGTTAGAGTCATGTTTACGGTTGAAGGCATAATGCGTGAAAAAGGTCTTGGATCGAATGGAGCCATCTTGGAGGCGATGGATAGATTATCTAAGGTTGGTTTACCAAGGTTTCAAGGTGCTGACTACGTATTGTTTGATACTCCCGGTCAGCTGGAGCCATTCCTTTTTAGGGATGCTGGAAGAATAATAATTGGCGGTTTCGAAGATAGGTGCTGCCTTTTTCTGGGAGATTTACAAGCGTTGAAGGGAAACCTTTTGAGCTTCTATCTTTATGCTCTAACAGCATACTTCACTCTTGAGACTGAAACTATAGCGGTTCTAAATAAGGCGGACTTGCTATGCAAAGAAGATTTAGAGGAAATAAGGGAAATAGTTAAGGATCCGGCAAGCATCCTGGTTAGGAAACCATCAAATCTTAGAGAGGAAATGAATATGGAGCTTCTAAGAGCTTTAAGAGTATTCTTTCCACCTAGGAGGGTGCCGATTATATCGGCAGTTAGCGGAATGGGGTTCGAGGAGATTTTAACGGTTCTTTATGAGATTAAATGCGCATGCGGCGACTTAACTTAACGTAGCGGAAAAGCACTGTTAGCCATCGGGAAACCATCAAATTGGGGATATTCATTTTTATGCGAAAACTGTTAAATACATCCTCCTAAAAAACAAATATTTCATGATATATGTTGATTTTAAAGATGTAGCTGCAGCCATCTTCCTGCTCTCATGGGTCATTTTTGTCGTGAACGTCTTAACTAGGAAACTTTATGATCTTATGAGGAAGCGGGGTTTAGAGCATAATGTAGCAGTCTACTATAACAGGAAGGTTATACATGTTCTCGCCGGAGGACTCTGCGCGCTTATTGTTCCAGCTGCCTTTAACTCGTTCATTTTACCGTTAGCCGTCAGCATTCTTCTAGCCTTCTCCCTCTCCCTCTTCCACAAGAAAAATAAGTTAATGTACTGGTTCCAGACTGAAGATAACATGTATGAAATCTCATTCTGCATAATGTGGGGGTTAATTATATCTTTGGGTTGGATACTTTCCGGAGGAGACTTCCGTATAGGTATCCTACCTGTGATATTCATGTCCATCGGCGATGCTATAACAGGCATCGTGAGGAATATCCTCTATAAAAGGAGGACTAAATCTTGGTGGGGTAACCTCGCAATGGCATTATTCTCAATGATTGCAGGGGCAATAGTGGGGTTTGCCGGAGTACTTGCCGGAGCTGCTGCATCACTAATCGAACATTTCGAGTTTAAGCCGATAGATGATAATGTGCTTATACCAGTAACTTCATTCGCAATACTTATACTCGCCAAAATTTTCGCACCTTGGCTACTACTTTAAATTTCCCCATTGAGGAAGGATCTTCAAATCGATTATTGTAAGGTTGCTTCTGTTCGGTTTTTTCAGGTAAAGTTATATTTATCCAAGAGAACTAAACATAATTCCAATTGTTTATGGAGGTGGGTGACGCTTGCTTATTGAGGTTCGTTGGCATGGTAGGGGAGGGCAGGGCGTAGTGACTGTGAGTAGGCTTCTTGCCCAAGCAGCCTTATTAGATGGGAAATATGTGCAAGCTTTTCCAGAGTTTGGTCCTGAACGGAGGGGGGCTCCAGTCACAGGGTACACGAGAATATCTGATGAACCAATAACCATACATAGCCAAATATATAATCCGCATATAGTGGTGGTTATAGATCCAACGTTAATTGGCAGGGTTGATGTTGCAAGAGGCCTCGTCCCGAAGGGTCTTATAGTAGCCCATTCTGAAAGAGATCCTGGAGAGCTTAGGGAAATCTTGGGTTTAAGTGACGTTAGAATTTACACTGTTAACGCTATGAGGATAGCTCTCGACATTCTCGGTAGACCAATCTATAATACGGCTATGCTAGGCGCTCTTTTAAGGGCTGCACCATTAGCTAAAATGGAATCATTAATTAAGGTTGTAGCTGAAAGATTTCATGGACCAGTTGGTGAAAAGAATATTGCTGTTATAAAGAGGTCTTATGAGGAGGCGAAGGGGGTTGAGTGAGATTAAAGCTGGATGGAAATCTCTCCCATTAGGCGGATATCTGCTTGAGCCAGGTTCAGCATTAAAGTATAAGACTGGCGAATGGAGATCTTTCAGGCCTGTCATAGATCAAAAGAGGTGCGTGAACTGTCTTTTATGCTGGATTTACTGTCCAGACTCCGCCATAATTAGGCTTGAAAAATATGTTGATGTAAACTACGAGTACTGTAAGGGTTGCGGAATATGCGCAAATGAATGCCCCGTGAAATGTATAACAATGGTTGAGGAAAAGAGGTGAAATGCTTAAATGGCTAAGTTAATAGGTTTAACTGGTAACGAAGCCATAGCGTACGCTGTTAAACAATGCAATGTTGATGTTGTAGCAGCCTACCCGATTACTCCTCAAACCATAATGGTTGAGGTGATAAGCGAGTACGTTTATAATGGCGAGATGAACGCTGAATTCATATGTGTTGAATCTGAGCATTCAGCTATGTCGGCATGTGTCGGTGCAAGTTTAGCTGGCGCCAGAGTTTTCACGGCGACTGCAAGTCAAGGTTTAGCTTTAATGCATGAAATGCTCTATATTGCTTCCGGATTAAGGTGCCCAATAGTTATGGGGGTTGCTAACAGAGCTCTCTCAGCCCCCATAAATATTCATGGAGACCACTCTGATATGATGGGTTCAAGAGACTGCGGTTGGATACAGATTTACGCTGAAAACGCTCAGGAAGCTTACGATTGGACGATACAGGCATTCAAAATAGCTGAGGATCCAAGGGTTCTACTCCCAGTAAGCGTAAACATAGACGGCTTTATACTCTCACATTCAATGGAGGGCGTTAGGGTTCTGGAGGATGAGGAGGTGGCAAAGTTTTTACCCCAAAGGAAACCGGTTATATCTATTGATCCAGATAAGCCGATAACTGTTGGAGCCCTCTGCCTTCCAGACTACTATTTTGAGGTAAAATTTCAGCAGGTTCAAGCTCTTAAGGAAACCTTAAATGTTATACGTGAGGTTAATAGGGAATATGAGGTTTTATCTGGACGCAAGTATAGTTTCATAGATGCGTACGCCATGGATGATGCGGAGGCAGCAATAGTCTGCTTGGGAAGCACTGCTGGAACAGCTAAGGCTGTTGCAAAATCTCTTAGAGAGGAGGGAAAGAGGGTTGGTGTGATAAAGCCTTGGGTTTACAGGCCCTTTCCAGAGGAAGAACTAGTTAAGGCTGTGGAGAACGTTAAGGCCTTGGCTGTTTTAGATAGGGCGTGCAGTTTCGGCGCTCCATTCAATGCGCTGTGCAGCGATGTGATAGCAGCATTATATCGCTATGAGAGAAAAGATGTGAAAATCTTTAATTGCGTATATGGTTTAGGTGGGAGAGATATAACATTCAATGATTTAAAGTTGATTTTTAATGATGCTCTTGAAACTGCTGAAACCGGGATTGTAAGGGAGCACGTAAAGTATGTTGGGGTGAGGGAGTAAAAATGATTAGACTTCAAGATTTACCGGTTGAGGAGCTGTTCACTTCCGGCCATAGGTTATGCGCTGGATGCGGTGCTGGAACAATAATGAGGATGACACTGAAAGCTATCCGTGGACCGACGGTTGTGGTGAATGCAACCGGATGCGTTGAAGTTGCCTCAACAATATATCCCTACACTTCATGGAAGGTCTCATGGGTTCATGTGGCCTTTGAGAACGCTGCGGCTGTAGCGTCTGGAATTGAGGCAGCTTATAAGGCGTTGAGGAGAAAAGGCTTATGGGATAAGCATGTGGATGTAATAGCCATAGCCGGCGACGGGGGAACATTTGACATCGGCATACAGGCTCTTTCAGGAGCCCTTGAAAGGGGCCATGACTTCCTGTACATATGCTACGACAATGAAGCTTACATGAATACTGGGATACAGCGCTCCGGCGCGACGCCCCATGGAGCAGCCACTACAACGAGCCCCGCCGGCAGAAAAATTCCAGGTAAACCGGAATTTAAGAAGGATTTAATCGGCATATGTGCAGCTCACGGAATAGAGTATGCTGCGACAGCGTCGCCAGCCTACTGGAACGATTATATTATGAAGGTGCGGAAGGGGCTGGAGGTTAATGGTCCAGCAGTTATACATGTGTTTTCACCATGCCCAACTGGTATGAGACACGATCCATCTAAAAGCATTGAAGTTGCTAGGCTGGCTGTTCAAACACGCTATTGGCCAGTATATGAGGTTGAGAGGGGCAAATATAAGCTTAACATTAAAGTTCCTCAGCCAAAGCCGCTTATTGAATTCTTAAAGATGCAGGAGAGGTTTAGGCATCTCTTTCAACCAGAGTTCCAGCATGAGCTTGAAGTGCTACAGAGATGGGTTGATGAGAACTGGAGGAAGATAGCAGCTCTCTGCGGAGAAAAAGCATAATTAAATTTAACTTTGCCGCTCAGATTTTAAATTCTTCACTATCCCCGCCGTAAAATAATGAGGCTTTCAGTTATGAGGAATTAATTAAGTCCAAAGCAACTTTTAACCTACTTTTTTATGAATTTCTCAATGAGGCTTCTCACAACGTCTTTACGACTTAATAAATCGTACGCTGCCTTCTCAGCTTTTTCTATAACTTCATGCTCATCTAGAGTTTTTATTTTTCTTTCATCCATAACGATTCTCCCATCAACGATGGTTGTGTTAACGTCGCTTCCACGTGCGGAATAAACTAGCGTTGCATATATGTCATGTAATGGTTTTAAGTGGGGTTTCTCAGCGTCTATTAGTATTATGTCGGCTTTCTTACCAGCCTCAAGCGAGCCGATTACGCTTTCGAGTCCAACAGCTTTAGCGCCGTCTATCGTAGCCATTTCCACAACTTTTCTCGCTGGGAGAACCCGCGGATCCATATATTTCGCCTTCTGGAGCAACGCTGCAGCCTTCATTGTGTCAAACATGTCTAAGCTATTATTGCTTGCAGGCCCGTCAGTTCCAAGTCCAACCACTATTCCAGCGTTAAGGAGATCCCTGATTCTAGGTATGCCGGATGCTAGCTTCATATTAGAGATTGGGTTGTATACTGCCTTCACATTATGCTTAGCCATCAACGCTATGTCTTCATCTGAAAGGTGAATGCAGTGCGCAGCTAATAGGTTAGGTTTAAGCAGTCCGGCTTCACATAGTATTTCAACTTCGCTCTTTCCGTAAGTCTCCTTAATATTATCATAATTGCTTTTCGATTCCGCCAAATGTATATGTACGCCGACACCAAGCTTCTCCGCTTCCTCACCAACCTTCTTAAGTAAGCTTGGGCTGCATGAGTATACAGCGTGCGGACCAAGCATAACTGTAATTCTCCCCCCTAAGCTCCCATGATATTTTTTAGCTACCTTAACGGCTTCTCTGAGGAGAATTCTCCCCAACATTTTGTGTCCAGCATTAATTATTCCGGATGATAAGATGCATCTTAAACCAGCCTCAGCAGCAGCTTTAGCAACCATATCCTCATAGAAGTACATGTCTGAGAAGCATGTTACTCCACTTTTAATCATCTCAACACAGCTGAGTAAAGCTCCGTAATAAACGTCATCGGATCTAAGCTTCGCTTCAAGCGGCCATATTTTCTCCTTAAGCCACTCACTTAACTCCACATCTTCAGCTATGCCTCTAAAGAGCGACATTGGGGCATGCGTATGACAGTTGATTAAGCCTGGCATAGCGATCTTCCCATTTCCATCAATAAATTCATCAGCCTCAAACATTGGCGCCTCAATCTTCCTACCAACATATATTATTGTGCCATCCTTCACGGAGATAAGCCCCTGCCTTATAACACCCATTTTGCTCATCGTAACGATTGTGCAATCGCGTATAACAATATCAGCCATAACCATAAGCGACTCCACCAATATATGATGTTTACACAACTTAAGTTTTAAATTGACGGATTTGTGAAAGCGTTCTGCAGGAGACTTCTAAATTATGCGGACCCACAAAAATTTATAAATGAACCTTAATAGAAATATTCATGATATTCTTTGAGGTGTAGATTGTGTTAGGGGATCTTAAATCGGAGGGCGTTGACTGCGAATATTAGAGAAGTTAGGCTTAATGATGTAGACCTATTTGTCGAATTATACATTGAGTCTTATAGGGGGCTTGAGGAGTACGCGTATACTGACGAAAATGATGTAAGAGATTATTTTAGATGGTTGCTGTCAAGAGATCCGAGTGGATTCTTTATAGCTGAGCTAGACAGGCCGGTGGGTTTTGTAGCATGTGATGCAAACTGGTTTAGTAGTTTTGAGGGCACACTTTTAGGGGAGATTCATGAAATCTTTGTTCACCCCAAATATAGGGGTCAAGGGGTAGGCAGCATCCTAATTGATAAAGCTATGAATTACGCGGCTAGTAAAGGGCGGAAAATTATGGGGTTATGGGTTGGCGTAAAAAACTTTCATGCAAGAGAATTCTATAAAAGGAGGGGTTTTATCGAGACTACATACGTTGGAAAATGGATTAGAATGGTGAGATCGCTCACCATTAACGATGGAACAAAATTTTGATGGTAGATGGGTAGTAAGGTTATTATGGAGCCTACAGAACTTTTCAATTGCAGGTTTATTCCTTAAAGTTGCGGGCTATTCTTAGCGGTGCTGTTAAAGCTCAGCTTAAGAGGGGGTTCCACTACGCCTTTTAAGGCCAGAGAGCGGCAAAGTTTTGCCCTGCTGTGAAGAAGCGAGGTTTTCAGCTGTAAAGAGGTTTTGATGCCAATATACCTTTTCACTCTTATTCCTAAACTTTTAAATATTACCCAGAATCAGTAAAATATTGAAAGAGTTAAGGAGTTAAGATAGATATAATGGTGAATGTTTGTCCAGTATGTGGGCTTCCTAAGGAGATATGTGTTTGCGGAGAGATAAGTAAGGAGCAGCAGAAGATAAAAATACGCTTAGAAACAAGGAAATTTAGGAAGGCAATGACTCTAATTGAGGGCTTAGACAGCAGAGATGTAGACTTAAGTAGACTGGCACAGAAGATGAAATCTTACTGCGCATGCGGCGGCACAGCTAAGAATGGGCAAATCATGCTTCAGGGAGATCAAAGGGAGAAAGCGTATCAGTTTTTAATTCAGATGGGTTATCCAAAGAATAATATTGAAGTGCAGTAGCTATGGGGAAGGTTAAAGCGTTCAGCGGATTTTTCCGCAATATTAAATGGCACTTATCACAGGGCAAAAATAATGTTTTAGCTTGCCCTAAATGTGGAAGCAGAAACATTGAGTTATCCAGCAGGTTTGATGCATGGCTAATGCCTAAAAGATACATTTGCAGAGACTGCGGCTATATTGGCCCGTTGGTTTTAGAGGTTGAAGTAGAGGAGTAAACGTAGAAGCAAGACTGTTATGAAGCTAGTCCGGTATCTCTAAATGTAGCTGTCTCTTTAGAGTTTTATAGCGATTTCTAACAGTAACATACGT
>Ga0080004_1134720_pt1 | contig 10285 bp, 11 predicted proteins | sample WasSprMetagenome_FD_69207 | JGI IMG/M metagenome (GOLD analysis project Ga0080004, IMG submission 69207) | Sulfidic aquatic microbial communities from Washburn Spring, Yellowstone National Park, USA - WS (SPADES assembly) (version 2) | ecosystem: Environmental > Aquatic > Thermal springs > Hot...
GCGGAAAGCCCGCACGGAAGGCACAGGAAGAAACCCCAAGGTAAAGGAGGTTGTGTCGCATGAAGAAGTACGTGTGGTTGCTTGCTATCGCAGCTTTTGTCGTTGCAGTCTTCGCCATGGTCGGCTGTAAGCCGGCAGAAACCCCAACCCCAAGCCCAAGCCCAACGGCTCCTACGCCCACTCCTGACACCAAATGCCCGGCAATAAAGTCAGTTGTGGTACGGAACGTGTACGAAGATGCGTATGAACGGAATGTTGAAAAAGAGGACGGTTCGTTCACAATCACCCTCACCTTTGACGAAGACGTTGCGGGCGACTGGAGCTGCATCTTGGATAAGGATTCGTGGACGGTCAAGGTGGTCAATGCGACAAGAAAGGCTTCCAACTTCGAAGAAGGAGTTTCTGCTCAAGTCACGAACGTTGAGAAAAAGGGCAAGAACAAAATTGCCATCACTGCTACGATTACCGAAACAGTTAATGGTACTACATTTTACGGCCTTCTCTGCAGCGAAGATGATGCAACGCAGTACGTGAAGTCCTTGAAACTTCAGGATTACGAGAAGCCGACTGTTGCGGACACGGTGACCTTCAAGCTCAAGAGCACCTGCAAGGTTTACGACCAGCTTGGCAACACCTGCTGTGGCCTTGAAGGTGAAGCATGCTGCGCTCCAGTCTGTGAGCCGGTAACGATTCCTTCTGGTTGCCCATTGCAGTAGTGTTCCAACGGACTTTGGAAGCCCTGGGCTGGCAGAGCCCAGGGCTTTTTGTTTTCTCAAGAGCCGAGTTGTTCGGCCAGGCGTCGCATTTCCCTGACAAGGTTCTGAATTTCTGTGATGTCCCACTTTGGGGGCTCTATGGACCTTTGTTCTGCTTCCTGGAGGGCTTGCTCAAGCTGTATCCCTTCCTGAAGGAAAAGCAGGGCTTTCTCCTTTTCTCCCCTTCCGAGGAAGTATCTCCCTGCAAAGGCGCACACTCTGGCGAGGTTCAGGTAGGGATTGAGCCTCAACGGATCCGCCTTTATGGCTCGCTTGAGGAACGGCACGGCCAATTCGAATTCTTCCACTTCTGCGTGGAGAACACCCACGTGTTCCAAAATGAGCGGATTCCATGGAGAGAGGCTGAGTGCTTGTTCTCCCGCAACGACAGCCATTGTGTGAATAGCCCTGAGGGGCCTGTAGTTGACCTTTTTGCGGAGCGCCTTGCTCAGAGCATAGTACCCTACTGGGTTCCACGGTTCAAGGCGGACTGCCTGTTCGAGGGCCTGTATTGCCTCGTCCAGGCTCTCTTCGTCTTCGTTCTGCAAAAGGTATTCGCTGAGTGCCTGGCGCCATTCGGCCGTGTATGAAAGAGAGGTGAAGGCAAAAAGGAGAGAAAAAGCGACAATGAGGACGAGAGGGTGTATCGTAAGGGTAACTTTTACCCGGGGATTCTCCTTTTCCTGGAAGGACCAGGAAGCACACCCCGCGAAGAACCATACGGCAAGCTGGTACGCCCCGAGGCTGAAGTTGAAGTCCACGAAGCCGTGCAGGAAGGAGAGAAAGAGGATGCCGAAGAGAAACCCCGTTTGGGCACCTGTACTCTTCCTGAATGCTCCAAGCAATTCCCGGAAAAGGAAAAAGAGGAGGGAACCAAAGAGGAAAAGCCCGATGATACCTCCTTCGATGAGGAGTTGGAGGTAGAGATTGTGCGTTGTCCTTGAGATGTACGGGAATGAACGGAACGATGGGTACAGTGCTTCCCATCCCCCGCCACCCCACCCGGTGAGAGGACGTTGCAGGAAGATTTTCAATCCGTCGCGATAGAAAACGAGGCGTTCCCACACGTTTCGCGATCGCAGGCCTACTTCGAGGAGTCTTGCGGCTTCGCTGCCGGCAAGGCCGAAGCGGATAGCAAAGACGAAGAGACAGATTACGGCGGAGAGGAACAGCGTGAGGGTGAAGAGGAATTTTCGCGCTGGCCAGCGTTGTATGCGCAGTTCAAGAGGAGCAAAGAGGCCCTGCAGGGCGAGCGAAGCGATACTGCCAGCGAAGAGCATGCCGAAGAAAGGCAAAGGCTGAAGAGTACCGAGGAAACGTTCGAGGAAAGGCAGAAGGATGAAGAAAGGAAGGACTGTTGCAAGCATACCGAAAAGGAGTCTCACTCGCAGGGTCTGGGGAAGTACGAAAAGGAGCACCAAGATTGTTACGCCAAGAGCAAGTATGCCCCCCCGGGAGTAAGTGAAGAAGTTCCCAGAGAAAGCAAGGAAAGCAAGGGAAACAGTGAGTCCCCGAAGCCACTCCTTTTCTTCGTCAAGGAGCGCTCCAAGAAGCGCAAGGTACCCCATGCCGAAGTAGGCCGAGGCGGTATTGGGGTACTGGAAAGTCGAGTATATTCTCCCTCCGATGAACATTGCGCGGAGGGACATTGTGAAAAGGTAGAGCCCCTCGGGAAGCCACCCGAAACCCTGAAGGAGGCTCAGAACGGCGAGAACGACAGTGTTCGCACCAAATAGGAGGAATATGACCTTTAGTGGCCTTGGCTTCAGGGAGGCCACGAGCAAGAAAAGGAGACAGTACATCGCCCAGTTAGTAAATTCCTGGTAAGCTAACCCATGGTCAGCAGAGAAAGGGATGTTGCACCCATAGAGAATGACGAAAAGCACAAAGGGAATTGTGAGATGTAGAGGGAGAAGGAAAGGTTTGCGGAGACGTATCCAGAAAATTGCAATTGCGATGCCGATGCCACAGGTGATGAGGAAAAAGGGAAGTCTTTCGAAGCGGAAATACAGACCCCGATAGTATGGAGCAAGGAGTACGATGAAGACAATCAACCACAGGAATGCGCTTTCAATCCTCGAGGGTTGAAGCAGGTGTTGCGGCCTTTGCCGATGGCGCGGATCACCCTCTTTATCCTGCTTACCCTGCACACTTCCACCTCCCGGAGTACGGGTTACACGGGAAACGTGCTGTACGGGGGCTTCACCCCTAAAGCCCCCGTACGAATTCTACAGGATTTCACTCAGAAAGCTCTCAAGCGCTGAGAGGGTCATCGGGCCTGTGTAAGTTTTCACAATGTTTCCGTTACGGTCGAAGAAAACATTGTGGGGCACATACTCGACTCCGTAAGTTTCAATGATTGTCCGGTCTGTAAAGTATCCCACGATGTATGCAGCCCCGGTGGACGTCACGAAATTCCGTATACTGTCCTCAAGGCCGTACCCTGCCCCAAGGACCACAAGGCCATGGGTATCCTTGTACTTCCGGTACACCTCGTTGAGGGCCGGGACCTCATCTTTGCAGTGGGAGCACCCAGGTGAGAAGAACACAAGGAGCACCGGCTTCCCCTTGAAAGACGAGAGGGTAATGGTGCCGCCCTCCAGGCTGAACATGGTGAAGTCCTTCCTGTCCATGTCAGTGTTTGTGGGAAGGGGTGAGGGTGATGGGGACGGCGAAGGGGAAGGGAAAAGACCCTCGAACCACCAGCATCCAGAAAGCGCGAAAAGGGCCACAAGTCCCAGGATGAGGGCAAGGAACAAGGCGCTTCGGTGCATAGACGATTCCTCCTTCTTGGGCGAGTTTTCCCTATTGTACCATACATCAGGGGGCCGAGAAAAATAGGGCCTTCGGCAGAGCAAAATGGGTATTAAGGCCTATATCTTTCCCCGAGAGTCCCGGGTAGAATGAGGAGAGGGTCCGTGGTTGTGCTCTGGAGAGAGCCTGTGGAGAGTAGCGAGAATCTCCTCAAAAGACCCCTTCACCAGAAAAGCTGAAGCCCCGCTCGCGATGGCTCTCCCGGAGAGCTCAGGAGACGCAAAGAGGGAAAGGACGATGACCGTGGTTGTGGCGCAGGCCTCTTTTATGGCCCGCACAAGGTGCAAGCTGTTGACGCTGGGGAGCTGGGCGTCGACGAAGACCACATCGGGTTTTGCCCGCAGAATCTCTGGTAGGGCGTTCCTCCCCTCCTCTGAGAACCCGACGAGGGTAACCCCGGGTTCTTCCCGGCAGAGGAAGGCAAAAGCCTCGATGAAGATGGGGCTGTGGTCGACGAGGAACACCCTGACGATCTCTCTCACGCTGTCGTCCTTTCCTTCTGTGTACTCCCTTGAGGGTAGCATGCTCCGGTTTCTCGGGAGAGAGCCTTCGGTCCTTCACCCGTGGGCAAAAGTCCCGTTCTTTACGGGAAAAACTGGAGGGCTCTGTGGAAGAAAGGCATGAAATCCGGAAAGTCCTGCAGGAGGCGCTGAGGGGGTTCCACGCTTCTTCGGGAACCATTGCCGTGCTCTGCGGAGAGCGGTTCCGGGTGGTGGCCTCGGTGGGTCTCTGGCCCAGAAGGATACGGGAGGGGTTCAGCGTACAAGAAGGGGTTGTGGGTGCCGTTTTTCGGGAAAAGTGCGCGGTCCAGATTGGCGGGGGGATACACCTTTCCAGGGCACTCCCTCTCCTCCGTACAAGAGAACCATACGCCCTCTGCCTTCCCCTTCTGACCGGCTCGGGAGAAGTCTTCGGGTTCCTCTCCCTCAACCGGAAAGACCGGGCGTTCTCCGACGAGGAGACCGTCTCGGCGCAGCTTCTGGCCTGGGAAGTGGCCTTCCGCCTTGGAGAGAAGGAGGCAGCAAGAGTCTCCGAGCTCGAACGGGGGATGCTGTTCTTCCTCGACAGCCTTTCCGAGGACGTAGCGTCGATCCTGCGGAGAATTGCCGTGGCCACCTACGTCATCACCCGGGCATCCCTTCTTGCATTCTTTGTTCCCTTCTCCCTGGAAACCCCCCTCCTCTTCTCCCCCTGGGGCGATACCCTCCTTCCGGAGCTTGAGGAACACCGAGATGCCCTCTTCCCCGCGGTGCGGGAGGCATGGCAGAGGAAGCAGCCTACTTCCTTGAGCTTCGGCCCGAACCCAGGGGGTCACCCCACCCCCTGCGCTTTGCCGCCGTCTTCCCTATGGTCTCCGGCCGGAAGGTCCTGGGAAATGTGGCCCTCTTCCTCGAGAAACCTCTCCCAAAGCGGGTATGGGATGCGCTTACCCTTCTCCTTGCCCTTGGAGGGGTCTTCATCGAGAACCGTCTTCTCTCCGAAGAGACCGAGACCTCTGCCCGCAGGCAGGAGCGGCTGAGGATTGCCCAGGAAATCCACAACACCCTCACCCAGGACCTGGCGGGCGTTGAGCTCTACCTTGAGGTCCTTCGGCGAAAGCTCTCTTCGGGCAAGGTGGAACGCCGGAATATTGCGACCATCCTCGAAAGGGTGAGCGCAGCGGTGCACCGCTGCCTCCTCCAGTCCCGGGACGTGCTCCGGACACTCTGGGAAAGCGTTGAGGAGAGGAAGGGCTTTGCAGAGACCCTGGTACAGGTTCTTGAGTATCGCCTCGCACTGGGCAACCAGAAAATCCGCCACAGGGTCGCGATGCGCATTCCCGAGTACCTCGTGCCTCCAGGAATCCGCGAGCTCTTCCTGCAGGTTGCTGCAGAGGCCCTGAACAACACCCTGAAGTACGCGCAGGCCAGGAATGTGGCGGTCAAAATAGGCCTGAGCTGTGGCAAAGTGTACCTGCTCTTCCACGACGACGGCCAGGGTATGGAGGGGGCCGGAGAAGGGAAGGATGGCCATGGCCTTGACCTTTTGCGGGAACAGGTGCTACTCCGGAAGGGGATTTTGCGGGTGCGCTCAGGGAAGGGCCGGGGGACGACGGTGAAGGTGATGGTGCCGCTTTATGGGAAGTGAAAAGCTTCCGAAAATCGCCATTGTGGATGACCATGTGCTCTTCGCCGAGGGGCTGAGGAGCCTCCTCGAGGGGTCGGGGATTGGCCGCTGCGTGTGCTACGCAAGCGGCGAGGAAGCGGTGCGGGGAATCCCGCAGGAGAAGCCGGATCTCGCCCTTGTGGACCTCCACCTCCCGGGTCTTGGCGGCCTCGAGGTGGTGAAGGTGCTCAGGGAGAAATTGACCGATCTCAGGGTGCTCGTCCTCACCATGGATGCCTCAGGCGAGAGCCTCTTCAGGGCCCTGTCCTTCGGAGTTCAGGGGTACATCCTCAAGAGTTCCTCTTTCGCAAACATCGCAAGCGACATCCAGGCAGCCCTGCAGGGTGATACCGTCATCGGCAGGGAGATGATGGGGTACCTTGCCGAAAAGGGGCAGTCAAAGGCAAGACAGGGTGGCTCGAAAGCCTTTGACGAGCTCACCCCGAGGGAAAAGGAGGTGTTGCGTCTCATCGTCCAGGGAAAGGACAATCGGGAGATTGCTCAGGAGCTCTTCCTGAGCGAGAAAACGGTGAAGAACTACGTGACCAATATCCTCACCAAGCTCAACCTTGAAGACCGGGTGAAGCTGGTGATTTTTGCCATTCAGGAGGGGTTCTCCCTTGAGGAGGATACCCCCAGAAAGGAGGAGTACCCGTGAAGTACCTTACCATCACCACGCTCTTTGCGCTCTTTCTGGTGGCCGGGTGTTCCATGAGTTCGGGGACCTTTCCCCCGGGGACGGTGGCCACCATCGGGGCGGAAGTCAATCAATTCTTTGCGGACCTTTCGGAGGCTCTGCGGTCAAACGACGTGGAGCGGGTCCTCGGGTTCTACACCCTTCCTTTCGAGTACGTGGATTACGAGGGGACAGCAATCACCATTGCCACGCAGGAGACCCTGAGGACCTTCATCCTCGAGACGACGATGACCGGAACCATCCTTGAGGACGAGTTCCGGAACCTCAAAGTGGTCAACATCCTCGGCGAGGACAACGTGGTGGTCACCGTTGACGAGCACTGGGTGCAGGAGTACGGAGGGTCCACCTACTCGGGGACGGACCACCTGCGGGTGACCCTGGTGAAAGTTGCAGGAAGCTGGAAGATACGGAAAACCGAGCTTTTAGGTTTTGAGTGACTCCGGGGTGGGCGAAAGTCCCACCCTCCTCCCCTTTTCCGGGCAGTCCCTACTTCTTCAGGACAGAGTCCCGGAAAAGGTGGCAATACTTCCCTGCCCGCTTTAGACCTTTGCCTCTTTGGCTTTTTTCTCTCCCGCAGGATAATGAGGGCACCAAATTCAAAAGGAGGTTTGAGCGGTGAAGAATCTCTTCTTTGTGTCCCTCGTGGTGGCGGTGGTTTTGGGGCTGGGGCTCGCCTACGCTCAGGATGTTTCTTTCACCGACAGCGGCAGTCTCAACAGTATCGTGGCGGTTTCGGTGACCGGGGCAACGGTGCTCCAGGACAACTGGTTCTGCGTGGACCAGGGGCTGGCAATTCTTCAGTCTTCTGGCAACGTCACGCAGACGACCGGGAACGCCGGGGCTGGTGCCAGCACCGATACCGGAAACGCCAATGCTGGGGAGAGCATCACGGCAGCCCTTGGTCTTGGAGCATTGCTGGGGTTTGGTTACGGCAACGCGTCCGGTGGGAGTTACGGTGGGAATACCGGCGGGAACGGTACCGGCGCCATCGCAGGGAACGTCCCCATCGGGGTCAGCGGCAATGTTGCCCTGGCAGACCAGTCAAGCTCTGTGACGGCCAAGAACGAAAGCGACGCTGACGTCATCACCAAAGTCATCACCAAGGTTGCCCGTGTGAACCGGGTCAAGATCGAGGATAGCTACAACACAGAGACGGAGGGCGGAAAGCCAGGGAAATAACCACCCGCAGTCGAGCTTCAAGAGAAGGCCCCAGGAAACCCTGGGGCCTTCAAAATTTTTTCCTAAGGAGGAATTGCTATGAGGAAAAGCAAAGGAGTTATTGTGGGGGGTTTCCTTCTGGCTCTGTGCTTTCTTGTGTTCGTCAGCGGAGCCTGGGGTGTGGAGAGAGGCGTACGGAGCCCGGGTGTGGCTGGAGTTTTTCCAAGCCGGATCCTGCGGGGGCACAGAGTGCCTTCGGTGGGAGCTCCCACTGAAAGAATAGACTTCTTCTCCTCGGGAAGCGTTTCCAGTTCTGGCAATTCAGACCCAGCGAGTTCAGCCTCAAACGGTGCGTCCTCGAACTCGAACAATTCTTCTCTTCCGGCAAATATCAATTTCTACCTCAATCTTCTCGGGGTGTCCATAAACGGCCAGGACATCCTGCAGGGGAATACTCTCACGAGTGCCCAGCTTGCCCTTCTTACGCAAAGCGCCAGCGCTGACCTCATTGCCCTGAACATCGCCAACATCATCCAGAACAACATTCAGCTTGGTCTCAACATCAACGTCTCTCCCATCGTGAACGTGGTGGTTTACAACGCGCTCTCGGGAACTGCAGAAACCCCGGTGAACATCGGGGATATCACCGTGGGGGATGTCAATGTGGGGCCGATCGACATTTCCGTGGAAGTTCCCTCCGGTACCGGTTCGTGAACAGAGGGTGGAGGCACGGTATGAGGATGCTGCTCTTTTTCGTTCTTTCTGGGACTCTGGCCCTTGCGCTTCTGGGGTGCGCTGGGGAGGGGAAGTTCGCGGCTTTTGAGGGAAAGCCAGAAGGAGGAAGCTCTTCAAATTTTGTCTCCTCGGTCTCGAGTACGGTAGTTTCGGTGTCGTCATCGCAGGGGTCTTTGACGATGAGTGCTACCGTCGTCCTCTGTTCCGATGGTGAGTGTGAGAGCTGGCACGTGGAGAAAGCTCACTGAAAGAAGGGATGAGTATGTGGAAAAGATATGTGTTTGGATTGAGCGTTTTTGCGCTTTTTGTCTTCGCCATCATGGGGTGTCAGATGACCCCCGGGGAGAAGTTCCCCGTAAAAGTGCGGGGTGTGGTGGCCAACCCCGACAACACCTGTTACCTTGATTTTGTGGCCAACCCAGACATCACCGAAGGTCTTCCCCTGCCCAATGCCGACCTCACCATCGTGGGGGACCAGGGGAGCCGCCTGACTGCAAGAACGGATGCCCAGGGGGTTTTTGAGTTCTGGGGGAAAGCAGGGGAAGCCTACGTGGTCTATGCCCAGAAGGGGGATATCCGGGTGAAGAAGGGCATCACGACACTCGTTTCCTCTTCCGATACTGGAGAGGCCAATTACTTCACCACCGCTCAAGTCATCATCTGGGAGGTGGCCGAAGAGCTCTATCCCGGCGCGCTACCGATGAAAGACATCCACCTCATCCAGCCCACCGACGCCCTGGTCCAGGCGGTGAAAGCAGTCCTTGCCGACTGCAAGGATGCCCAGGGAGACCCCGGGGTGCGAGCCCTGGCAGAAGCCCTGGTCAACACGCTCTTTGGCGCTCCCGGGGTTTTTGAGGGTCCAGCAGGCGGAGGGACCCCGGCAACTACGCCAACTCCAACCGCACCCCCTACTCCAACCACCCCTCCGACTCCAACTGTAACTCCAACTACACCTGCTCCCACAGGGCCCCCAAAGCCGCCAACTCCTCCACCATGTCCTGCCTGCGGATGAACGAAAGACAGAAGATGAGTAGAGCTTCTTGAAAAAGAAGGGGCTCTACTCACTGGCCTCCTTCTCCAGGGTTTTCATCTCCTCGATGAGTTGCCTGACCTCCCTGGTATCCCACTTCAACGGTTCTAAAGAGCGCCCCTCAGCCTTTTTGAGGAGTTCCTCCACCGCAACACCCTCTTTGAGGAAGAAGACGGCTTTTTCTCTTTCGTCCTTTTCCAGGAAATACTTCCCGGCGTAGTGGCAGACCCAGGCGAGGTGAAGGTAGTGGCTGAGCTCGAAAGGATTGGATTCCACGGCTTTTTTGAGGGGGGGAAGTGCCCGGTCGAAGTCTCCCCGCTCGGCGTAGAGAATGCCCACGTGTTCGAGAATGGCAGCGTTCCTCGGGGCAAGGCGCAGGGCCTTCTCCCCTTCTTCAATGGCCCACTGGCGGAGAGCCTCCTGGCGCTTGAGGAGGAACTTCTGCCGCAGGGCCTGGCTCAGAGCATAGTGGATTTCCGGGTTCCAGGGCTCAAAGCGGGAAGCCCGTTCGAGGAAGTAGACGGCCTCATCCCATTTTCCCTCCCGGGCGAAGTACCGGTCGAAAATCCTCTGCCACTCTGACGAAACGGAGAAAGAGCTCAGGGCGAAGAGGGCAGCGCAAATGAGGCTGAAAAGAAGTGGAGAAAGGGTAAAGAAGGCTCCTTTCTTCCCAGAGTTCCCTTTGAGGGAGGCCTGAACCAGGCACCCTGCCAGAAACCACATCCCAAGCTGGTACGCACCGAGGTTGAAGTCGACATCCACAAATCCGTGCAGAAAACCGAAAGCGAGAATCCCAAAGAGCATCCCCACCCAGGGCGTGGGGCTCTGGCGGAAAGCGCCGCTACTCGCCCGGAAGAGGAAAAAGAGGAGAAGCACAAGAAGGGTTATCCCCACAAGTCCTCCCTCGATGAGGACCTGGAGGTAGAAGTTATGGGTGCTCCTTGTGAAATA
>Ga0080004_1216883_pt1 | contig 10285 bp, 8 predicted proteins | sample WasSprMetagenome_FD_69207 | JGI IMG/M metagenome (GOLD analysis project Ga0080004, IMG submission 69207) | Sulfidic aquatic microbial communities from Washburn Spring, Yellowstone National Park, USA - WS (SPADES assembly) (version 2) | ecosystem: Environmental > Aquatic > Thermal springs > Hot...
GTTTGAATATGCTTGTTAAGGCTTCATAGTCACTCTTCCCCTTGAATGTTTCCATGTAGCTCTGTATTGGCTGTAAATCCTCTAAACTCTTCTCCAAAGCTTCAGTCATCCTCAATAGTGGGGTAGCCTGCATCTTAACCCTCCCAAGCTCACCACCCCAAAAACGCACCATACCTACGCACAGTAAACAATGTTAAACGCCTATAAACCTCACTAACATCCCACCTCATACCCACCATCACCCTAACCCAATATCCAAATAATTACCAACACTACGTTATCTAGCCAGTAATATCTTAGTTTAATCAAGTATAAAAGAATCTCTTCTGCCATAAACTTTACACTCTCATAGCTTTTTAGACCACAAGAATTAGTACAGTAAATGGTCATTTCAATTTCTAGCATTTTTAGTCATGTATTCATGATGTACGTTATACCTAAAATGGATTAAGTTTAATTAAGCACTTTTACGATGGGATAATTCCTTTCATAAAGTGACTTGAAGATATACATGTATGGTGGGTAGCTGGATCGCAATTGAAAAGCATCATTTTATAGAATGATTACGAGAAACTATGGTCTTTTAAACAGGAATTCATAAAGCTCATTTGTATTAGAAAATTTTATATGTTGATCATTATTTAATATTATGTTAAGAATGTAAAAGGAGAGGAAACTATGGAACCTTTTATTATGGGAATAATACTCATGGCAGTTTTCATATTTTTCCTAGTGATTGCAATGCTGGAATTAGTTAGTGCACCGTTTCTGCTATTTATAATGTCTATCCTAATCCCATTGATTGCAGGAATATCTCCGGGTACCGTAGTGACAACTGTTCTAACTGATGCGACGGGCAAGGGGGTTTGTACTTATGCTAATATCTTCTTTACGATCGCGCTGGGTGGTTGGCTAGGCTATCTCATAGTTAAGTTGGGAATAGCTCAGGATATCATTAGGAGGGCTGCGGAGCTAGGTGGTGATAAGCCTTATATAACTGGTATTCTCTTGTTGGCGGCATGTTCATTCCTCTTTGTAGCATTGTATGGTGTGGGACCAGTGATAATGATTGGTTTAATTGTTATACCAATCTTGATGCAACTTGGCTACCCAAGGTATTTAGCAGCAGGATTGTACATATTCAGTTGTGGTGTAGGCTTTCAACTGAATCTTGCTTCTTGGGCATACTACGCTGTTTTTTGGGGCTTAGAACTAGCAGATATTTGGAATTTTGCAGTGTATATCTCTCTAATGACATTTATCTTCGGAGTAATTTACTTAACTGTTGAGATGCGTCGGGCTGGTCTTCATTTAAGGTGGGCAGCTGATGTAGGTGAATCTAAGATGCCTGAGAAGAGGCCGCCAATATATTCCTTGCTAACACCTGCGATACCAGTAATATTAGTAATTAGCTTTAAATGGACGGCTCCTGCCGCCTTTTTAGCTGGCATACTCTACGCTGCTATTACAGCTTATAGAGGAACATTTAAGGGATTACATGATACACTTATGCGAGCAATGTATGATTGTATGGCTGACCTCGGTTGGATATTCCTGCTTATTGCTAGTATCGGTGCCGTAGTTTCTGCGTTCTCTATAAAAGAAGTTTATGCACCAATTAGCGCGGTGCTATCACCTATGATTCCCCGTGACCGATTAGCACTAGCCATAGCAATAGCAATCACTAGTCCGCTGGCTATGTTCAGAGGGCCTTATAATATACTTGGCTTAGGCGCTGGTATATGGTCGGTCATTAAGGGGATGAAAATTCTACCCATAACTCAATTAGTTGGTATATGGCTAGGAACGTACAGATGGATTGGGTGTGCATGTCCAACAGTCTCTTGGACCGCATGGATAGTAGGCTACACCAAAATATCAGTACGAGAGTATCTACCGCGTCAAATGCTCTATGTCTGGCCTCTTGCCGCTTTAGTAACACTTTCTTCTTTGGCTTTCTTCTAAACTTTTTAATTTTTTTACTAGCCTCTGCCCAAAGCTCGCAACCTCTTTTGATTGCTCACGAGGGGTTAGCAAATAATTTTAACAAGACTTCTATTTTATGGTTTGCTTTGCTCTTACTTCTTATCATATCACTTAATAAGATGTGTTTTTGAGCTAATACCATTACATATTTCGTAATTAACACCTAATAGAAAGTGTAATACTTTACACACCTCAATTAAGATATACACCGTTAACCTTTTATTCTTCTTCAATATAAGCTAATATGAACAGAAGATAAGAGAGTCTATTCAAATATGCCCCAATTTCTTTATTTTCAACGATTCCGTCATGAATAATCTTATATATTTTACTTTCCGCTCTTCTCACAATTGTGCGGGCAAGATGAAGAGTTGCAGACTTCAAGTTTTTTCCCGGGATGATGAAGTTACGTGGAGAAGGCTTATACTTTAATAATTCATTAGTAATGTTTTCCAATCGTTCTACATCTGATTCCGTGATTCTATGTAGATTCTCTTTATAATCGGGAGGTGCAACCAGCTCAGAGCATATACGATACAAATCTTTCTGTACGTCTAAAATAATTGCCTTTACATGTTCATCTTCACATAATGATCTGGCCAGTCCTAAAGCAGCAACGGCTTCATCTAAGACCCCACAAGCTTCAATTCTCGGATCATACTTTGGGACTCTACCACCACCTAGCAAATCTGTAAATCCATTGTCTCCTCGTAAAGAATGAAATGATTTTTGCATATTCCTTCTTCCACAGTTATAATTTATCCCCATTACTATATATAAACATTTTAGTGAATATTTATCGATTTAGGGAGAAATAGATTCGAGATCTACATTGAATGAATTTGAAAATTCTCTTCCTAATTTAATATGTTTTTATTAAGTTATTCTTTCATAAAAAGTTAAAGAATTTATCGTAACATTGCAAAAATCATCGAAGAATGATCTGAAAATTGAAGTCAAAATTATTTGTCGAAAACAATAAATCATTTATAGAAGTTTCTACTAATGAATGAAGGATGGGAGATGAAACATTCAAAAATATGGCGTCTTACTAACGAACTGCGTAGAATTACAACTAAATTTAAACTTAAACCTCCCTATAAAGAAGAACAAACCCCCCTTAATCTCGAAGCCATATTTACTGCTAAAATCCCGAAGGAAAGAATAATCGAAGTAGCAGATGAAGTCAATCTTGCTTATATGGAGCTTACACGAGATGTCGTATTTCACAAGATTCCCAAAGAGCAATACTTTCATCTTATTAATTCTGCACTCAACATTGGAAGAGAGATGGCGAATCGGATAGCTGAAGAATTTTGCAGTAGGAACCCTGTTTCAATTGCTCAAAAAATGATGGTAAAAATAGAATATGTCCCAAGGATAGAGCTCATTGGGTCAAAGATTGTGTATTCGGAATACGTGCCTAAACCTCCTACGATAATCCTCTATAAGGGCTCTATCTCATTGAAAAACAAATTCATTGAAGTTAATGAACTTCGACAAATGTTTCCGCAGAAGGATATTATCCTTTCGCATATAGCTCATGAACTCTTTCATCATATTGAAGAAACAAGAATTGGTCGAATAAGTGAGAAGTTTACGATAACAACTTTAAATATGGGCTTTATAAAAGTGAAATCGGGTATTAATGCACTCAGGGAAATATCGGCTCATGCTTTTGCTAATTCTCTTTTAAATATAAAAGGGCCGCCTCCAAGAATTTTAGATTTTTTCATATGTTCTAATTGGATAGACAATTATAGGAAAATGCAAGAGTTTAAGAAGATGCTGGAAAGCAAACGTATTACGGTGTCTGGCTAAGAAATTATACTTCGCAGAGATATTTCTTTAATATTCTTAATGCTTTTTGCGGCGATACCTTACTTAGTAATCCCATTGCAAACATTATGTACTTTTTATCAATAAAAAGTTTTGGCTTCTGTGGTTTAAGGAGATGCGGCTTCTTTTCATCATATAAGGCTCCTTCTAATACCCATCGTGGCCTTCGGCTGAATACTATTGGACCACCTGTTCCAATAACGCATTTTACGTCTCTTAAGTCCTTCCCGTATTGTAAGTTTACTTCGCCGTCTGGTGTGTACATTGTTGTAATCGTGCCTACATGTCTACTAACAGCCATCTCCACCGCTAATCGCGCAAGAGCTTCATCAATAAGGAATTCATCCTCAGTTACTGGAAGTCTTGACACGTTAAGAGGTAACTTGTGTATTTCATTATCCAGAACTGCCTTAGACAAGCCTGTTAATTCTTGGAGCTTATCAAAGCCCACCAACTCCAAAATGGAGGGCGCATTGTACCTTATACCAAGATCTCCTTCCACAGTCCTTTTCACACGAGGCTCAGGTATTCCTTTCATAATTACATCTGGGTAGGCTGGACGCCACTCCGCAATAGAGTGAACATTGACCGTGGCCCCACCAACTTCAACAACTAATAATTCCCCAAACCCCTTTTCTTCACCATAACCATCTGCAAGCAATTTTGCTGCTTCAAGTGTTGCTGCATGTGTCGGCATAATTACATCATCAACTAGTTCCCTTACTTTCTCCATCCCTTTTGCCTTTACTATTCGTTCGCAAAAAATTTCTCTTATTGCTTCTCGAGCCGGCTCGACCACCAACTTATTAAGTTCGGGCAAAACATTTTCCACTACCTTGACGTAAGATTTACCTGCAGATGTAAGAATATATTCAACTTCATCAGCGGCAACTCTGTTACCAGCTACGACTATGGGAACATCTAGCGTGCTTTTGGCCAACATTTTTGCATTATGAATAATTACTTCCTTATCTCCGCCATCTATACCACCCGTAAGTAAAATGATGTCAGGTGGATCTTGTACAAGTTTTTCAATATCACGTTTTGTTAGGCCGTATGAATATGTACCTATAACCTTTGCTCCAGCTCCCAAAGCAGCTCGTTTTCCTGCTTCCACAGTTAAGTCTGGAACTAAGCCTATGACAGCTAATCGTAACCCCCCTTTAGCACTACTACATGCAAACTTATACTTTGCATCAGAAACCTTAATCCCTAACGCTATTTCTAATTTTGAAAGAGCCTCTCTTAATCCAATTGTAACATCGGTCTTCACGGTGGTGGGCGCGTTACTCCATCCTATTACCTCTTCACCCTCTAAATCCACTAAAACACATTTCGTAAATGTACTACCAATATCAACTAGTAAAGCCATTTCCAAGGCCATCGCCCTATCAAATACAGGTAAGCACTTTGTTATAATATTCATGCAATACATTTAATAAACTTGTTTATACTACACAACATGCCATATAAGTCAATTCATAAGTATGTGTACATGATTTACTTATCCAACTTATGATGCCTTACTTAAAGAAAATTCTACAATACCTCAAATGTCATTTTAAGTTGCTTATGAGGATAAATGTTAAATACTTACCCATTATATTACTAAAATAAATAGAATTAAACCATCATATATGGGGGATTAATATTTGAAAGTTCGAATAGGAATTGATGTTGGGGGGACTTTCACTAAGGCCGTTGCAATAGATGCTGAGTCTCTTCGAATTATAGGGAAAGCAACTACGTTAACAACTCATTATGCACCTGAAGGTGTAGCTAGAGGGGTTATTCAAGTTTTTGAAAAATGCTTAAAAGAACTACAAATAGCCCCTGAAGATGTAACTTATATAGCCCATAGCACAACTCAAGCTACCAATGCTTTACTTGAGGGAGATGTAGTACCAGTCGGTATTGTTGGAATAGCAGGTGGAATCGAAAAGTTTCTTGCAAAAATCGAGACGGATATAAAAGATATAGAGCTAAGTCCAGGAAGATTTCTCAAAACCTACCATGCATTTATGAGTTCATCAGATGTAAAAAATGAAAGGAAGAGAATTGATGTTTTAAAAGAACTTATTGCAAAAGGTGCGAAGGCAATTGTAGCCAGTGAAGCCTATGGAGTTGATGATCCAACAAATGAGCTTTTAATAGCGGAAAGCGCATATAAATTGGGTGTTCCAGCTATAGGAGCTCATGAAATTTCAAAGCTTTATGGATTAACTGTTAGAACTCGTACCGCCGTAATAAATGCAAGTATATTGCCAAAAATGATTGAAACAGCAAACATGACGGAGGAAAGTGTAAGAAAAGCTGGAATAAAGGCCCCCCTAATGATCATGAGGGGGGATGGTGGGGTAATGTCAATAGATGATATGAGAAAGAGACCAATTCTAACAGCATTATCGGGACCTGCAGCTAGCGTAGCTGGTGCTTTAATGTATTTACGCGTTACAGATGGCATCTTCTTTGAAGTAGGCGGAACTAGCACAAATATAGGGGTTATCCGTAATGGAAGGCCAATGTACAAGTATGTACAAATTGGGGGTCATCGAACTTATATTCATTCATTAGATGTCCGTGTTATAGGGATCGCCGTGGGTAGTATGGTAAGAGTGAAAGGTGATAAAATTATAGATGTGGGACCGAGAAGCGCTCATATAGCTGGTCTGCCGTATCCTGCATTTTCAAAAACTGAGGAAATAGTTGATCCGAAGCTAATACAAATTCAGCCAAAACCAGGTGATCCTCCAGATTATGTAGCTGTAGAAACACGTGATGGTAAAAGGTTTGCTATTACAACTACGGATGCTGCTAACGTATTAGGCATAGCTAAACCCGGTGATTACGCCTATGGCAACCCTGAAGCATCACGAAGGGCAATGGAACCTTTAGCTAAAAAATTAGGATTAACTGTTGAAGAGACAGCTGAAAAGATCCTTGAAATTGCTTCAGCTAAACAAATAAAGGTTATTGAAGAATTGATGAAGGAATACAATCTCGAAAAGGAACATACCGCTCTCGTGGGTGGTGGAGGCGGTGCGGCGGCATTAATACCTTACACTGCAAAGATGATGGGAATGGAGTACATGATATCCGATAACGCGGAAGTGATCTCTTCAATAGGTGTAGCTTTAGCTCTACTTTGTGATTCTGTTGAAAGGATAATACCCTTCCCTAAGGATGAAGATATTATTAGGGTTAGAAGAGAAGCTCAAGAAGCTGTCATTAAAATGGGTGCGTTACCAGAAACTGTTCAAGTATATATAGAAATAGACCCTTATTCTCATAGAGTCAGAGCAACTGCGTATGGAGCGTTAGAATTTATGGCTCATGATTTATCAAGAAAAGCTTCGCCAGAAGAACTTAAATTGATAGCAGCCAAATCTATGGGAGTTCCTCCAGAGAAGGTAGAACTATTAGCATCTGTAGGAAGATTAAATGTGTTCGGAACTCAGGTTAGAGAAAAATATGCTGGGTTCCTTTGGAAGACACGACAACGACTGAGGGTTATTGATGATAAGGGTGTTATTCGACTAAACGTGAAAGACGGCTTAGTCAAAAAAACTAATGTAGAGAAAGCCATCCCCGAACTCAAGAAACTTGTTGAAGATAATATGAAAGTTACAGAATCAGGGCGTATGCTTCCAGACGTATTTGTTTTGATTGGAAGTCGAATAGTGGATCTGTCCGGATTAGCAACTGTTGACCAAATTACATCTATAGCATCCGTTGAGCTACGAGGACTGTCTTCCGAAACACCAGTAATTTTGCTCATATCAAAGTAGAGTAATAGCAACTCTCAAATGTATACTAATTCAAGAGAACGTAAAAATCAGCCATTTAATGTATGATTTCCAGGAAGAAAAAGGCTCTGAAATACATAGTTTTTAAAACAGTCTATGAAAAACGATTAGAAAGAGGTGATGATGAAGTTTACTGTAAAAACGAAAGTGGAAATTGGGATTAATGCAGATCGTTTGGTATTCTCTCAACTTTTTCACATGTTATCTTCTTATCAAATTTAAGAATTTCTCCTGGTTTCAAAATACATGTTCTTATGTGAGGCGCTAGAATTTCTAGACATTTACTCCACATTTCCGCTTCTTGAGACCCTAATACATAATGCATAGGAATGGCAACATCTGGACTTAACCAAACAGTAGCAAGTATAGCTTCGTTGTAATACAATTCTGGAGCAGCTCCAGGGGCAGCTCCTACAGGAATGAATGCAATATTTGGTCGATAAATTTGGCCAATGAGTTGTAAATCGCTGAACAAGGAAGTATCGCCGGCATAAAACATTCTTATTTCAGGTTCAACCCATATCATGAATCCTTGTGCTAACCAAGATCTATAATCGCCATCAAGACGCAAGAATGAGCCATGCCTCGCTTCCATTCCCTTTATTTTAATACCTAAATATTCCTTTATTTGTCCCCATACTAATGTCTTAATTTTATCACTAGGCACTCCATTTTTAATGGCATAAATTTGCATATCATGTCCGCAAAAAAGCACTGCACCAGTCTTTTTCGCTATTTTTATGGCGTCATCCTTTCCATGGTCAAAAGCCATATGACTTACTAAAATTAAATCAGCTTTTTCTATATCTTCAACTTTTATTGGGCATGAGGGGTTGCCAGAAATCCAGGGATCTATTAACATTTTAACTCCCTTTTGATCTGTAATTTCAAAAGCAGCATGTCCTAGATACCTAATATATACCGTCATGTCAACTCCATATACTATTTGCTAATTTTATATTTAAGGTTACATATCATTATGTCAACGGTTTAAGTGAAACTCTAAAGCTAAAACATGGCAATTTGGTTTTATCTCCTTTATGTAATTAGAGTATGAACATTTTATAGTTAGGTCCAGCATTTAACTCTCCTCTTTCGTCTTAAATGTATATCTTTTTAATTTTTTAGAAATTTTATTTTAAATGATGAGAAGCTTTTTGTCGAGCTTCTTCTTTCATTAGTTTGATCATGATAGGTTAACGTAAGGATATTCTTTGCCATGGAGCGTTATTACCAATTAATGTTTAAAATGCCATTGAAGAAGGCTAATAGATCATGCCTTATTCACACAAGCTTAGTAACCTACTTTAAATTTCAACAACTCAATAAACTTTTACATTAAAATACTAATATTATAGAAAATACGAAGAAATATTTAAATCAGTGTCTTAAGTCTATCTCGGGAAAAATTTAAACTCTACTGAGACTATATTATTTCTAGGGAGTCCTTTATGGGATATGATAAAGAGAAGGTAGGAACCGTAGTACTTGGAGTGATAGGCTCAGATATACACTCCATAGGTAACCGTATCATGGAATACGCATTAAAGGAAGAAGGATTTAATGTGATTAATTTAGGAGTTCAAGTCCCTTTAGAAGAATTTATAAAAGCTGCTATTGAGTCAAATGCGGATGCCATACTCATAGGAAGTTTATACGGACATGCAATGATGGATTGTGAAGGAATTCGAGATAAATGCATTGAAGCCGGATTAGGAGATATTATTCTTTATATAGGTGGGAACCTTACCACAGATTATACTAAGCCGTGGGAGGAAATAGAACAGACTTTTAAGGCTATGGGTTTTGATAGAGTTTTTCGGTCAGGCGTCCTTCCAAGTGAAGTAATAAAAGTTCTCAGAGAGGATATACGTAAGAGGCGAGAGAGGCGAGGAAAATGTTAAGTGAAGAGGAATTTTATAGGATGAGGGAAAAAGTACTTTCTCAATGGCCCACAGGTAAAGAAGTTAACTTGGATGAAGCTATTGACTACCATAAAAATTTCCTCTCCCAAAAAAATTGTGCTCGACTCTATAAGAAAGCTAAAGAAGAGAAGATAATTCTTTTTTCTGGCTGGGCATCCGTTGGAGATTTGGATGAACATATACAGAGACACAAAATTATGGAACAAGAAGCAGATGTTCTTAATACTTCTGTCGATAGTTATACGAGAGCTTTAAAATTTCAAGAAATTCAAAGGATGATGGAGAAAGGGAAGCTTAAACTCAACGGTGTTCCAGTAGTTAATTATGGTGTCAGAAAATGTAGACGAATTGTCGAGGAAGTATCCAAACCTGAGCACTTAAGGATAGGTGCTCCAGATGCACGCTTAGTTGCAGAGATAGGTTTTGCTGCAGGATTCTCTGGTTTTGTTACGCAACCTCTAGGGGACTTTATGTATTATTGTAGGGATACCCCTATTGATGACGTTGTACAAAATTATCGTTATGTGTATAGGCTTATTGGGATATATGAAGAAGCGGGTGTTCCAATAGTAATCGATAGTAATGGGCTGGGGAAAACTGGCATGACTATGTGAACAAGGGAGGTGGGGTTTTCGTAGACATGAGCATACATGATGCTGACTTCCTTAGATGGTGTTTAGGCGAGGTTGAAGAGGTTTACGCTCAGGGGGGAACATACGTCAGGAGGAA
>Ga0080004_1115844_pt1 | contig 10283 bp, 11 predicted proteins | sample WasSprMetagenome_FD_69207 | JGI IMG/M metagenome (GOLD analysis project Ga0080004, IMG submission 69207) | Sulfidic aquatic microbial communities from Washburn Spring, Yellowstone National Park, USA - WS (SPADES assembly) (version 2) | ecosystem: Environmental > Aquatic > Thermal springs > Hot...
TGGAGCCTCAGGCGAGGCTCAGGGTTTAGCCGCCCAGATAATCCACAAAGCGAGGGAGAGGCACCTTCTCCTCGGCAAGGAGCCGCACGGCGTGGCAGCCGCCGCGCTCTACCTGGCGTGCGTTATATGCGGCGAGGATAAGACGCAGAAGCAGATAGCCGACGCTGCAGGCGTGACTGAGGTGACCGTGAGAAACAGGTACAAGCAGTTGAGCAACGGGTTGGGTTTAAGCCGGCTTATCAAGGAAGCGAAAAAAGCCAGCTCGGCACTCCGCTCATCAGCGTAGCTTCAGCAAACATTTATCACACAATAGGGTCTAAAATGTTGCCAACATTCTAGGGGTATTTGTGTGAAATCGTGCAGCTTAACAGATGTCAATCTTGTCAGTTTGCACAGAAATGGGGTATTTGTTCAGGAACGAAATGGGTATTTGTGTGACATCCTAACAACTTGACAGGCGTCTTAAGGCTCGGGAAGCGTTCGGGCTCGTGGAATACTCCTTTCAGTCTTTCAGTCAAGCCCTCATCGCCTTAGAAATTCCTCACCCTTCAAACTTAAAAATTTTTAGCATGTAGAGGAGACGTAGCAACTGAGGCGGGGAGGGAGCTATATCACTTGGCATAGGGGTCTGTCAAGCCGCGCGAGGCTCACCGCGTCGAGGTATGTTGCGTCGGATATGTAGCCTTCCCTGCAAAGCTTCTCAACCGTTGCAATTGCAATATACTGCTCCGGAGCGATTTTGCTGTTTTTCGCGGCCTGCTCCAGCGCTTCGTAGGCTTCGCCGCTTCTCAAGTAGACGTAGAAGTACCTCTCCATCTTAGAGGCCAACTCGAAGGCTCTTTCAGGAGTCAGGTTCTTCTCGGGGTAGCGTAACATCAACAGGACGGCGTCTTCAATGTCGTAATGTGGCCTAGGATGCTTCTTGCAGACTTCTATGAAACTCTCCCATTTCTCCTTCGGAAGCCTCTGCATCCTCAGCGCAACCCTAGCCGGGATGTTGTGCTCAACTATCAGCTTAACTGCGCCTTCAATCTCCTCCTCTGAAGCGCTGATCTTGGGTGCAAGCTCATCGAGGTCAAGAACGTCTTCGACGCGGCTAAGCCTGTCCAAGCAAGGATGCCTTTCAATGGCTCTCTCAACCTCAAAACTTCTGGATACTGTCTCCTGACTAATTGCTAATGCTCTGGCAACGCCTCTTTCGCCTGGAAGATATGGCTTCTTTTCCTCTGCAGGTTGAGCTTCTCCTACTTTAGGTGTTTGCTCTCCCATAATTTGCCCCGTGTCAAGTAAGTGACTAAATTTAGTCACTTTTTTGACAGTTGTCGTTTCTCTTGCGACACCAGCTTCAGGAACGCCCTCGTGCACTTTAAGGTACTGCCTCACGGTTTCGTGGCTTACGCCGAGCTCCCTAGCTATTTTCCTGAGGCTTATACCCTGGTTTCGCAGCTCTTTGGCTCGCTGGATTTGTTCAGGCGTCATGAGGATTGGCCTGCCTGTGCGCCCCTGCAGGATTGCGGCCAGCCTTGCGTACTTGGCTATTGCAAGCGCTTTTTCCTTCGAGCCGTACGGCAGCCTGTGAACGTTCTCAGCTACTTCAGCCATTTGCCTTTCAATTTCGCTTCTCTGCCGCACTACGGCCGGGATTGTTTTCCAGCACAGTTCCTTGACGGCTTCAAGCCTTCTGAGGCCGAATATCAACTCGTAGCTTCCGTCCTCGCGTGGCGCAACCTCAATCGGCTGCATGAGGCCGTGCGTGTTTATCGAAGTTTTAAGCTCTTCGAGAGATCGCCTGTCCTTCGCTTCCTTCCTCACCCTCCACTCGGGAACAGCTATCTTTTCTACTGGAATTTCAACAACATTTTCAAGCACCATGCAATCACCACCTAACAAGGGTTTTGCATGCTTTTAAATGATTAGTGTGCTTCCGCCTTACGTGCGGTTTTCATGGCTTCCTCAGGCGTCATTTTATATTCAACGATAAGGTTTACTGCTGCTTTTACGCGTTCTTCAGTGGCCTGAAGGGCGTCCGCCAGCTCAACTATCTTCTTGACGTGAGCCACTTTTTTCAACTTCCTAAGCGAGGGATGCTTTCGAACAGCTTCTTCCACGCTTAGGCAATCGGAGATAAAAGCGAGGCTGACGCCAAGTCTCATTGCAACTTCCCTGACACTCATCAACCGCGCCACGGAGGACTCCGAAGCCGGCACAGATTCTTTCATCATATACTGCCTCACAGTTTCATGGCTTACGCCTACTTCCTTTGCGATTTTCCTGAGGCTTTTGCCCTGCCTGTGCATTTCCTTAACCTTCTCGACCTGTTCAGTGCTGAGCAGCCCCGGTCTACCTACACCTCTGTCTGAAACTCCTATAAGTTTTGCATAGCGAGCGATGAGGAGAGCCTTCTCCACGCTGTCACCGAGCCTTTTGCAGCCGCCCTTTTCCCGCGGACCTTTCACTATGACCGCCTTTACAGTTTCCATTTCAAGCCTTTTCGCGGCCTTATAGCAGTGCACTCCTGAAACAAGCTTGTAGCTTTCGCCTATTGGAACCACGGTTATCGGCTGGAGCTGGTCGTAGGCCCGCAGAATTTCCTCCAGCTCCAAATCGCTCAAGACAGGTGTGCCCTTAAGAAATGAACTCGGAACAGTTATCTTATCCAACGGAATTTCGGCAACGTTTTCCGAAGCTTGCACCATACGATCACCACCTGACAAAGTTCTGTGAACTTTTAAATGAGTCGTGCCAAACATGCTAAGCGTTTTTGAGCGTGTTCTCCTGACCAAATTGTTCGGCATAAAACCACCTCCTAAAAAGCGTGATGGAACCCCCTAGGGAGCCGAAAAGGGCCGGGATTTAGACGCCCCGTTTAAACCCTAGGTTTAGAAAAAGGTGGGAGGAATTAGAGCTCGTTTAATTTTTTCTCAAGGACCGCTATGGCCTCTTTGGCCGCGTTGACCGTCTTTGAGCCTACGCAGACGACTTTGCCAGTTGAGAAGACGAGGTAGGACGGCTCAACGTCCCTGAGCTTAACGACGACGCCTGGGAAGCCTTCAGGCTCGTAGACCGTTGCGTTCAGCCTCTTCACAGCCTCCTTGGCGTTCACGTCCGTCCTTAAAAGCGCTGAAACCACAGCGTTCTCAACCTTCACCTCAGGAGGGGAAGGAAGCACGAACCCTTTCCGCCTCATTGTTTCCACGAAGTCGCCTATGACGCTGGAGGCCTCACTCTCCGACTTTGCCCCTGTGCATACGATCTTCCCGGAGGCGTAGATGAGCAGCGTCACGCGAGGTCTCTTAAGCTTGTACGCGAGCGCCGGGAACTTCCTCATTGGCCGTGCCTGAGGAAAGATTTTGGCGAGCGCCGCAAGGTCGAGGCCATGTCTGAATCTCGCAGTTACGACCACGTTTTCCACAGCAACGTCGAAGACTGCAAAGTTTGACATGTGCCATCGGAAGATTTTGTAGCCAAGCCTTTTAAGTTTAGAAGCGCCGACAGCATGCAATCGTCGATTCTAAGGCTGCCTTAGAAAAAGCATGGAAGAAGAGGCGGTTAAATGAGGCTGCAGCTAGGAGTCCTGTGAAAGGCAGAGTTTGTCCATGAACTCCATGAAAGACATTGGTTTCCCCAGCCAACGCTCAACCCGTTGCTTAACCACGTACAACGCTTCGAGCAGCTCGAGCGGGTCGTCGCGTTTTAGGCGCGCCGTTTTCCGCGTTAAGCTCAAATCCTTCGAGAGTATTGTTTTGATCAATTCAGCGTCAGGGTTAACGGTTCGCCTTCCAGTCTTTCGGATTTCCTCCAAGAGCGCACGCATGTGGTCAGGGTTCGTCAAGTCAAAAGTTTTCCGCTTTGATGGCTTCGGCTGCGTTGTGACCCTCCTCCATGTTCGTTGTAAACCTCCAGCCGAACCTTTTCAGGCGGGAGCCAGGCTTAGACGCTCCCCTCGCATCGGCTGGCTTGAAGAAGCGTTCAGAAAAAAGGGAAGTTGAAGACGAAAAGCTTGGTCACGCGGCCTTCACTTCCTCAGCCACCAATGAACCTTCCATTTCGCCATGCTTATCGCATCACGCAGCTTACGGTCTCGGGTTTCCGCGTATAGGAAGGCTACCTTGTGCGCGAACTGCTCGTCTTGAAGCATGAGCCTCCCAATGGTCTGGCTGTCCAACTTGAGCATTTGCTGCGCCTCGTCCTCGTTGACCGATACAGGCTCTGTGGGAACAGTCAAAGCTAAGGTGTTGGATGGCTTAACAGGCGGCTCGAGGAGCTGCATCAGCCTTTCAGCGTCTTCAGGGTTCGCAATGTTGAAGACGAGCCTTTTCCGCCTGGAAGGAGCCAATTGAGCCTCCTCCAGTCCAGGTTGCACTTCAGTCCGCTTCAGCGCCTTCGCGGGCTTTCCGGCATACATTCCAAGCGCAAAGTAGGCGAGGAACAGGTAGATGGCTACGCAAACACAGGCTGCAAGGTCCAAAGAGCCGCTTGCAACCGTGAACGCCAACCCAAACGCGAAACCTGCAAACAGGCCTGTCCTATTCCTTGCACACCAGCGGAGCGCACGTTTCAAGGCTTCGGCGCAAGCCATGGCTATTAGTCCAAAGACCCAGAAGACTCCGATGAAGTAGAGGTCGACGACGGAGAGGAAGGCGCTTCCAATGACCGTTGCAGGCTCCACATGTCCAAGCTGGACATAGTCGAACGCCGAAAACAGCGAGGTTATGACGGCGAAGACGACAGGCCTCCACTTCAAAGTTCGCTTAACCCAACACTTAATCCAGCGTAGGCCAGACAGCTCAACAAACATTTTCCTTTTTCCCTCCTTACAGCCTCCCGTTTAGCCGGAGCGCTAAGCTCCGTTGCCCCCGGCCCACCGCTTGGAGGCGGGAGGATTTGGGCCGGAAAAAAGGACTGGGCTGAGTGAAGGCTTTCTAGTAGGTCTCCCGCGAAACTCCGTTAAGCCGTGACTTTCACGATGGTTTTCAGAACGTTTTCTCGATATTTTTCAATTGGCACAGATGGGTTTTCCTTGGTTATGAACTTCGAGTACAGGAGCTTCAATCCAGCTTCAACGTACTCTTCCTTTGCGAGTTTCTCCTGTGGAGGCAGCTCCATCAGAACGCTTTTGAACAGTTCCTTGTGTGCGTCGAGCTTTGGGTAGTATTCAAAGAAAGGCCTCCACACTTCCTGAGCCATTTCGAGCTTCTCAAGCTGATAAGGCAACCCTAGCTCAGCCGCCCAGAGCTCTTGGAACCCCATGAACATTACGTCGTGGACGAGCCGGCAGAGACCGCTGTCTGTCCAGAGATTGTACATGCGTGGGCTAAGCTGGGCGATCAGGTCAATCTTCAAGGCAACCTCGTAGATGAGGAGCTCCTCCGAATACTTCCTGAACGTTTGGTAGGCGTAGTGCTCGTCTATCCAAGTCCAGCTCCTCATCCAGTCCAGCTCATCTCCTCCCTGCAGGTACGGGAAGCAGTAGAAGCCGTCCTCGCAAACTTTCGCGTGTGCGAGCTCGTGGACTATGCTCGCTCCGAACGCGGGGTACCGCGGGTTGTAGAAGACTGCGTGCTCCTCTATTTTGGCTGTGCCGCCGGCTGGGACAGGCGGGTGCGCGGCCAGGTGTCCGGCGGTTCTAATTGCAGGGTCCTCGATGAGCCTGACCGGCTTCGCAAGTGGAATGACCTTCAACCCGCGCTTGACGTGTCGCCAATTGTCCTTCTTCGTGAAGCCGAGGTTCACCCATTTTACCACAAGTAAACCTCCAAAGAGTTCAGACTAGACCCGTCTCCCTCTGTCTCTTTGCCCTTATGAAGGTCTCTATGGCGTTGTCCGTGACACACATGCGCACATACTCCGATACATCCAGAAGGTATTGTCTGGCTGCAAATTCTATGAGTTTTCGCTCAGGAACGGAAACCTTAAAGGTCATCACTAACGGTCTTTTGGGCCTAAAGTGAATTGCTTCCCTTTCCCCTTCAAACTCTTTGAATCCTCCGAAGACCTTGGCGTTCTTGAAAAACTTCCGGAAGTCTGCAAGCGATAGCCTCGCTTGCGTCCTAGATATGCTGAACGAGGTTGGCGACAGAACAACGTAGCTGTTGCCCTCTTCACGTACGATAAAACCTCTGACTCCCAAGACTTCCGCAACGGACGGGTACTCCTTCGGGAACGTTATTTTCAATGCGCCCTCTTCAACTATCTTGGCAAGGTCCATCATACCCCCCACCCCCCGTAGGCATGAGTGCCCTACTCAACGCAGAGAACCTTATGAATTCCCTAACTGTGACACCCATTTGCTCTGCGGCTTTCTGGACAAGGGAAAGCTCGCTTTCCGCAAACCTAATGGAAACTACAAGTGGTCTTCTGGGCTCGAATGCTATGTGATCCCCGCTCTTTTTCTTTGCCCCACCCCACACTTTAATGTCCCGATAGAAAGCTCCAAACTCCTTTGGCGTTAATCCCAGAGCCGCCCTCTCAAAAGATAGGCCCGTCGTTACTTCAATCTCGAAATGGTCTTCACAGTCGGTGATTCGGAAGAATTTTCCCGAAGGATCTCGGAGCCTAGCGATGACGACTGCATATTTGGACGGAATCACGACTTTCATGGCTTCACCTGATTGGAATTTGTTCGTCTTACAGATTTAATTTTTGTATTCCAAATTTAATTTCTGTATTACAGCACTTCCATGAACGTTTTGCCCTCTAGTAATTTCTGTAACACAGATTCTGAAGGTCAAGTAACGATGGAACGGTCTTCGGAAGCACGTTTGGAGCATACTGTTTTTTCGCACGATTGTCGGCAAGCCAATGCGGATAGACTTGCCATGGATTGTTCAAGTATGATGAGGCAGAATGCGAGTAAGGCACCCTCATAACTGCAATGGTATAGCCGCTATACTGTTTTTCAAATCTTCTAAAGACCGCTCTTGGATCATCACACTCGTCAATGAGGATTACCTGATACTCGTGAATCGCCACAGCGTAGGACTGCGCATACTTGAATCGCAATCCGCTTGTTTCCATAAAAATATGCCCTATTTCCTCTGCTTCGACTCCTACGACCTCAGCATTAATTTTAAATCTCTTGTAAAAGCCTCTTAGGCGCTCTACTTGCTCTTTCGGTGTGAAAACCTTGCAACCGCTTGGCGGTATTCCTACATGATCTGCATGTAACTGAAGGACGTATAGCTCCTTAATAGCTGGTGTTAATGCACATGTATCAAAACCTACATGCCTCGGGAATGGCAAAGGCGGCGGCAGAGGCCGCCCCTTGGGGCCCTCCCTCTCCGGCGGGCCCCCACCCGCCCCGCTTGGAGCTTCCAGCCTGTTCATAACCACGGGAACATCGACGTGTCGAGCGTAACTCTGGAGTCGAGTCTTCTTAACCAAATTCGCATACGTCATGTTTCCACCTCCAACGGTTCTCGGGTTTACCAAACTTTGGGAGCGGATTTTTCGAACCAAATTTCTACACCTCATCCTCTCAACCTCCTGCAAGTTGAATAATTAGGACACCTCCAGCCGAACCTTTTCAGGCGGGAGCCAGGCTTTGGACGCTCCCCTCACATCGGCTGGCTTAGAAAAAAGGAGGATGATGAAGCTGTCAGCCCTTGTTCTTCGCCGTCTTCAGCATCTCTGAGAGACGAAGGAAATTGCGCAGGCTCGTCCTGAGGCATTCGTCGCGTAACGGACAAACGCAGAACCCGCTCACAGCCTCTGGGTCGCCGAAACAACGCTTCAACCCTAGTAGGCGAACTTTCAGCTCAACAGGCAGAACCTCTAATTCCACAAAACCACCTCCGGCGTCCTCAAACTGGCTAAAAGAAAAGTGTTTATCCAGGAGTTACAACCGGTCGATCAATACGCCGAACAATGCAGCAATTCCAGATAGCGCGAGCAGCCCAATAGACTCCGGCGGAAGCACTGCTCTAAAGGAGGCGAGGAGTCCAGCGGCGGTTAGGTTCGTCCTCGGCGTCGAGTCCAGCAGAAATTGCGACACGTTTAGCGTCAGAGCTAAAGCAACAGCCGTGACGACCACGGCGCATGCAACTAAAGCCAACAGAAGACTCTTCCTCTCCATACCTGAACCCCCCCGGCACCAACCCCCTCGGCTGACTCGCGCCAACATACATGCAGAGAACTATGCCTGACGGAGATATCGTCGCATTACTGTCTGCGCGCGCACTGCCTGACGTTGCCCATGTTTGCCGAAAATGAGGAGGCAGCCAAAGAGTTGCCCAGGTGTTGCCCACGTTGCCCATGTGAGAAATTCTATGGGAAAATTCGTTGTCCACGTGTTGCCCCAGTTACTTGGGCAACGCTTTTAAAAGTTCATACAGAACTTCTCATAACCCAACAAAAACCACCTGGGCAACGTTGCCCAAGTCGCCGGAGCACAGCCGGCTATGGCCACTGACGCAGGCCTTTCGCCGTTCGGACAGATATACGTGTGTCAGCCGTGAGAGTTGTTTAACTCGGTTACGTGTGTGCGTGAGATCTTAAAAATGAAGCCGATGGTGGAGACAGTGCCTGGGCAACGTCTGCAGGGTGGAAAACGTTGCCCATGTTGTATTGCCTTGTTAGCTGGCGTTGCCTAGGCGTTGCCCATGTTAGCTGTCGCCGCCGTCAACTGGCGTTGCCCACGTTTTCGTTTGTCCTGCCGATCTTCAACCCGAGGCTTTCAGCGAGTTTCTCCAGCTTCTCATCCCACATGCCTATGTAGACGCGGTCGTAGTCCTTTTTCTCCTTGTTCCACCTTCGGCTCCGAGCGTAAAGCGCGAAGCGGTTTCTGCGCTTTTTCAGCGTGAAAATCCACTGCTGCTCTGCGCATCTGCGGAGCTTCTCCTCAGGAGTTTCCTCTTCAGCCTCATCCGCAGTTCCTCGAGTTACTTGGGCCTCAGCTGCGCCGCCTTCCCGTGGACGAGCCGTCGGTTCAGAGACCTCAGGCCTAGGCGGCGCCTCGGGAGCTTGAGGTGAAGGCTTAGGCAACCCCTCAACAGGCTTCGCAGCCTCTGCGGGAACCTTTCTCTCAGCCACATATGGCCGGAAGGATGGCTCGATTCTAAGCAGCTTCAAGGCCTTCTCGTGGTTCTCGTACGGGCCCAGCGCGACTGTGACCACTCCGTCGGCGGCCTTGGCCTCTGCGACGAGGACTATTTTTCCGTCAGCGGTCTCCTGCTTCACAAGCCGCCACGGGTCCTTGGTGAAAACGGAGTAGAGGTGCCTCACGTCCTCGGCTTTTACGGTTGCAACCGCGCCGGCAGGCTGTTTTTCAGGCTTCTCAACCTTTTCTTCCGCTGCAGGCTCACCCGCTTTGACTTCAGCCTTCTCTTCAGCTCCTCCAGCTTCCCTTTCAGCCTTTACTTCAGCTTTTGCCTCCGCTCCTTCTGCTTTTTCTTCAGCCTTTTCTTCGGTTTCCCCTTTGGTTTCTGTGTCTTGTGTGGTTTTCTGCTGCTGTGTGGTTTTCTGCTCCTGTGGAGGCTCTTCTTGGATTGGCAGGAGCTGGTTGTTCGCGAGGAACGTGCGTTCTCCTGTTTCCGGGTTGAAGTAGAGGACTGAAACCTTCGTGTTGTCCCATACGCCGCCGAAGAATCCTGTGCAGTCGAGGACGACGTCCTCCTTCTGTTCGTTGTGGAGTATGTCCACGAGCCTGTTCGCCCACTTGTCGCGTGTTGTGGCGAATATTACTGGCTTGCCGAAGCCCTTGTTCTTCATGAGGTTGTTTACGACGCGTTGCCTGTGTTTGATTGGGTCTATTTCAACTTCAACTGTGAAGGTGTGAGCGTTGTCCCAGTACCTTGGGTTCCACTTGCCGTCTGGGTCCCTAGTGAGGGGGACGACTGTTATGTCTGGCATCTTCTTCGTTTCGTATTCCTCCTTTCCTTCTTCAGTCTTTTTGGGGGCTTCCTCGCCTTCGTCAACGCGCACCCAGCAGTAGTCGTCCCAGAGGAGCTCTTGAAGCTTGGCTATCAGCAGCGTGTGTTCTGGTCCTCCGCCTCTTCTTCCCGTCGGGATCTGCTCAACTTCGTTTATGCCTCTGGTCGTCAAGTAGAAGAAGCGCTTCACGGTCCTTCTCTGGACAGGCCTGTCAGCCCTTATCTTGTCCGCGTCTAAATGCGGCTCAACGACGTCCTCTGGCGCATAGTCTCCGGTGTAGAGCATCTTTTCGAGGCAGAGCTTGCAGATGAACTTTCCGCCTTTAAGGTAGTACGGCCTGTGGGTTAGCTCGTCGCACTTGCAGCAGAGCTGCGGTTTCGGCTGCCAGTCTGCTTCAACTGGGACGGCGAGCG
>Ga0080004_1128052_pt1 | contig 10283 bp, 14 predicted proteins | sample WasSprMetagenome_FD_69207 | JGI IMG/M metagenome (GOLD analysis project Ga0080004, IMG submission 69207) | Sulfidic aquatic microbial communities from Washburn Spring, Yellowstone National Park, USA - WS (SPADES assembly) (version 2) | ecosystem: Environmental > Aquatic > Thermal springs > Hot...
CTGGTCTATAGTACGGCCCGTTGTTGCGACACCGCCCGCACGCCTCCTCAAGGGGCGTTGTCCAGGTTCTGCTCCGCGTTGCCCCGGGTCGCCATCCGCCCGGGGATTTTTTTGCCCACCGGCTTTGACCGGGTGCGGCTTTTTGCGTACAATTTAACGTTTTCCGAAAGGCACATCCGGAGAATCCCATGTATGCGGTCGTCAAAACGGGTGGCAAGCAGTATCGCGTTGCCCCCGGCGAAAAACTGAAAGTGGAGCGCATCCCCGCGGAGGTGGGCGCAGAGGTCGTCCTCGACCAGGTGCTCATGCTCGTGGACGGCGAAAACGTCACCGTGGGCAGCCCCTTGGTGGCGGGGGCCAGTGTCACGGCGAAGGTCGTGGCGCAGGGGCGGCATCCGAAGGTGAAGATTTTCAAGCTGCGCCGGCGCAAGCACTACCAGAAACACCAGGGGCATCGGCAGCACTACACCGAGCTCAAGATCGAGCGCATCGCCAAGTAAGGGGTAAGCCATGGCACACAAGAAAGCAGGCGGCAGTTCCCGCAATGGCCGCGATTCGGAAGCGAAACGTCTGGGGGTCAAGCGTTACGGCGGCCAGGTGGTGAACGCCGGCGAGATCATCGTGCGTCAGCGGGGCACCCGCTTCCATCCGGGCGTGAACGTGGGCATGGGCAAAGACCACACCCTGTTTGCCAAAGTGGCCGGCAAGGTGCAGTTCGCCATCAAGGGCCCGCTGAAGCGCCACGTGGTGAGCATCGAGCCCCTGAACGCCTGACGGCGCTTGTTTTCCCACTGGCAGGCCCTATTCCCGCGAATAGGGCCTGTTGTTTTTTGGCACCCCCGTGAGCCAGCCATGAAATTCATCGACGAAGCCATCATCCGCGTTCATGCGGGCAAGGGTGGGGACGGCTGTGCCTCCTTCCGACGGGAAAAATACGTGCCCCGCGGTGGGCCGGATGGCGGCGACGGCGGACGGGGGGGCAGCATCTACGCCGTCGCCGACCGCAACATCAACACCCTGGTGGACTACCGTTACCAGCGCCTGCACCGCGCGCGGGATGGGGAGCCGGGCCGCGGCTCCGATCAGTACGGCGCCTCCGCCCCGGACATCGAGCTGCGCATGCCGGTGGGCACGGTGATCACCGATGTTCGCACCGGCGAGGTTCTCGCCGACCTCACCCACGACGGCCAGCGGGTCATGCTGGCTCGCGGTGGGCGCGGCGGTCTTGGCAATCTGCATTTCAAGTCGAGCACGAACCGGGCCCCGCGTCAATTCACGCGCGGCGAACCGGGGGAGGAACGGGAACTCAAGCTGGAGCTCAGGGTGCTCGCCGATGTGGGGCTGCTGGGGCTGCCCAATGCGGGCAAGTCCACCTTCATCCGCGCCGTCTCGGCCGCGCGTCCCAAGGTGGCGGATTATCCCTTCACCACGCTGCACCCCAATCTAGGGGTGGTGCGGCTGGACATGGCGCGCAGTTTCGTCATCGCCGACATTCCCGGCCTGATCGAGGGGGCCGCCGAAGGGCATGGTCTGGGCCACCAATTCCTGCGCCATCTGTCGCGCACCCGTCTGCTGCTTCACATCGTGGATATCGCGCCTTTCGATCCGGCGGTCGATCCGGTGCGGGATGCGCGGGCCATCCTGGAGGAGCTGCGCAAGTATGATCCCGGTCTCTACGCCAAGCCCCGGTGGCTCGTGCTCAACAAGATCGATCTGCTGCCCGAGGCGGAACGGAATGCCCGCATCGAAGAATTTCTGCGGGATTTCGACTGGCACGGACCGTGGTTTGCCGTCTCCGCCATCCGCGGCGAGGGCTGCGCGCGGGTGATTGAGGCCATCGCGGCGCATCTTGCCAAGGAGGTTGAGGCGCCGGCGCCCGCTTCGATCATGGAGGGAGCCGGACGGCCGGAAACCGGCTGAGCAGGCGGGATGTATTGCGAGGCAGATGCGATTTGACTCACCCAAAACGCCACTCGAAGGCACCGGGCGGCCTCCTGACGAATCTGGGATAATAGGCTTCCATGCAATCCATCCTTGCCAAATGCAAACGCCTGGTGGTCAAGGTGGGCTCCAGTCTCGTCACCAACGAGGGTCGGGGCCTCGACAGCGCCGCCATCGCCCACTGGGCCGATCAGGTGGCGCGGCTCAAGGAAATGGGCAGACAGGTCCTGCTGGTGTCCAGCGGGGCCATTGCCGAAGGCATGCAGCGCCTTGGCTGGAAGAGACGTCCCCATGCCCTGCATGAATTGCAGGCGGCGGCGGCGGTGGGGCAGATGGGTCTGGTGCAGGTCTATGAAACCTGTTTCCGCAAGCATGGGCTGCATACCGCCCAAGTGCTGCTCACCCACGACGACCTGGCCGACCGTGCCCGCTATCTCAACGCCCGCTCCACATTGCGCACCCTGCTTGCCCTCAATGTCATTCCCATCATCAACGAAAACGACACCGTGGTCACCGAAGAGATCAAGTTTGGTGACAACGACACCCTGGGGGCCCTGGTGACCAATCTCATCGAGGCGGATGCGCTGGTCATCCTCACCGACCAGAAGGGGCTGTATTCCGCCGATCCGCGCCAAGACCCCCATGCGCGGCTCATTCAGGAAGCGCGCGCCGCTGATCCCGAGCTGGAAAAGATGGCGGGGGGTGCCGGCACCGGCATCGGCCGCGGCGGCATGCTCACCAAGGTGTTGGCGGCCAAGCGGGCGGCGCGCAGCGGCGCCCATACCCTGATTGCCTGGGGACGGGAACCCGACGTGCTGGTGCGTCTGGCCAAAGGGGAGCTCATCGGCACCCAGCTTTTGGCGGACGAGGCGAACAAGATCGCCGCGCGCAAGAAATGGCTCGCCGATCACCTGCAGGTGCGCGGGCGGCTGGTGCTGGATGATGGCGCCGTGCGCGCCCTGGTGGAGGAGGGCAAGAGCCTTCTGCCCATCGGCGTGGTGGAGGCCAGCGGCGATTTCGGACGCGGCGAGGTGGTCGCCTGCGTCGATGGCGCCGGCCGCGAGATTGCCCGCGGGCTCGTCAACTACGATTCCAGCGAGACACGGCGAATCCTGCGGCAGCCCTCCTCGCGCATCGAGGCCATCCTCGGCTACGTGGACGAGCCGGAGCTCATTCACCGCGACAATCTCGTGCTCATGGCGCCATGAATTCCCGCATCGAGGTCATCCAGGGCGACATCACCAGGCTGGCGGTGGATGCCATCGTCAATGCCGCCAACGAAACGTTGCTGGGGGGCGGTGGTGTGGACGGCGCCATCCATCGTGCCGCGGGGCCCGAGCTCCTTGCCGAGTGCCGCGGCCTCGGCGGTTGCCCCACCGGGCAGGCGCGCATCACCAAGGGTTACCGGCTGCCGGCGCGGTATGTCATCCACACCGTGGGGCCGGTCTGGCAGGGCGGGGGTCACAACGAAGACGCGCTCCTTGCAAGCTGCTACCGGGAGAGCCTGCGGCTTGCCCACGAACAGGGTCTCCACACCATTGCCTTTCCCGCCATTTCCACCGGTGCCTACCGCTTCCCCCTGGAGCGGGCCGCCCGCATCGCCGTGCGGGAGGTGGAGGCGGCGTTTGTCCGTTATCCGGAAATCGAGAAGGTTTATCTCGTCTGCTTCAGCGACGCCGCCCGCCGGGCCTATGAAGCAGCGTTGAGCAGCACCTGAACGTGGGCGGTGACGCTGGCGGCCAGGGCCGTGAGGTCATAGCCGCCCTCCAGGGTGGAGACCATGCGGCCGCGGGCGAAGCGTCCCGCGATCGCCGCCACCTCCCGGGTCAGCCAGGCAAAATCCCCTTCTTCGAGATTGAGTCCCGCCAGCGGGTCGTTGCGGTGGGCATCAAAGCCGGCGGAGAAGAAAATGAACTCGGGGGCGAAACGCGCCAGCGCCGGCAGACCGATGTGCTCCCAGGCGTGGCGGAATTCGCGGCTGCCGGAACCTGCGGGAAGGGGCATGGGAATGATGTGTTCGTTGCCGGAATCGGCACCGGAGAAGGGATAGAAAGGATGCTGGAAACTGGAGGCGAGGAGCACCCGCTCGTCGTCGTGGAAGATGTCTTCCGTGCCATTGCCGTGGTGGACGTCGAAATCCACGATGGCCACCCGCGCCAGGCCATGGACCGCCAGGGCGTGGGCTGCACCCACCGCCACGTTGTTGAAGAGGCAAAAGCCCATGGCCCGGTCGCGGCAGGCGTGATGGCCGGGAGGTCGGACGGCGCAGAAGGCGTTGTCGATGTCGCCCGCCATGACCCGGTCCACGGCTGCCACCACGGCGCCGGCGGCACGCCGGGCGGCGGCGAGGGAATGGGGATTCATGCGGGTGTCCGGGTCAAGCACCACCTGCCCCGCGGAAGGGGCGGCGCGTTTGATGGCCTCGACGTAGGCCGGCAGATGGACGCGGCCAAGCGCCGTCTCATCGACCAGGGGCGCTTCGAAGCGGATGAGCTGCGAAAACGGCCCTGCCTTGAGCGCCGCCTCGATGGCGGCAAGCCGTGCGGGCTGCTCCGGATGCCAGGGCCCCATGTCGTGGCGGGCGCAGTCGGCATGGCTGAACCAGCCGGTGGCCATGACCCGGCCCTTTATCTGAGACTGGCCAGCCGCTTGCGCGCAAGCTCCGCCGCAGCACTGGTGGGATAGCGGGCGATCAGGTCCTCCAGGGTTCGCCGCGCGGCGTTGCGGTCACCCAGTTCCGCCTGGGCGCTTGCCATGTTGAGGAGCGCATCCGGCACCTTGGGACTTGCCGGATACTGGCTCAAAAGCTTCTGCTGGGCGGCGATGGCGGCCTTGTAGTCTCTGAGCGCGGTGTAGGAATTGCCGATCCAGTACTGGGCGTTGGCCGCCAGGGGACTGGCCGGATAGTTCTTCAGGAAATTTTCGAAGGCCGCGATGGCCGCCTGATAGTTGCCCATCTTGAACAGATTGAAGGCGGCCTCGTAGGCCCGGTTTTCATCCGCGCCGGCGGCGGGTGGTACGGCCGCGGTGGGGGATGCCGGCGCAGCAGCAGGGGCGGGCTCGCCGCTTTTTTCCAGCTTGCGCAGGCGCTCATCCAGATCCACGTAGAGATCCCGCTGCCGCTTTTCCAGGGTTTCCAGGGCATGGGTGTTGACCTCGATCTGGCCGCGCAGGCGGGCAAGCTCTGTTTTCAGCGCCTCCACCTGCTGCACGAGATCGATGAGGCCCTGGGCGCGCAACTGGGCATCGAGACGGCCGATGCGCTGCTCCAAGGCCGTGAGGTCCTCGCGCAGTTTCTGGGTTTCCTGGCCCAGCCGCGCGACACCGGCGCGTGCCTCGTCGTCGGAAAAAAGGCCCGCGGCCGCCGGAAGGCTCACGGCCACGAGCAGCAGCGCGAGTAGCCAGCGCTTATGCGCCATGCTCATTCGCCCTCGTAGACGATGTCCACGCGGCGGTTCTGCGACCAGCAGGACTCGTCATGGCAGGTGGCGCGGGGGTTTTCCTCGCCGAAGCTCACCGACTCCATCTGTTTTTCGTCCACACCCAGCACGCTCATCATCTTGCGCACCGCGTCGGCCCGACGCTGGCCGAGGGCCAGGTTGTATTCGCGGCTGCCCCGCTCGTCCGCATTCCCCTGCAGGAACACTTTCGCCGACCTGTGCTCCGTCAGGTATTTGGCGTGGGCTTCGATGAGGGGCTTGTATTCGGGTTTGATGGCGTCGCTGTCGTAATCGAAATAGATGCTGCGCTTGGAGAGGATGTTGTTGGGATCGCGCAGGGGATTCACTTGGCTTGCGGCAGGCGCCAGCGGTGTGGCACTGCCTTCGGCCTTGGCGGCGGGCTGGGCGGCGCGGTCCTCCACCGGTGCCCGCGCCTGTTCCTTGGCCGGTTCCGTGCTGGCGCAGCCGGCCAGCAAAGCCACGAGGAAGACACCCAGGGTGAGTCGTTTCATTGCATTCTCCTTTTGCTTAGCAGTTGACAAGAACTAGGGGCGCGATTTCAACAGGGGTCCCCACGCCGGCTCGCGCACGTCACCGGCTTCCGTGCTGAGTTTCTGTTTCACCCGGCCATCGCTGGAGACGGCGGCGAGCTGCCCGCGTCCCCGCTGTTCCGTCGCGTAGAGGATCAACCTGCCATTGGGAGCGAAGCTCGGGGATTCGTCCAATCCGCCATCGGTCAGCACCTGGACCTGGCCGGAGGCGATGTCCTGGATCGCCAGCCGGAAGCGGCCCCCTTCCCGCTGGATGAAGACGAAGCTTTTGCCGTCCGGGCTGTAACGGGGCGTGACGTTGTAGCTGCCCTGGAAGGTGAGGCGCACGGCTTCTCCACCATAGGCCGGCATGCGGTAAATCTGCGGGCTGCCGCCGCGGTCGGAGGTGAAGAGGATGTAGCGGCCATCCGGTGACCAGCTGGGTTCGGTATCGATGGCGTCGCTGCGGGTGAGGCGCTTCAAGCCACTGCCATCGGCATTGATGGCATAGATCTGCGAACTGCCATCCTTGGTGAGGACGATGGCGAGTTGGCTGCCGTCGGGGGACCAGGCCGGGGCGCTGTTGCTACCCTTGAAGTTGGCGAGCACGGTGCGCCGCGCGGTGGCCAGTTCCTGGATGTAGATCACCGGCTTCTTCGCTTCGAAGGCGACATAGGCAAGGCGGCTGCCATCCGGTGACCAGGCCGGGGACATGATGGGTTCCCGCGAGCGGAAGACGGTCTGGGCATTGGCGCCGTCCGCATCCGCCACCTGCAATTCGTGCAGGTTGCCCCGCTTGGTGACGTAGGCGATGCGGGTGGCGAAGACCCCCGGCTCACCGGTGAGTTTTTCGTAGATGATGTCGGCGATCTGGTGCGCGGTGAGGCGCAACTGTGACGGCTGGGTGGGCAGGCTGAAGCCGGCAAGCTGGGTCACTCCGCCCGGTGCCTGGGGATCCGCCTTGACCGTGTCCAGCAGGCGGAACTGGACATCCAGTCGCCCCCCGGGCTGACGCACGATGTTGCCGATGACGAGGCTGGATGCGCCTCGTGCCTTCCATTCGCCGATTCTCACTTCCGCCGGCGTCTGCGGCAGAGGATTGATGCCCGCCGTGCTCACGATTTTGAATTGGCCGCTGCGGGCGAGATCGGCGGCGATGATGGCGGGGACGCGCTCATCGAATGCCTCCTCGCCCTGGAAGGGGGCGATGGCGATGGGAATCTGCAGGGCGGCCCCGCCGCTGATCTCGATGGTGAGGGTGGCGCGCGCAGGGATCGCTGCCACAAGCCACAGAACAAGCAGGAGGGCCAAGCGAAGCGGTTTCGCGGAATCAGTCGCTCGGATCATTGGGACGGATGACCAGGTGCAGGTTACGGAAGGCCTGAAAGATTTCCGGCTGCGGCGGCACCGGCAGCGGATCGGCCTGGACGATGGCATATTCTACCGCACGGTCGCAGGCCGGCAGGCCACTACCGCGGCGAAGCACCGGCGGGCTGCGCAGTTGCCCGGTGGGCAGCAACGCGATGTCGAATTCCAGTTGCACATTGGCTTCGCCGCAGGGCTGGCGGTTGAGGAAGCCGCGCACCTTGCGCCGGATGCGGCCCTTGTAGTCGTCGATCACCGACTGCTGAGCCGCGGCGGCGCGGGCGGCCTCGGCCATGGCCTGCTGGCGCTGGATGAGCTCCAACTGTTGCTGCAGGGGATCGTGTGTCGACGGCGTCGGCGGCGGTGGGGTCGGCTCCGCCTTGCGCGGCTCCGGTTTTTGCGGCCGGGGCGGTTCCGGTTTCAGGGGCTCCGGCTTGCGCGTTTCGTTGCGCGCCTTGAGGGCGATGTCGGGCTTGGGGGTTTCCACTTTCTGTGCCGCCCGCGGTTCCACCCGGGGCTCGGCCGGGCGCGGCATTTCGGCAGCAGGCGGCGGTGGCACGGGTCGGGGCGCGGCGGGCAGTTCCGCCCACAGCTCGGCGGTCACCGCTTCCGGTTCCCGCTGCTGCCAGCGCACACCAATGGCCAAAAGCAGGAAGAAGACGAGATGCACGGCGAGGGCGAGCAGCGCCGCGCGCAGGGTGTCGGAGGGGGGATCGAGTCGGGTATCCATCAGCTTCCTGCGGGCTTGGCCAGCAGGCCCACTCTTTTCACCTGGTTTTGCTGCAGCAAGTCCATGACCTCGAGGACTTTTTCGTAGCGCACGTTGCGGTCGGCGGCGATCACCACCGGCTGCTCGGGCTGGCTTGCCTGTTTTTCCCGGATCAGGCGCAAAAGCTCCGGGCGGCTTACGGTGATTTCCGTGCCCCTGCCGGCGCGGTCGCGCAGCTTCAGGCGATTGTCCGCCTGGATGATGACTTCCAGCGGTGCTACCGGCGGTTTGAGTTCGCTGCCCACCCGTGGCAGTTCGATCTCGCCGGGATTGATGAGGGGTGCGGCCACCATGAAGATGATGAGCAAAACCAGCATCACGTCAATGAAGGGCACGACGTTGATCTGGTTGATCTGGCGGCGGGGGCGGCGGGACATGGCGTTCAGCGTGCCTGACGTTGCAGAATGTTGGAGAGCTCCTCCATGAAGCTTTCGTAGCGGGTGGCCAGGCGGTCGATGTCATGGGTGTAGCGGTTGTAGGCGACGACCGCGGGAATGGCGGCGAAAAGCCCCATGGCGGTGGCGACCAGGGCTTCGGCGATGCCGGGGGCGACGTGGGCGAGGGGGGCCTGACTCACGTTGGAAAGGCCCCGGAAGGCATTCATGATCCCCCACACGGTGCCGAACAGGCCCACGTAGGGGCTTACCGAACCCACCGTGGCGAGAAAGGAGAGCTGGCGTTCCAGCCGGTCCATCTCCCGCTGGTAGGCGGCGCGCATGGCACGGCGCGTGCCATCCATGACGGCGCTGATGTCCATGCCCCCCTGGCGTTTGAGTTTGGCGAATTCGCGAAAGCCCGCCTCGAAAATCTTGGCCATGCCGCGGGGCACGATGGGGCCGGAGGTGAGGGACTGGAAGAGCAGATTGAGATCGACGCCGCCCCAGAACTCCCGCTCGAAATCATCGGCCTGACGCGCCGCCTCGCGCAGGGCGAAATATTTCTGGAAGATGAAAAGCCAGGACATGAAGGAGGCGAGAAGCAGAAGCAGCATGACGAGCTGTACGACGAGACTTGCATTCGCCACCAGGCTGAGGAAGGACAGATCGGTGCTCGTTTCCAGTTTCACGACAGGCTTCCCAGACAATGACGCAGGGGTGCGGGAATGCTGACCGGTTTGAAGGTCGTGCCCTGCACGCAGACGATCTCCACCCGCGCGCGGGCGAGGAGGGCCTCGCGCTCAATGGTCTGTCCCAGTTGCAGAAGACTGCGGCCGATGCGTTCGGGCTGCACGGTGACGGTGAGCAGATCGTTGAAGCGGGCGGGGCGCAGGTATTCTATCGTCAGGGTGCGCACGACGAAGATGACATCGAAGTCACGCAAAAGTTGCGGTTGTTGGAAACCCGCGGCCCGCAGCCACTCGGTGCGCGCGCGCTCGAGGAACTTGAGGTAGTTGGCGTAATAGACCACCCCACCGGCGTCGGTGTCCTCGTAATAGACGCGCACGGGCCAGGTGAAGGCAGGCGGGGAAGGGGGGTGGTTCACTGTTCCTTCCAGAGATCGCCTGTCGTGCCCAGGGTGGGAAGGCCCAGGTGCTGGTAGGCGAGGCGTGTGGCTACCCGGCCCCGCGGGGTGCGCATCAGGTAACCCTGCTGGATGAGAAAGGGTTCCAGCACGTCTTCGATGGTATCCGGTGCCTCGCCGATGGCGGCGGCGAGATTTTCCAGGCCCACCGGTCCGCCGCCGAATTTTTCCACCACCGCGGCCAGCAGCTTGCGGTCCATGGTATCCAGCCCCACCGTGTCCACGTCCAGCATGGACAGGGCGGCGTCTGCCACCTCCGGGGTGACCGTGCCGTCGGCGCGTACTTCGGCATAGTCCCGCACCCGGCGCAGCAGCCGGTTGGCAATGCGGGGCGTGCCGCGGGAACGGCGGGCGATTTCCAGCGCCCCTTCCGGCGAGAGCTCAATGTTGAGCAGTCTGGCGGCGCGGGTGACGATCTGCTTGAGCTCCTCGGCGCTGTAGAACTCCAGCCGGGCGACGATGCCGAAGCGGTCGCGCAGGGGATTGGTGAGCATGCCGGCGCGCGTGGTGGCCCCCACCAGGGTGAAGGGCGGCAGATCGAGTTTCACCGAGCGCGCCGCGGGTCCTTCACCGATCATGATGTCGATCTGGAAATCCTCCAGCGCGGGATAGAGGATTTCCTCCACCACCGGTGACAGGCGGTGAATCTCGTCGATGAAAAGGACGTCGTTGGGTTCCGTATTGGTCAGCAGCGCAGCCAGCTCGCCCGCCCGCTCA